>Ga0209345_10002084_pt1 | contig 22802 bp, 18 predicted proteins | sample Cruoilmetagenom7_FD_187294 | JGI IMG/M metagenome (GOLD analysis project Ga0209345, IMG submission 187294) | Oil polluted marine microbial communities from Coal Oil Point, Santa Barbara, California, USA - Sample 7 (SPAdes) (version 2) | ecosystem: Environmental > Aquatic > Marine > Oil seeps ...
GCGGCGGGCCATGGGCGTCCCCTGTCTGTTTAGGCGCGGGGGAGTCCCGCCGCCCTGTCGCCCCCTCTTAGGGCAGACGAAGCCTTGCTGCAAGCACACCGCATTGCATCCCGCCAACATCCGACCTGCGCATTATAAAGTTGCAAACAAAGTCAGCGAAAGCCCGCCCCCCAGCGAGACGCCAAGACAGGACAGCGGGATGAAGGAATACTGTACAATGTCGGCATCAAACAATCTGCCGCCTGACGGCACAAACTGTGGCAGGCAATAATCCCAGCTTTGGCGACAATAAATGCCCTCTGCACCCGCCTGTGTCTGTTGCGTTTCGCTCAAACGCTGATTTTCACGTAGAGCCTGTTTGTTGATTTATGACTGTTCACGACAGGGTGGGTATTGCATGCTCCCGCATTGTTGGCTGTCAAGTTGGCTCATAAACAAGATGAGAAATATGAGCTTGCCTTGAATACCACTGCGTGAAATGACCCGATACGCCCATTTAAGGATGCTAAAACATGTCCAATCCCCTGTCCGATCTTCTTGCCGAAAAAGGTTACCTGTTGGCCGATGGTGCAACCGGCACCAACCTGTTCAATATGGGACTGATGTCAGGGGAACCACCGGAGTTCTGGAATACAGACAAGCCGGAAAACATCCTGACCCTCTATCGCGGGGCCGTGAATGCAGGTTCGGACGTGTTTTTGACCAACAGCTTTGGCGCAAACGCTTCGCGACTGAAACTCCACAACGCGCAGAACCGCGCCCATGAGCTAAGCCGTGTCGCTGCCGAACTTGCGCGCGAAGTCGCAGATACCGCTGGACGCAAGGTGATCGTCGGAGGCTCCGTCGGGCCAACGGGCGAAATTATGGAGCCGGTTGGCACACTCAGCCACGCTAATGCCGTCGAGATGTTCCATGAAACCGCTGATGGCCTAAAAGCCGGCGGTGCAGACGTTGGCTGGCTTGAGACGATTTCCGCCCCTGAGGAATACCGCGCCGCCGCTGAAGGCTTTGCGTTGGCGGGCCTGCCTTGGGTCGGCACGATGAGCTTTGACACGGCCGGGCGGACAATGATGGGCATGACCTCCGCCGGCATGGTGGACATGGTTGAAGAAATCGAAAATGCACCGGCGGCCTATGGCGCGAACTGCGGTACTGGCGCGTCTGACCTGCTGCGCACAGTGCTTGGGTTTGCGGCAAAGGACGGCAAACTGCCCATCATTGCAAAAGGCAATGCAGGTATCCCTAAATATCACGAAGGGCACATCCACTATGACGGCACGCCTGAGCTGATGGCGACATATGCCGTTATGGCACGCAACTGCGGCGCTCAGATCATCGGTGGCTGCTGTGGCACGATGCCATCCCACCTCGAAGCCATGCGCGAAGCATTGGACACGACACCCAAAGGGTCGGCACCCGAACTGGAAGAAATCACCGCGGCCTTGGGCGGCTTTTCATCAGAAAGCGACGGCACTGACGGCGCTGGACCAACGCGCGCGCCACGTCGCGGTAGACGCCGCAGCTGATCCGGCACAAGAAATTGCGCTTTGATCGCAGAAAAGCCTGGCATGATCCGCGGCAACAAGTCGCGGCTTGCGCCTGTCAGGTCGCAAATGCTTTAGTATTTTCACCACGGTCTGACAAAAGAGATTTATGCAAGGCCCAGCGGCCCGCCAAGAAAAGGGAAAGCCATGTCTGACGAAGACGAAATCATCCTGTCTGAACTCGACGACGACGAACTTGTCCAACAGATGTTCGACGATCTTTACGACGGTCTCAAAGAAGAGATCGAAGAAGGCGTCAACATCCTGATCGCCCGCGGCTGGGCCCCATATGATGTGCTGACCAAAGCGCTTGTTGGCGGCATGACAATCGTTGGGGCGGACTTCCGTGATGGCATCCTTTTTGTGCCAGAAGTACTTCTGGCCGCCAACGCGATGAAGGGCGGCATGTTTATCCTCAAGCCGCTGCTGGCCGAAACCGGCGCCCCGCGCGTGGGCAAAATGGTCATCGGAACGGTAAAAGGCGATATCCACGACATCGGCAAAAATCTTGTCGGCATGATGATGGAAGGTGCAGGGTTTGAAGTGGTTGATCTTGGGATCAACAACTCGGTCGAGGCCTATCTGGAAGCCATGGAAACAGAAGGCCCCGATATTCTGGGCATGTCTGCCCTGCTTACAACCACAATGCCTTACATGAAGGTCGTGATCGACACGATGGTAGAGCAAGGCATTCGTGATGATTACATCGTTCTGGTTGGCGGCGCACCGCTGAATGAAGAATTCGGGAAAGCCATTGGCGCGGACGCATACTGCCGCGATGCCGCCGTGGCTGTCGAGACCGCCAAGGAATGGGTCGGTCGCAAGCATAACAGCCAGAACGCATGACGCTGGCAAAGTGATCAATTGAAGGCCCTGCACCTGCGGGGCCTTTTTTCATGACCACCGGCCCCCTATCTTTGATTATAGAATGGAGATGCCTGTGCCCTTGATGCCCTTCCTCACAATGCTGATTGCGGTCATCGCCGCCGCGGGAGTAACCATCTGGCTCCTGACTCTGGGCGGCCCCGCAGTCTTTGCCGCTGCCCTACCGGCCAGCCTGATCGCAGCACTCGGATTGCGAAAGCTTTACAAATGAACATCAGCGATAGCGATCTCACAGAAACCGGCCTGCCGCTGGACACACCGCGGGGCAAGATACTGATCATTGCCTGTGGTGCATTGGCCCGCGAGATTATTGATCTGAAGAATGCCAACGGCTGGACCCATCTGGACCTCACCTGCCTGCCCGCAAACTATCACCTTTACCCCGATAAGATTACAGATGCCGTGCGCAACTGCGTTGCCAAACACCGCGACACATATGACGATATCTTCATAGCCTACGCCGATTGCGGCACCGGAGGCCTCTTGGAAGCCGCCTGTAAAGAGCTGGGTGTGCAGATGATCGCAGGGCCACATTGCTACAGCTTTTTTGAGGGCAACGATCGCTTCTCGGAGACCAGCAAGGACGAGATCACAACCTTTTACCTCACTGACTTTTTAGTCAGACAGTTTGATGCTTTTATCATTAAACCCATGGGGTTGGACCGGCATCCTCAATTACGCGACATGTACTTCGGGAATTACGAAAAGCTGGTCTATCAGGCCCAGACTGATGACCCTGCCCTCACGCAAAAAGCGCAACTCTGCGCCGACCGCCTTGGTCTGAAATTTGAACGGCGCTTCACTGGTTACGGTGATCTGGAAACAGCCCTGAAAACCCTCTGAGCGCGACAGCCTAAGCCGAACGCGCAGCTGTTTCGCGCACCCGCTCGATCATGGCTGTAAGCCCGTTGGATCGCTGCGCCGACAAATGCTCGTTCAGCCCTAACCGCCCCAATTCGGCACGCGCATCAACCGCCAACACTTCTTGCGGCGTAAGACCGTTATAAAGCGTCCGCAGTACGGCAATCAGCCCTGAGACGATCATGGCATCAGACGCGCCATCGAAATGCAGCTTGCCGTCGGTCATTTCCGCATGCAGCCAGACCTGACTGGCACAACCATCCACCTTGGTCGCAGGCACACGCAGTGCTTCTGGCAAGGCCTCCATTGATTTTCCCTGGTCAATCACATGGCGATACCGGTCTTCCCAATCCTCAAGAAATTCAAAATCTTCGACCAGTTCTTCAAATTGCGCGGTAGCCATCATGCGCTCCTGTCATTTGCATTTGGGCCTGAGGTAGGGCTTACTTACCCAAACGTCCAGCCCTGCCTCTTCCCATGCGCGCGGGGATGGGTTAGGTCACTAGTCAACGGCAGTATCACACGGCAGGTTCTATGCGTATTTCCATTTCGGTTCTTCTGGTTGCATCCCTGTCTGTAGGAGCATGCGGCTTTGTGCGCGACAGTGCGATCAATCCAGCAAACTGGTTCGGCCGCAGCGCGTCCGAAACCATCGCGGTCGCGGATGACAAGCCAGTCAATCCGCTCATTCCGCAAAGAAGCGGCCTGTTTGCCAGCCGCGGTGACAAAGCAGAAACATATGCCGGTAAGCCGTTCGACGAGATCACCGATCTTACGGTTGAACGCATCCCGGGCGGCGCCATCATCCGCGCCAGCGGCCTTGCAGCACGTCAGGGTATTTACGCGGTCCGTCTGACACCTGAAAACGCGGAAGAGCTTCCTGTCGATGGTGTGTTGACCTATAGGCTTGAAGGGATCGAGCCCGACCGTGCAACCGCAATCGGGACACCGCCAACACGCGTAGTTACGGCTGCGCGCAAGATCACCAATCAGGATCTCGCAGGCGTCCGCACCATCCGCGTTGAAGGTTTGCGCAACGCGCAGGTGGCGCGCCGCTAAACCGGCACAACCTTTACATCATTCCCCACTGCGGTCAGGGCAATCTTGCCCCCGCACAGGGCCATGGCGTCGGTGCCAAAGACTTCCAAACGCCATCCGCTCAGCGCCTGCACGTCACGCTCGCCTGCAGCTATTGCATCAAGATCGGCCGCTGTCGCAATAAGCTTCGCGGCAACGCCTGAGCTTTCGGTTTTGGCTTTCAGCAGAACCCGTAGCAGATCGGCAAGTGCTGGATTAACCTGCATCTTTTCGCGGCTGCGGTCGGGCTGTGGCACATCGGAATTGGGGCAAGCGATCCCTGCGGCTACGGCCTTCAGGATGCCTTCGGCAATCTCACCCTTGCGGGCGTCACGCAGCAGTAGCCGTGCGCGGCCAAGCTCTTCGTGGTTTTTCGGCTTGTTCGACGCCAGTTCGACAAGCGCATCATCTTTATAGACACGGCTACGGGGGATATTGCGCGTCTGGGCGTATTCTTCTCTGAACGCCGCCAGTTCACGCACGATGGCCAGAAACCGTCCAGAGTTCGTGCGGGTTTTTACGCGCTTCCACGCATCCTGAGGCGCTGTGACATAGGTGCCAGGATTGGTTAGCACTTCGAGTTCTTCTGCCACCCATTTGTGGCGGCCCGATTCTTCCAGTTTGGCAGCCAGAAATTCGTAGATCTGACGCAAGTGCGTCACATCTGCCAAAGCATAGGTTTTTTGCGCTTCTGTCAGCGGACGACGGGACCAATCGGTGAACCGCGAGGTTTTATCGACACCTTCCTTGGTTATCTTGCGCACCAGTGTCTCATAACCGACCTGTTCACCGAAACCACAGACCATCGCAGCAACCTGCGTGTCGAACAGCGGTTCGGGAAAGACTTCTGCATCCACAAAGAATATTTCCAGATCCTGCCGTGCGGCATGGAAAACTTTTACAACCGATGTGTCGCGAAACAATTCGTAGAGGGGCTCAAGCGACAGGCCATCGGACAATGGATCAACCAGTACAGCACCACTGTCATCCGTTCCTGGCATTGCCAGCTGGATCAAACACAGTTTTGAATAATAAGTCCGCTCGCGCAGAAATTCTGTATCGACGGTAACAAAAGGGTGTTGGGCGGCTTCCTGACAATAGGAGGCCAGTTCTTCAGTGGTGGTGATAGTGCGCATAAACGAAAAATTCCTTCGACTGTCCTAGCGGTACAGAATACGCATCAGTTTGACCAGTCAGCTTTGCAAAATCAATGGGCTACGGTCGCCGGCAACAAATCGGCGTAGCACGGCAGGGTAAAGCCTGTGTTCCTGTTCCAACACCCGTGCGGCCAGCGTTTCGGGGGTATCGTCGGCCAATACAGGGACCTGCGCCTGCCCCAATATGGGACCATCATCAAGCGCTGCCGTTACTTCGTGCACAGTGCAGCCGTGAACAGCGTCACCCGCCTCCAACGCGCGGGCATGGGTATGCAGGCCCTTATATTTGGGTAACAATGACGGATGGATGTTAAGCATCTTGCCCGCCCATTGTTCCATGAAACCTTCGGTTAGGACCCGCATAAAACCGGCAAGGCAGATCATGTCGGGTGCAAATGGCTCCAACGCGGCGTTGATCGCAGCTTCAAAAGCTGCGCGGTCGCCTTTGAACGGACGATGGTCCACAACAACCGTTGGCACGCCGCGTTCTTCAGCGCGAGCCAGCCCGCCAGCATCGGCACTATTTGCCAGCACGACACAAGGCGTGCCTGCGTGACCTTCGCGCGCCATATCTTCAAGCAGCGACACCATGTTGGAGCCGCCACCCGAAATAAACACCGCAACGCGAACCATCAGACGAGGTTGCCCTCATAAACAACGCCTTCTCCCTCGACCACTTTACCAAGGTGAAAGACAGTCTCGCCAGCGTCGCGCAACAGTTTGGCTGCTTCATCTGCTTTATCGGCAGGCACGACAACGATCATTCCGATGCCAGCGTTAAAGGTTTTGAGCAGCTCGGGCTCATCCATGCCGCCATGCGCTGTGAGCCAGCGGAATACCGGTGGTAGCTCCCATGCGCTGAGGTTGATTTCAGCACCCAATCCCTCGGGCAGGACACGCGGCAGGTTTTCGGTCAAGCCGCCGCCAGTGATGTGGGCCAGCGCATGCACCATACCGGCGCGCGCCGCAGCGAGTGCGGATTTCACATAAAGCCGTGTTGGTTTCAGCAGAACCTCACCCAAGGTGCCACCATCCCACGGGCATGGGTCATCCCACTGAAGGCCCGAATGCTCAACAATCACCCTCACAAGGCTGTAACCGTTGGAGTGTACACCATCGCTGGCCAGACCCAGCAACACGTCGCCCTCGGCCACGTCGAGCGGCAAGGTACCGCCGCGTTCCATTGCGCCGACGCTAAAGCCTGCAAGGTCGAAATCACCTTCGGGGTACATCCCCGGCATCTCTGCCGTTTCTCCGCCGATCAGCGCACAGCCTGACAGCTCACATCCCAGGGCAATACCTTCGATGATACGGGTTGCTGTATCCAGCTCAAGTTTGCCGGTCGCAAAGTAATCAAGGAAGAACAGCGGCTCCGCACCCTGGCAGACCAGATCGTTCACACACATCGCCACCAAATCAATGCCAACACCGTCGACATTACCGGTATCAATGGCAATCCGCAGCTTGGTGCCGACGCCATCTGTCGCAGCAACAAGCACCGGATCGTTATAGCCTGCGGCCTTGAGATCAAACAGCGCGCCGAAGCCACCCAAGCCTGACATAACCCCGGAACGTTTTGTCCGCTTTGCTGCCGGCTTGATCCGTTCCACCAATGCGTTACCCGCATCAATATCCACACCCGCGTCTGCGTAGGTGATCCCGTTCTGTCGCTCGTTCATTCTCAAAAGCCTCTGGCTGAAAACCCCGTTGCCCTGCGACCTAAATCATTCAGGCAAAAGTCGCAACGCCAACCCTTGACGAAACCGCCGCCGCACAATACCCAAACCCACGGCGGGCCTGTAGCTCAATTGGTTAGAGCAGAGCGCTCATAACGCTTTGGTTGCGGGTTCAAGTCCTGCCGGGCCTACCAAATCCGCCATTTTGAAAGTCTGACACAGCCGGTTTCGAACCGTTTTTGTGGGAAACGCTACTTTTCGGATAGTGTGCCTGTTATTTCCGCAGTGAGGTCATGTCAGGGGCATGTGCTGGCCCCATCAAGAGAATCAGCTACGACTGTTCGTTGGCTTAGCGCGCGATCACAATATCAGCACGCAAGCCGCCCAAAGCTTCGGATGAGCCCAGACGCAACACGCCGCCGTGGCTGCGCGCCACATCGACCGCAATCGCAAGGCCCAACCCCACGCCACCACCCTTGTCCTGATTCCGGGACGGATCCAGACGGGTGAACGGGCGCGTGGCCTGTTCGTGCTGGTCTTCAGGGATGCCCGGGCCATCGTCCTCTACGCGGATGCGCAGGGTTTTGTCCGTCAGCATGACTGACACCTCTGCCCGTGTGCCGTATCGCACCGCGTTCGAGATAAGGTTGTCCACAGCACGCCGCATAGCGACCTCGCGCAGCTGAACCGTCCCCTGCCCTGCACCGTCACGCGCCATAAGGGTCACATCACGCCCTGCCCGCTGTGCGCCCTCCACAATATCAGCGACCATCGCAATCGGATCGACTTCTGTCGGCTCCCCCTCTGCGGCACCTTTGGCGAAGCTCAGGAATTCATCCAGCATACCTTGCATATCATCCACGTCGCGGAGCAGCGGCGCTGCCTCATCTTCATCCAGCATCGCAAGGCCCAGACGCAGACGCGTTAGCGGCGTGCGTAAATCATGACTTACCCCTGACAACATCAGGGTCCGCTGTTCTATGTGACGCTCGATCCGGTTACGCATGTTGACAAATGCATTACCCGCAGCACGCAATTCGACAGCGCCGGCAGGGGAATAAGGGATGTGGCGCCCTCGCCCGAATGCCTCGGCAGCGCGCGCCAACCGTTTGATCGGGCGGAGCTGGTTGCGCAGATAAATGATCGCGATCAGCGTCATCACGATGCCGAAAGCAATCGTATAAACAAAAAGCTGGTGCGGGTTGGAAGCCGAGATACGTCTGCGATCAAAATCAACCCGCAAAACCCCATGCGGGCTATCGACATATAGCTTGACCACCCCGCTCTCGACCAGATCAACCGCCCTAAAACCATCAAGCCTTTCCGAAAGCCGCTTCGTCAGCACCCTGCCTGAATAATCATACCACAGCAGGTCATTTCGCGGGGAAATTAACATCGCAGGCGCAATCTCGAAATCAAGCAGCCCAATTCGGGTCTGGACATCGTTTACCGCGTCATCCGCGCTTGGCGCTTCGTCGACAACCCGAAGAACCAACGCAAGTTCACGCAAAACGGTGTCACTCATCTGGTGAGTGACACCCTCGAAATGCCGCTGCGCGAATATCACAGTCACAACAAGCTGCAAGAAAACCACCGGCAGCAGTAGGATCAAGGCTGCACGCCCGTAAATGCCGCGCGGCACATAGTGTTTGAGCAAGTCGAAAGACATAGGTTAAACCTAAGCGGTCAATGCCCTGAGCGAAAGGCCAAACCATGCTGCCACCTGATGACTTCGACCCGCCCGTGGGCGTGGCCCAAACGCTTGCCACCGGCCTGCGCCGCATCGTTGCCCCGAACCCGTCACCTATGACGTATCGCGGAACGAATACCTATCTGCTTGGCGACACCGCGATTGCCGTGATTGATCCGGGCCCCGACAGCCCGCCCCATCTATCCGCGATTCTAAAAGCCATAGAACCTGAGCAACATGTCAGCCACATCATTGTAACCCATACACATCTGGACCACTCCCCGCTGGCAAGGGGCCTATCGCAAGCAACTGGTGCGCCTGTCATCGCATTTGGAACGGCGGATGCCGGACGCTCGACCGTCATGCAGCAATTGGCGGACGCTGGCACTGTGGGTGGCGGTGAAGGCATTGATGCAGCTTTTTCTCCGGACCAGATAGTTGCCGACGGCGACACCATTACCGGTGCCGGTTGGGAGCTGGATGTGATTCACACACCGGGCCACATAGGTAATCACATCAGCCTTGGCTGGGGTGATGCCTGCTTTACGGCAGATCACGTCATGGGTTGGGCTTCTTCGCTGGTATCTCCACCTGATGGTGATCTGACAGACTTCATGCGGTCCTGCGCGCGCCTGCAAGCCCGCGATTGGCACGTGTTTTACCCGGGCCACGGCGCGCCGGTTGAAGAACCGACCGCACGCCTCGACTGGCTAGTGACACACCGCCGCGCTCGGGAAAAAGCGATACTGGAATTACTCTCCCAAAGCCCCTCATCCGCAGCCGCCCTTGCCCGCACAATCTATACAGAGACACCCTCGGCCCTGCTCGGTGCGGCCATCCGCAACGTGCTGGCACACTTAATCGACCTCCACGGACGGGACCTTGTGACCCACACAGGCGCACTCCACGAAAGCGCAACATTCTCCTTGAAGTAGCCGATGTAAATTTTTTCAAAATTCTCCCCAAAACCCTCTGGACGCGCCAAAATACCGCCGCTATACGGTGCAGACCGTTCCGACGTAGCTCAGCGGTAGAGCAGTTGACTGTTAATCAATTGGTCGTAGGTTCGATCCCTACCGTCGGAGCCATTTCCCTCATAAGCACTTGTTATGTAAGCCCTTATGAGGGAAATGGTATCTAACTGCGGCACCGCAGTGTACCACCACCTCAGCCATTTGCGTTCCATCCGTTTTTAAAGAACGGAATGATGATGAACACACAGCCCCACCTGTCGAAACGCGGCGATGTTTACCAATGGCGGCGTAAAACCAGACGCTTTTCCACAGGAAACATCGATATCAAGCTCTCCTTAGGGACGACAGATCGTCAGCATGCGCTTATCTTGGCTCGGAAAGTCAGCGCAGAGAGTGATATGGTCATGGAGCAAATTTCTGGAAGTCGGATCACGCCAGAACAGGGTCGGGCGTTTCTGTCCGAAGTGATCCGCAAAGAACGGGCCAAGATCGCTCAGCTCAGCATGTTCAGTCGTGTAGACAGCCTTGATCCGGCAGATGATGCCCGCCACGATGCCGCAATGGCGGAGGCATGGCAGCGGGTCTCGTCGCATGGCATTAATCACATCGTTTCGGAGGAAGCGTCCGATCTGGTGCGTAATAATATCGATTTGATCCGCAGCGACCTGAGCAGCCATCCTCGCAAGCAAGCACTCCAGCGGGTTTTCCAAGAACAAACAGGTCAGGATCAGTTGTCAGCGCTGGAATATATGCAGGTTATGGACCTTTTTGTGTCCGGAAAAGCAAAAGCGTGGGCCGAAGAGACCCCAACAGAGGCCCTGACGGCCAAGGCATCGCCCAGTGCGCCCATTGGCAACCTTTCCCTGCCACCCCCTACCCTACGGGCCATCGTTGAGCGTATGAACGCCATCAAGCGCACTGAAGGCATTGAGGAGAAGACACTGCGCCAATATCTGAGCTTTGCCGCGCTGTTTACGATGCTGACCGGACATGACGACATTACCCAAATCCGCCAACCCGATGTGAAGGCCTTTCGCGCCGATCTTGTACAGATGCCGAAAAGCTGGGGCAAAAGCCCCAAGGATCAGGCCTCAACACGCGACGAGGTCATGGCGAAAGCTGCTTCTCTTCCTCTTGATAAGGTTGGCCTATCAGTCGGTACAATCAACCGTCACCTTGATCACCTCAATCAGATTGCGGATTGGGCACGGGATGAAGGCTTGGCTGTTGACCTCAATCTCAAGCCATCGAAGCTGCGCCGCAAAGAAACCGTCCGCGCGCGCGACAAACGCGACGCCTTCTCTGTTGAGCAACTGCATGTCGTCTTTAAAAACCCAGTCTGGACCGGCTCACATTCGGAGCATCACCAGACGAAAGCCGGACAAGAAATTTTCAAGAACGGCATCTACTGGTGTCCCTTGATTGGCGCATATACGGGAGCACGCAGAGAAGAAATCGCGGGCCTTGCCCCATCTGACATTGTCGAAAGTGATGGCGTTGCCTGCTTCTCAATCGAAGATTCAGAGCTGCGGCGGATCAAAAACTTGTCTTCACGTCGCTTGATCCCCATCCACTCCCACCTGATTGACCTTGGCCTTTTGGATCATGTGCAAAGGGCTGAAAGGAAAAAACAAAACTGCCTCTTCCCGGAACTATACGAAGCTGGGAATGACGCGTTCGGCCGCAAGGTGGGTCGCCGCATGCGACAGATCATTGATCAGCAACTTGGCGCGGAGGGCGAAAAGCTCTCCTTCCACAGCCTGCGGCACTATGTGCAGAACCAACTCGATCATGCAGGCGTGGATGACAAAATTGTTCGCGATATCACGGGACACGAGGGCAAGGACATCCACGACAAGGTTTATCGAAAAGCAACACCGACGCAGTCTCTTGTTGATGCCCTCGAAATGCTCCCCAAAATCATCTGACAGCGCCGAAATCATCTATCATGGAGACGTTACGAAGGGCGGGAACCGGACCTTCGCTGCGGGTGCAATTCGTACAAGGGCGCTCGGAGTAAGCGGCCATTAATCAAATCATTTGTCTTGAATGTTCGAACCTGAAACGAGAAAACGCAGGCCGTAGCCTGCGCTTTAATGTGGTGCAATCGAATGCTTGTTAACGGCTCGACCGCGAATTTTGAACAAAGCGATAGTTACACAGTATCTCCGGCAACTCAATACGCTTTCCAGTTGAATTGATCTTCGCAACAGATCAGACTTGATCTGATTTGAGGAGTGTTTGTGATGCGATTGGGATTGGATATTGGAACAAACTCTATTGGGTGGTGGCTATATTCTACCGAAGAACGGGACATCGTCGACGTTATCGATGGTGGGGTCAGGATCTTCTCGGACGGGCGCGACCCGAAATCCAAGGCCTCTCTTGCGGTAGACAGGCGCGCGGCGCGGGCACAGCGGCGGCGGCGTGACAGGTATTTACGCCGCAAGGCCGCCCTGATGAAACGTATGGCCCAAGCCGGGTTGATGCCAACTGATCCCGGCGAGGCCAAAGCGCTAGAACTGCTTGACCCCTATCGGCTGCGTGCCGAGGGGCTGGATCGGGAATTGCAACTGACCCAGTTCGGGCGCGCGCTGTTTCACCTCAACCAGCGACGCGGCTTTAAGTCCAACCGCAAGACCGATCGTGGCGACAATGAAAGCGGCAAGATCAAGGATGCCACCGCTCGGCTGGACCTTGAGATGATGCGCCGGAATGCGCGAACCTATGGCGAATTCCTGCATATGCGCCGGGCGACGGCTACAGACCCGAAACGGGTGCCAACAGTGCGCACTCGTCTTTCGGTTGCTGCACGCGACAATGCCGAAAAGGAGGAGGCGGGGTATGATTTCTACCCGGATCGGCGACATCTTTCAAAGGAGTTTGAGAAGCTCTGGGCGGCGCAGGCCGTATTTCATCCGGATATTCTGACTGATGAACTGCGTGACGAAATCGCCCTGATCATCTTTCATCAGCGCCCTTTGAAAACACCCGAAGTGGGCCTGTGTTTGTTCACCGATGAAAAGCGCATTCCCTCTGCGCACCCGCTGAACCAGCGGCGTATTCTGGTCGAGACCGTTAATGCCCTGCGCGTAGCGGCACGTGGTGAACCGGCGCGTGCCTTGTCGATGGAAGAACGTGATCAGATCCTCCATGCGCTCGACAACAAGAAGCACACGAAATCGCTTTCTGGCATGTCACTGAAGCTCAAAGCATTGGGCAAGCTGATTGGACTGCGCGCCGATCAGCATTTCACGCTGGAAACCGCCAATCGGGATGCCATCGCCTGCGACCCGGTTCGGGCCAGCCTGTCCGATTCCCGCCGTTTTGGTTCGCGTTGGTCGCGGCTTGATGCAGAGGTGCAATGGCAGGTAATCGAGCGTATCCGTGCGGTGCAGAGTGAGGCGGAGCATCATGCGCTGGTCGAATGGCTAAAAACCACTCACGGGCTGGATCGTGAACAGGCGGAAGGGGTTGCGGATGCCCCGCTTCCTGAAGGGTACGGGCGGTTGGGACTGAAAGCAACCACCCGAATTCTAGCCGCCTTGGAAGCGGATGTGATCCCCTATAGTGAGGCGGTGGCGCGTTGCGGTTGGCATCATTCTGATGAGCGTACTGGCAAGGTGTTGACCGAATTGCCGTATTACGGAGCGATCCTTGAGCGTCATGTCATCCCCGGCACCTATAACGAGAAAGACGACGACGTCACACGCTATGGTCGCATCACCAACCCAACGGTGCATATCGGCCTGAATCAACTGCGCCGATTGGTGAACCGTGTCATCACGGTCTACGGCAAGCCCGATGAGATCGTGGTGGAACTGGCCCGCGATCTGAAACTGTCCGAAGACCAGAAACTTGACGTCCAGCGGGACATCAAAAAGAACACAGAAGCAGCCATCAGACGTGGGAAAAAGCTTAAGGAACTGGGCGTGCCCAACACAGGCGCGAACCGAATGGTCTTGCGGCTTTGGGAGGATTTGGGCGAAGATGTAATGACCCGCAATTGCCCCTATTCCGGACAAAGGATCAGCGCGGCAATGCTGTTCGATGGTTCTTGCGATGTGGATCACATCCTGCCCTATTCGCGCACTCTGGACGACGGCTTTGCAAATCGCACGCTGTGCTTGAAAGAACTCAACCGGCAAAAGACGAACAAGACCCCATGGGAGGCTTGGGGCGAAACGGATCAGTGGGAAGCCATCGCCACCAACCTCAAACACCTACCCAAGAACAAGGCTTGGCGCTTTGCCCCCGACGCGATGGAGAGGTTCGAAGGGGAGAATGATTTTTCGGCCCGGGCATTGAAGGACACCCAGTACCTGTCACGCATCGCCCAGGCATATCTGAACGCGCTTTATGATGGCGGCGACGGGAAATCCCACGTTTGGACGGTGCCCGGACGGTTGACCGAAATGCTGCGCCGCCATTGGGGGCTGAACAGCCTCTTGCCTGACAAAGAGGGGGCTGCAAAGGCCAAGAACCGGAGCGACCATCGCCACCATGCGATTGATGCCGCCGTGGTGGGGGCCACAGATCGTAAGTTGATCAAGCGGATCAGTGAAATGGCGAAACGCGATGAGATTGCAGGCGCAGAAGAAGTGGCCCGGTCCGTCGCGCCCCCTTGGGAGGAATTCCGCACAGACATCGCTGAACAGGTGCAGCGCATTATCGTCAGCCACCGCGCCGATCATGGCCGTATCGACTCTGCTACCCGCAAATCCGGCAGGGACAGCACAACCGGGCAGTTGCACAACGATACCGCCTATGGTCTGGCCGATGGCGACACCGTGGTTAGTCGCAAACCCTTGATATCGCTTAAGCCAAATGACATCGCTATCAGCAAGCGCGGTGCAAATATCCGCGATGCCGATTTGCAGCGCCATCTCGCCCGCGTGACCCGGGGGCTGGAAGGCAAAGCGTTTGAACTGGCGTTGTCTGAATTTGCCAACAGCCCCAGACTGCCGGATCAGTCCGACAATCCCTATTTCGGCCTGCGCCGTGTGCGCCTGGAGGAAACCTTACAGGAAAGTGCCCGGGTGTCCGTCGCCGACCGAAACGGCAAGCCATTCAAGGCTTACAAAGGTGACAGCAATCATTGCTACGAGATATGGCGCATGCCTGACGGTAAACTCAAATCGCAGGTGATCACGACTTTCGAAGCACATAAGACTGGCCCGGCCAGAAAACCCCACCCAGCGGCTAAACGGCTGCTGCGGGTGTTCAAACGTGACATGGTAGCCATTGAACGGGATGGTGAAAACATCATTGGCTATGTTCAAAGCCTCCACGTCGCCAACGGGCTGTTTATTGCGCCCCACAGTCAAGCCAATGCCGACGCCCGCAACCGTGATAAGGCCGATCCATTTCGATTCATCCAGATGAGTGCGGGCCCCCTTATTAAGTCCAATGCACGCAGAGTTCATGTAGACGAAATGGGCCGCCTACGAGACCCCGGCCCACGAACATAAAGCACGATTTGGAGGAAAGCTGCCAGTATAATACACTCATTACGTTAATGATTCGCGCTTATTCCCGCGGTGGGTGGTGTAGTGGACCAAATTATTGATATAGCAACCGACGGTCGGCATTTGTCTCGCGACCGAGGATTTCTCAAAGTAACAGAGGATGGGGCTGAGATCGGCCGCACCCCGCTGGATCAGATTGCGGGCGTCATCGTACATGCCCATGGTACCACATGGTCATCCTCGCTTTTGGTCGAATTAGCCGAACGCGGCGCTCCGGTTGTTCTCTGTGCTACCAACCATGCGCCGAAATCCGTTCTCTTGCCGCTTGAGGGACACCACGCACAGGGCGCACGGATGCGGGCGCAATGGATGGCCAAAACGCCGCTGATCAAACAGGCTTGGAAACAGGTCGTCACAGCCAAGGTCAGGATGCAGGCCGCCGCCCTTGCCGCAATCGGCGAACCGTCCGCACCACTTGAGATGATGGTTCGAAAAATCACTTCTGGCGACAGCACCAACGTCGAGGCACAGGCGGCACGTTATTACTGGCCGCGCATGATGGGGCCGGATTTTCGCCGTAACACATCGGCAGATCAGGAAAACGCCCTGCTGAACTATGGCTATACCATCCTGCGTGCCGCAACCGCCCGCGCTGTTGTCGCTGCTGGCCTGCATCCGACAATCGGCCTGTTTCACGCCAACCGAAGCAACGCTTTTGCGCTTGCAGATGATCTGATGGAACCGTTTCGTCCACTGGTCGATTGCGTGGTTCGCGCCATTGTGGGCACTCGCGGAACAGAGGTCGATACGGAGGCCAAGCAGGCGCTAGCCGGGTTGATCGCCACCGATTTGCCCTTTGGGGAGGGCATCACGCCAGTTTCGTTGGCTTTGATGAAACTGGCGACATCTCTGGGGCAAAGCTTTGAAACCGGCAAACTGATCCTCGCCTTGCCGAACCCGCCCGACCCACTTGTGATGGCGGGCCTGGGAAAATGACCTCCATCGTCACACAGCTGTCAGGATATCGTCTGATGTGGATTCTTGTGATGTTCGACCTGCCAACAGACACAAAGAAGCAACGAAAGGAGGCGGGCAGCTTTCGCAATTTCTTGTTAGACGAAGGGTTCGAACGCAGCCAATTTTCAGTATACGCACGCTTTGTGAACGGCAAAGAGGCGTTTTCCAGCCGGGTCAACCGAATAGAACGCAATCTGCCCGAATCCGGTGATGTGCAAATACTGAATTTTACGGATCGACAATATCGTGATATTGTACATTTCTCAGATCAGGGGCGTCGCAAGGCCCGTAAAAATCCGCAACAACTGGTGATGTTCTGATGCGATTCGGATGGAAGCACGGAGCTAGACCTCAGGTAAAATTCTGTTGTTACAGAAGCTTACCTGAGTATTTATTGTAGCTGTTCAAAATTCGCGGTCCAGCCGCAACAGCGGGGGGCGATTTGCTGATTGCCACTGAATTGTAGCTGTTCAAAATTCGCGGTCCAGCCGCAACTTAGGGAATCCCCGCCAGAAAACGCCAAGAATTGTAGCTGTTCAAAATTCGCGGTCCAGCCGCAACGCTATTGGTGGCGGTAGTGGCGGTCGTTTGATTGTAGCTGTTCAAAATTCGCGGTCCAGCCGCAACTGGAAGTCACCCCTAAGATTGCCGCGGTAAATTGTAGCTGTTCAAAATTCGCGGTCCAGCCGCAACAACGGAGCAGAATACTTGCAGCAAAGCCCAATTGTAGCTGTTCAAAATTCGCGGTCCAGCCGCAACCGGCAACGGTATGCCGAACCGAACGGAAATATTGTAGCTGTTCAAAATTCGCGGTCCAGCCGCAACTGTTCTCCGCGGCGTCAGAAGGGTCAAGGCATTGTAGCTGTTCAAAATTCGCGGTCCAGCCGCAACTGTTCTGGGGCTGTCAGGTTGATAGCGTAGATTGTAGCTGTTCAAAATTCGCGGTCCAGCCGCAACTTTCATTGCTGACGGTGCATCACAGATTAAATTGTAGCTGTTCAAAATTCGCGGTCCAGCCGCAACCATGCGGCCTGAAGCCTGCACGTCTGCTGAATTGTAGCTGTTCAAAATTCGCGGTCCAGCCGCAACTGCGCGCAAAAGGTCTGCAATGCGCTCATTATTGTAGCTGTTCAAAATTCGCGGTCCAGCCGCAACCCTGTAGCTATCCCGCCGCCAATCGCCAACATTGTAGCTGTTCAAAATTCGCGGTCCAGCCGCAACTCGACTGTGTTTCGTATCAACGTCCAACGGATTGTAGCTGTTCAAAATTCGCGGTCCAGCCGCAACTTATAAAATGAAGGGAGGCAGGGGGCGGGGATTGTAGCAGTTCAAAATTCGCGGTCCAGCCGCAACATCAACGGCGCGGTGACGCATGACGGATGCATTGTAGCTGTTCAAAATTCGCGGTCCAGCCGCAACACAGCGTTGATAACCCCGAAGCCGTCAGCATTGTAGCTGTTCAAAATTCGCGGTCCAGCCGCAACGATACACCCGCGCGTCCTGAATAAACGGGTATTGTAGCTGTTCAAAATTCGCGGTCCAGCCGCAACTCCATCAGGTCGGTGTTGGTTTTCTGTGCTATTGTAGCTGTTCAAAATTCGCGGTCCAGCCGCAACTTTTACAGACTATTTTGCACTCACAGCGAATGGCTGGTTCGACGGGCTGCACCGCAGCGGACAGTGACCCGAACCAACGGCAGCTCAGGGCCGATATAGCCAATCAGATACAGCATAGCGGAAGTAGAACAGCGGAATGCTGTATCTGGGTTTCCAAAGGGGCGGAGCGCCCTTGGCTTGGGGTTTCAAAAGGGGGCAGCGCGCCCCTTTGCCGGAAAGAGCTAACCTCCCCATCGGGGTGGTTAGCGCTAGTAGGTTATAAATCAAAGATACTGATTTTGTACTTTCGCGGACTTGGCGGATCATGGGGTAACCCGTCCCAAGGAACCCAATTATGTCCGACCAAGAACAATCCTATGCCATCTCCGTCCGTGTAAAACACACGCACCGCTCCAAGTACAAGAACCAGCGTCGCCATGATCTGCGTATCGGACTTCCACCGAGTTACGTTCAGGTCGAACGCTCTGAGCTGAACCGTGTTCTGGTTGACCTGCCAATGCCAGCTGCAATCACAGCACGGGCAAAAGAGCTGCGTGAAAAGACAAACCCAAGCCGTGCAATGCGAGCGGATGCAGCCGTGGCCACCATTGGCATCATCACCTTTGGCCATGCCGCTCAACCGATCTTTGAGGCTCTGACAACGGCACAGCAAGATGATGCGTATCTTGAGGTCGCTCAGTGCATCGCAGACGAGTACAGTACAACCGTTCGCGGTCTGGTCGTTCATGTAGACGAAACCGCTCATCATGCGCATGTCGTATGGGACTGCCGTGATCATGAAGGCGTGCCAATGTCGCAGGTAATGAAGGGATCAAGGCTGCAAGATATCGCAGCCGAAGTCATTCAAAGACATGCCGCTGGTATCGAGCGAGGGGTTCGTAAATCCGTGCGCATCGCCCGTGGTGACAAACCAAGCCAAATCTACAACCGTTCAGTACAGCAACTGCACCAAGACCTGCCTCTTGAACTGGAAGCCAAGCGCCAAGATCTGAAGCAATTCAGTGATCGGGTCGACGAAATGCGGACGCGTGTTGAAAAGCTGGAAGCGAAAGAGGAATTGAACGCGAAGGAAGCCAAACGGTTGGCAACTTACCGCAATCGCCTTGCAGCAAGGTTGGAAGAATACACCGAAGCAAAGGCAGTGCTGGCAACCAAGGTTCAGGCCACTGACCAGCGGGAGGAAGCCCTGAACATCAAAGAGCGCGTTCTGGATACGGCAGAAGAAAGACTGGATGAGCGTGAAACCACTATTGATCAGCGCGACACACAACTGTTGGTGCGCGAGGAAGACGTTGTTCGCCGTGAAGGCATCTTGGATCGCCTCGCGAATGAACTCAGCAAGCTCATCAACGAAGTAGCTGACCGCCTTGGCGTCGGTCGATCACTCCGTGCCATTCTTGGTCGCCTGAAGTCCGCCAACGATGAGCTAAAAGAAGACGGGCCATCACTTGGGTGAGGAAGCGTTGGTTTACCCTGCCCTGCCCCCAGATCATCTTGTCATCAGCGCCGTTTTTTCCTAAAAGTGTCCCACCAGACTGCGGCACCGCCGCCGGATGGACGCTTTGATAAGTCTTGTAATGCAAGGGCTTATGAGACCTGATGACATGGCTTCGATCCCTACCGTCGGAGCCATAATTTTCAAGGGCTTAGCAATTAGTTGCTGAGCCCTTTTTATTTCTGGGGAGCGCCGGGGGGAACAAACTTCTTTGAGTAAATTTCTTTAACTTGCCCCCTAACATGCTCACATGCTGACATAGGAGTTTTAGAGTTTTCTGAAACTACAACTTGGCAGAAAATACTTTGCCTATTTTAAATATGATCGCATATATTTGTTGGGCGACAGCAGGCCTCTGCGTTTTGTTGGCTTTAACTGTTTCAAAAACTCTTCCATTCTCTTTAGGATAGCAGCCTCTTCAGCCTTAGTAGGCATTTTCTTCTTTGCTTTTGGCCAATCCATATCTTTTCTAAGCAAAATCTTAGCGGCTATAAGAAGATTGCAACCACAAATCGAAGATCAGCAAGTTAATGAAACCAAAGCCTTCCCAAGCGAGAAGGTTCGTCCAGCGCCAATATTGCACTCATACGCGGCAGAGCCCGCTTGCAAAGATCTGACGCGAAGCGAGATTGGAGACCTAGTTTACCGGGGTGCGATCTGAAACACTCGCCGCGACAAGCCAGACAGAACTTCTGGCCCGTCAGGTCCAAGATGCACGATGTCCTCAAGCCTGATCCCGAATGCGTCGGGCAGATAAATTCCCGGTTCAATCGAAAAGACGTTTCCTACTGTCAGGGTCTGATCATTGGTCGCTGTGATATAGGGCGGTTCGTGCACATCAATGCCTAGGCCATGCCCCGTCCGGTGTAGAAACGCCTCGCCATAGCCTGCGTTCTTGATCACGCCACGTGCGGCCATATCAATCGCACTGCACGCGGCACCGAGTTTAGACGCAAACAAGGCCCCCTGCACCGCATCTTCAACAACTCCCGCGATCTGTGTAAACTTGGGATCAGGCTCATCTCCGTACCACGCGCAGCGCGTCATATCGGACGGATAGCCGTTCAACCGACATCCGGCGTCGATAAGCACGGCCATTTCGGGACGCAACACATCTGGCCCTGTATGGTGATGCGGAAAGGCGCTGTTTGCTCCAAAACCCACGATACAGAACGCAGGCTCAGCCCCGTGGGCGCGGTAGTGGTCGACGATGATGGTTTTAACGTCATTTTCCGACATGCCCGTGCGCAACGATGCAAACGCCAGCTCGAACGCGGTGTCATTCAGCCGGGCGCAGTCGCGCAGCAGCTTGTGTTCATCGGCGTCCTTTTCAGCCCGCAACTGGCCCACTGTATCTTGGGTAAACCGGCGGGTTGGCGCATCAAGCTGGTCCAGCAGCAAAAACGCAAAATCAGTCCGCATTGTTTCGTCAAGAACGACGTTGAGGCCGGGGCGTTTGACATCAAGCTTGGTCAGCAATGCGGTCAGCGCATCAAGCGGCCCTTCTGTATCGCTCCACTCATAAAACGGGACGTTTTTGCATTGGGCACGGGCGGCATCCGCATTCAACTGGGGCATCAGGACACCCACCTGATCGGCAGTCACCAGGGCCATCACCGGGCGTTCGTCGCCATGAGGGTTCAGCCCCAACAACCACTGCATATGACTGCTTGGGCCAACGGCGAGCAGATCGGTGCCTGTGTCGGTCATGCGCTGGCGCAACCGCGCTAATCTGTTGTTTGTGATGTCCGTCATGCGACCCTCCAGATGCGTCAAATGCCCTAGCCGTCTTGGCCGGGCAGCCAATTTTTCGCGGGACCTTGCAGCACCACCAACGTGCCCGTCCACATCATGCGTGCCGGGGTATCGCCTAGCGTTTTCCACGCGTGCGGTGTCATGCCATTGTAATGAAGACTATCACCTTCGCGCAGGGTAAAGGCCTCTCCATCCAGCGTTTTCTCGATAGAGCCGCTAAGGATATAGATGAACTCCTCACCCTCGTGCTGGAATGTCTCGGACACAAACCCGGGGGGGCAGTTCATGATATAGGCAGACAATTCATGGCCCGGAAATTCGGAACTGAGCGCCTCATAAGTTACGCCGGACTCCGAGATTGAAAACTTCGGCCTTCTATCCGCATACGACACCGCATCACCCGGTTTCGGGCGAGCAACGAAGTAATCAAGCCCCAAATCCAACGCATGTGAAATCTGCGCGAGCGTGCCCAGTGAGGGCGTCGCATTGCCGCGTTCAACCTGCGACAGATATCCCACTGACATGCCTGCCTTGTCGCATAATTCCTTAAGCGTCAGCTTGCGCTGCTGCCGGCATTTGCGGATCAGCTGACCCAGCTTGGCCGGTTCAATGGTCGCACCCTTGGTCATCGCCTACCCTGACAACTGTGCCAGCCGTGGCATCAGCTCGAGCAATTTCTTTGTGTAATCTTGCTGTGGGCTGGCAAACAGCGTTTCGGTGTCCTGCACTTCAATTAACTGGCCCTGCTTCATCACCCCAACACGGTCACACATTTGGCGCACAACCGGCAGATCGTGGCTGATAAACAGCATGGTCAGGCCCAGATGTTCTTGCAAATCCTTGAGAATGTTCAGGATTTGCGCCTGAATAGAGACATCCAACGCGCTGGTCGGTTCATCGCAAATCAAGAACCGTGGCTGCGTCGCCAAGGCCCGCGCGATTGAAATCCGTTGACGCTGCCCGCCCGAGAACTCATGCGGATATTTCGCAGCCGCCGCGCGTGTCAGACCAACGCGATCAAGCAATTCCTGGACCCGTCCACTGATCTGGTCACGAGGCAGGATTTTGTGATGCAAAAGCGGTTCGGCAATGATGCTTTCGACCTTCATCCGCGGATTGAGGCTTGAGAACGGATCTTGAAAGATCATCTGGATTTGACGGCGATATCCGGCGATCTCAGCGGGCGTCATCGCAGTCACCTCGTCGCCATCAAACCGGATATGGCCACCGTCCACATCAAGCAGCGTGCCGATCATCCGCGCCACGGTTGATTTGCCAGAGCCGCTTTCGCCAACAAGACCAAACACCTCACCGTCTTTGATATCGAATGATACGTCGTCTACGGCCGTGAAATAGGTCCGCCACGATGGCAAGATCGCCGATTTTTCGAGGAATTTCTTTGTGATCCCCTGAACCTCAAGCAACTTGCCAGACTTCGACGGTTCCGTTTTGGTCCAGTTCCGTGCAAGGTCCTCGATCTTGAACTTAGTCTCGCGGCCACCATAGCTGACCTGCGGGAAGCGATGCAGTTTGACCTGCGGACGTGGTACGGCAGAAATCAGCGACTTGGTGTATTCATGCTTCGGT
>Ga0209345_10002087_pt1 | contig 22799 bp, 20 predicted proteins | sample Cruoilmetagenom7_FD_187294 | JGI IMG/M metagenome (GOLD analysis project Ga0209345, IMG submission 187294) | Oil polluted marine microbial communities from Coal Oil Point, Santa Barbara, California, USA - Sample 7 (SPAdes) (version 2) | ecosystem: Environmental > Aquatic > Marine > Oil seeps ...
AGCCTGACAATTAAAATCGGCCGTACTTTGCGACAACCTAGGAAGTTTAAGTTGAACTATGGGCGCATAAATGCGCCTCGTTTAAACTCGCCCTATTGACAACCAGCGACTTATGGGTGACCCCATTAATTTCCATTAATTTGCGGTTGTAACTCCCAGCTTTTATTTAATTCCTCTAAGCTACCTATGAAAAACGTAATAGCTAGAATGTTATCGTTTTCTATTTTAATTATAGACTTTGCTTTAGGTTCAAGTTCTTTCAGGTTACTTTCACTAGAGATATACCTGTATACTGATTTATGCCAGCTTTTAGGATAGTCTGTTTGTGTGCAACCAAAACCATTGCTATTAATACTAATTTCAATATTTCCTTTGCTATCTTTTTGAGTTTGACACTCTGAATTACTAAATTTAACAGTAATCCAGCCAGTGTAGTTATTATTTATTTTGTAAATAATATTCGGCTCTGATGTCGTCAAATTTTTAAAAAGCGCTAGTAATGGCAAGTGATACACATATAGCAATACAAGTAATATAGTGATGAGCACTGGAGTAAAAACCATCCTTTTTTTCATATTAAGGCACCTTCTTTTTTCGACCACCGATATTCAATGAGCTCGTTCCAGCTGCATTTGAATCATAGTGATAGATCAATTTTGGATTTCCTGAGTCTTTATATTGCCATACTTCAAAACTAGGGAATCTTGTGTGAAACCCTGAAATATCTGTTGAGCCATCACATTTTTCTGAAAGTGTAAATTCATAACCTGCATATGGAGCAATTTCAAAACCCACCATTTTGTCTGCTAAGGCATTGCCTGCATAATTTGAGACGCTCAGCTGTCTTTTGCATGAACATTCATCATCTTCGTAAGAACTTAAAGATGATGGGCCTGCTTTCCCTGGAGCAGATCCTAATTCTATGCCAAAAGGTTCAAAAATTGTAATTCCAGGTATCTCTTTTTTAGTTAAAACTCCGTTTTGATTAAAGATTAATTGACGACCTCGATGAGTTCCACCATTAGCCATAGGCCCTCTATTATCCCCGTGAAAGCCTTTTTCACTTTCATTAGGTATAAATAAATCTATACAATACCTTGTACCAGATCCTCCAGGATCTACACATAAACCTTTTCGATCCGTTCTATTAACCGGATTCCCGCCAACATACCCATAGGTATTTATCCCACCGTTCAACCCAATCGGATCTGACTGTATGTATCGTCCTATCTCTGGGTCGTAATCCCTAAAGTAGTTGTAGTGTAAACCTGTTTCTTCATCGGCGTATTGACCGGGGAAACGTTGGTTTTGATCGAGGTTGTTAACTTCAACTGTAACGTTGCCATAGGGGTCATACGAGCCTTTCCATTGCACCGTGCCGTAGTTGTCGGTTAATGCAAGCGGACTACCAAGATGGTCGGTGTGGATGTAGTAAAGATTACCATTGTCGACGGTGGCGAGGCGCTGTCCATCAAGGTAGAGGTATTCTTTAAGTAGGTTACCTTGCCCGTCGGTTTCGGCAATGAGCTGACCGCCTTGGTCGTAGTGATAAAGTGTTGTTTCCGATGAAGTACCATCATCAACCACTTTCTTAACGCGTTGACCTTGGGCGTTATAACTGTAGGACGCGTTCATGCCTGTTTTACTGGCTGTCACTAAACGCCCAGCCTGATTATAGGTAAAGGTCAAATCACCTTTGGTGAGTGTGTTTCCAATCGCGTCGTAGGTTAGATTCGTTGAACCAACACTTTGCAGCTGGTGATCGGTGCTTGAGTAGGTGTAATTCTCCGTTACCCCATCTTGGGTTTTACTCAGACGATTACCAATACCGTCAAACGTGTAGCTCTGCGTTCCATAATCACCACTGGCATCGGTTAGGCGTCCTAATGCATCGTAACTGAAGGCTTGGTTTTTGGTGCTATCCATTAAGTCGCTGATGCTGTTGATGTTGTTGCGTAGGGTGTAGCCATAACTTAATTGCTGAAGACCTGTCGTATGCTTCGAGGTTAAGCGGTAGTCCTGGTCAAAACTCTGGGTTAATACTTTGCCATTGCCATAGGTCAGGTTGGTTAATGGCCCGAACGGTAAATAGCTAATGTTATTAGCCAGTGTTTGGGTTTGACCATTGGCGGTTGTGGTGGCCGCGATGACCTGCCCTAAGTTGTTGCGTTGGTAATCAACGGTGCGACCGCTGGGGTAAGTTACTTGCGTGATTAAACCCGCAGCATCGTAGTCATAGCCCGTGGTGAAGCTTAAGCCATTGATGATTCGTGTTTCATTCACCAACTGGCCTTTTGCATCATACTCGTATGACGTTGAACCTGACTCGTCGGTTACTTGAGTTAAACGTCCAACACCCTTGTTTCCGTTCGCGGTGTCATCATAAGTAAAGGTGATGTCTTCACCGGTGCCGGGATAATCAATACTGGTTACGCGGTTCAATGCATCGTAACTGTAAGTTGCAGTGATGTTACGAGCATCAGTAGCCGTTAACACATTACCCGCGCTGTCGTAGGTCATGGTTGAAGTGCCCGTATCGGGGCTGGTCATAGACAGCAAATCCCCAAAGGCGTTGTACTGATAGCTGGTGGTTTTTCCGGTAGCGTCAGTGACTGAAGTCAGACGGTCTTGGTTGTCGTAATCGAATTCGGTTTCGCCTAAGGCCGGATCAACCACTTTCTGTAAACGGTCGAGCGCATCGAATTGCTGTGAGGTCGGATTGTCCAGCGCGTCTTCGCTCTGCACGGGCTTACCTTCGGCATCATAATTAAAGTCGTTAACCTGATTGTTCGCGCCCAAGGTTTGCTTGAGCTGGCCTAAATCGTTAAACACCTGCTCAGCGTAGCTTTGAATCACACCACCGGTATCTTTAATCTCGGTGCGAGTACGGTTGCCATAGTTGTCCAAGGTGTATTCGATGCGGTTGCCATTAGCATCTGCAATCGCTACCAGACGATGGGCAGCGTCATACTCATAATTAAGAACGATACCATTGGCCATGGTGACCGAGATTAACTGACCGGCATTGTCGTAATCATAGCTTGTGGTTGCGCCATCGGTCGTGATGGAGGTTAACCAGCCACGTGGATGATAGGTTAAGGTCGTGACCGTGCCATTCGGGTCGGTGACCGATAATGGCTTACCGTGTGCATCGTGGCTGGTGATAAACGTTGCATGGCCCATCGCATTGGTGATTTTGGTTAAGTTGCCGCTGGTATCATACTCATAGGTCGTAATATCACTGACGTCAGTGCGAGGCCCATCAATGGTCAGAACCTGTCCCACGCTGTTGTAGGTGTACGACACGCTACGCGTTTCATTGGTCGCCTTGTCTTTAACGCTACGCGATAACAGATTACCGTTGGCGTCATAACTGTAAGTGGTTAAGCGCTGCGGTTGATCAACCGTTAGCGGTAGTTTGTATTGACTGTGCCATGTGATCGTCACCGTACGTGCCTTTGACGTACCAAAAGCTTCAGTTTTGCTTTCCAACAAACCTCGTGTGTTGTATTGGTAGGTGGTGATATCCCCATCAGGACTGGTCGCCTGGCTTAAGAAACCATTGGCGTCGTAATCATAAGTGTAATCACCAACGGTACAACCCAGACAGGGTAGCTGCTCAAGCTTAGTGACTTTATCCGAACCGTTCAGCAAGGCGTGGTGATAGACCGCTTCGCGGTAGTTAACGTCATCGCGGTAAAAGCGCACCAGACTTTGGTCAACCGCTGTAGAATCGAGATAATCAATGGTTGTTTTAATGGCGCCGCCAGCGTGCTCGGATAAAACTGCACGGTTCTTAGCGTCATAATCGTACGTGGCATAACGCTCACCATTTTCATCCATGATCCCAATCAATACTTTGGTATCCGTGCGATCTTCATAGAGATATTCTTTATACGGATTATCGGTCCAATCGCTCGGCGTCTCGTCGGGATAGATGACCTTGCTGATATAACCCGCGTTGTCGTGTTCGTAGCGATACTCATTGCCCGCCGGATCAACCAGCTTGGTGATAATACGGCTAGACGAGGTTAGCGACTGTGGAATGTCTTCAAAGAACAGTTCAATACTGCGGTTAAAGCTGTCAGTGATAATCGCATGGTTACTCGATGGATAGCTCACCGAATGAGACTGGCCATTGCGATAAGTTTTAGACGTTAAACGTCCTTGTGCATCGAATTGATAGAGGGTTCCAGATTGAGAAGTATAACGATAGCCAGTTCCGTCATTGATTAAGGCGCCATTTTTCTGGTATTGCGCTGTCCAGCCGGTTTCGGAATCACGCTGCAGGAAATTAAGCTCGCTACCGCTTGGTAATGCCAAGCGGGCAATGGTAAGCCCAGGATAACGATTGTCCAGATTCAGAACCGGCAACCCTTCAACACGCCATTGATGGTAAGACTTATCAAGCTGCGCATGACTGCCTACAACTTGAGCATTGTCTGGTATGGTCTGTCCGTCCTGAGTATAGAGGCGCTCTAACGTTTTTTTCGAAATTGGCGTTGATGAATAGGTTCGTCTGAAATTCAGGCCACCGACGCTGGAGGAATAATCAACTTCCGTTTGGCGTTTAACCCCCGAAGCACAGTTAATCGGGTTTTCTGTTTCAACACTCGGCGTATTAGCCGCATCAGGAGGACACGGTTGCGGCGCTTCATCCGAAACCGGTGCTTCACAATATTCGCCCTGATTGTTAGGCGTAGTAAAAATCTTTTCAGGATTGTCATTATTGAAGTCATATTCAAAATCAGTTCGAGCAACGCATTGGTTATCGACTAAATCTTCCGTGCAGTCGCAGGTGGGTTCGATATCAGAGCAGGTTTTCGGTTGGCCAGCATATGTACTTGTATCTTCATAAACTACTAGAACATACGGATGTGTAGAAGGGCATCGATATTCGCTAACTGTAATGGTTTGTATATGAAAAAAGTGATTTACATTAGAATCATTAATGGTGGTTGCAGTATAGTACACCGTTAGCTCTTCGTACCGCCTATCATATATTTCACAACTGACGTAGAACTCCGGCTGGGTTATACAATGTGATTTTTCAAGCATGTAAGCGTCTGCCGCATCATCAAATGTATAATACTTAAATTCACCAAATGAATATTTATACTTAGCAATACCTGAGTGTAATTCAGATGTAATGTTTTCTGCTTTTGCAGAGTTATAAAAAAATGATGAGATAATTAAAAGCGCGATAATAAAGAAACTGTTTGAGCTATTCATGATGTATTTTAGTTATTAGAGATCATTAGGCAGGCAACCCGAAAATCCCTTTTGGTTGAAGACGAGGACTTTATAAAACAAAAGAGGGAGAGTCAAGGAAGTGGGTCTTACAAGGCTTGATATAACCATCAAGCGTATCAGAGCCTGTCATTTTGACTGAAGATTGATGAGTTATACTGCGTTAACCTATAGATACAATAAGGGCGGGCACATTGGCCCGCCCTTACCGGTTGATACACCGAATAGCTCAAGTTTTATGCGTGCAGAGCTTCTAAAACTGCTTCTGGCTTCTTCGCAACAACTGTCAGTAGAGCTTTGGCCGATCCCGTTGGGTGTCTTTTTCCCTGCTCCCAGTTTTCAAGTGTTCTTTTGCTAATTCCCATCAAGACAGCAAACTGGGACTGCGACATGCCTAGTTTTTCACGGATGGCCTTTACCTCGAGGTCTTCAAATTCGAAAGAACGGGAAGGACTAGCCTTGCCTTTCATGATAGCGTCAGCCTCTTCCACGCTTTCTAGCATTTCTTTAAATAGTTCATCATTCATGAGTTCCACCTCTCAACGATTTTTTTGAGCTGTGCAACCTGCGCATCAGTCAAGTTATCCAATTCATTTTTCGGATAGCAATAAATCATATAAATTTGGCTGTCCGACACTTTCCAGTAGTAAATTACTCGTATACCACCGCTTTTACCCTTTCCCTCAAGCTTCCATCGTACCTTACGCAATCCACCACTTTTGCGAAGAACGCTTCCAAGCTCTGGGTTAATGATCAACGCTTCCTGAAGCTGCTGATAATCATCATCATTCAAGCTCTCCTTTACTCTCTTGGTAAAGATAGACGTTTCTATAATAACCATTTTATTATTTATTCTTTCATATCCTTTAAACTCATTATACGCCAATGACGTACAATAACAAGACTGTCATTTACTGCTATCAAACTTGTTCCATAAAAAAGGCGGGCACATTGGCCCGCCCCTACCTAGTTATTGATAGCTCACTGTGCGACAACAACTCGTGCTGGTCGAATCAAACGTCCGTTCAAGGTGTAACCTTTCTGGAATACGTCGATCACTGTATTCGATTCGTGCTCTGGGCTTGGCACCATGGTCATGGCTTCGTGCAGTTGCGGGTCAAACACTTCTTCCAGCGGATTGAGTTGTTCAACGCCAAACTTCTCCAGGGTGGACAGCGTCATTTTCAAGGTCAATTCCATACCGTCCTGAATCGCTTTGCTTTCTTCGCTTTCCGCTTTTAATTGCAGACCTTGTTCGATACTGTCAACCACGGCTAGCAGTTCAACAGCAAACTTCTCAATTGCATATTTGCGTGCACTGATGACTTCATTCTCAGAGCGGCGGCGAATATTTTCGGCTTCGGCTTTAGTGCGAAGTGCTAAGTCTTTATTCTCGGCAGCTTCCTGACGGGCGGCTTCTAGCTCAGCTTCAAGCTCTGCAAATTTACGGTCTTCTTCAGTCATATCTTCAAATACCTGGCCTGCATCCACCTCGGATTGCTCGGCATCATTCTGCTCTGCTTCTGCAGCTTCTTGCTCAACCGCATTCTTAATTTCTTCAATCTTATCTTCAACCGATTGATTTTTATTGTCTTTTTCAGACATTAGCACTCTCTCCGATCTGCATTCATTAAATTGGTAAACTGGCCGATATATTAGGGTTTAACTGTCCTTTTTCAAGGCTGAGCTGATTAATTTGGCGGTAATATCGACCATCGGAATCACTTTATCGTAGGCCATGCGCGTCGGCCCAACGACAGCCAAAACGCCGACTGCCTTGCCGTCAATGGAATAAGGCGCACCAACCACACTGCATTGCGAGAACACATCATAACCAGACTCTTCACCAATAAAGAGTTGCACACCATCGGCACTCAGACACTTATCCAGCAGGGTCAGCATTTGGGTTTTCTCGGCAAAAGCATCAAACACCGACTTCAGATCCGATATATCACCCGTATAGTTGAGCAGTTGCGATCGACCCGTTACCTGTACTTCGTCATCATTTTCATCTTTGGAAAAGCCTTTCTCGGCCACTTCCATCATCGAAGACATCATCGCGTCCATCTGCGCGCGATCACTCTTTAACTCTTGCAACAATTCCTGGCGCACGGTATTCAATTCTTTGCCGGAGAAATGATGGTTTACATAATTAGACGCCTGCTGCAATTCATCGCGCGACACTTCGGAGTCCAGTTGGATGACTCGATTTTGCACTTCACCATCATCGAGAATAAGAATCACCAGAATCTTGTTCTGAGATAAGGGTAAAAACTCAACGTGCTTAACGCGTGTCACATCACGACTTGGCACCCGGATCAGACCCGCCATATTAGTCATGTTAGACAACATGCGGCTGACGCTGGACAGCATTTCACCGGTTTCCGAAGCCCGACCTAATTGCTGCTGCAACTGTTTCAGATAAGCTTCTTCGACGTTTGAAACCGTTAGCAGCTGATCCACAAATACACGAACCCCTTGCGCGGTAGGAATACGTCCAGCGGAAGTATGCGGCGCGGTCAGCAAACCCATCGCTTCCAGATCCTGCATCACGTTGCGTACCGTAGCTGGACTTACCGTTAGTTGCGTTTGTTCAAGCAGCTTTTTCGAGCCCACGGGCTGACCACTGGCGATATAAGTTTCCACCAGAGCCTTCATCAGAGTTTGTGCACGTTGATCAAATTTGCTCATAAGTCATCTTAACAATCTGGCGTCGTCCAGCCGGCAATTCTATAAAACCACAAATTATGGCAGACGACTTGCCTATTTGCTCTATATATTCTTAAATGTGGTTCAATATGACAATTACAAGTAATTAACCATTAATCATGCCGTCACAACTGAATTTTGCAACCATTGGCATCATGGGGAAGCCAAAACATCACGAAGTTGGCGAAACCATTGTCACCTTATTTAGCTTCCTGCAACAGGAAAACTATGCCGTGTTGGTCGAAGCAGCAGTTGCAAAAGATTTGGAGATACCTGCCAGCGTACAGTGCGACTGGCAAACACTGGGCGAAAAGTGCGATCTGATCATTGTCGTCGGCGGTGATGGCAGCATGCTGTATGCCTCGCGCTTAATGGCTCAATACAACAAACCTCTACTCGGCGTGAACCGCGGTTATTTAGGTTTCTTAACCGATATTCAACCGCAACAAGTCACTGAAAAAGTCAGCGAGATTCTGGCCGGAGACTACACCGAAGAGCGTCGTTTTTTGCTGGAAGCCAATATCGATGGTGATGATCGTTCCAGCGATGCGCTCAATGACATCGTGCTCTATCCCGGTGAGATTTCGCGCATGATTGAATTCGAGGTCTATATCGACAATTCATTTGTCTATAGCGCCCGCGGCGACGGCTTGATTATTTCAACGCCCACCGGATCTACCGCCTATTCATTATCTGCCGGAGGCCCTATTCTTTCGCCATCCATTAACGCCATCACGCTAGTGCCCATGTTCCCACATACCTTATCCAGTCGGCCCATTGCGATTGATGCCGATAGCAAGGTAGATATTGTATTCAGCAACAGCAACCCGAACGAAGCGCGCTTAAGTTGTGATGGTCAGGTACGTTTCCCGGTGCAACCCGGAGAGAAAATCTGTGTCCGCAAACGCAAACAGGACTTGTGGTTGTTGCACCCAAAAGATTATGATTACTTCCGCTTATTAAGAACCAAATTGGGCTGGGGCTCAAAGCTCTAAGCTGGATTCCGGACCAGACCACCAAGAAGCCATAACAACTTATGCTAACCAGTATTCATATCAAAGATTTCGCGATTATCGATCAACTGGATCTCGACCTGAAATCCGGTATGACGGTGATCACCGGGGAAACCGGTGCCGGCAAATCGATTATGGTCGACGCCCTGTCTTATGCTCTGGGCGAACGCGCTGACAGCAACGTGGTGCGTAACGGTGCCAAGCGTGCTGAAATCAGTGCCTATTTTGATATCCAGCAATTACCGCATGTTAAAGACTGGTTAGACGAACAAATGTTGGATGATGACGACCATTGCATTTTACGTCGCGTCATTAATCATGATGGCCGTTCCAAAGCTTTCGTCAATGGCCAGCCGGTCAATCTGGCGCAGGTGTCGGAACTGGGCGATTTCCTGGTGGATATTCACGGACAACATGAACATCAATCCCTGTTCAAACCTCAGGTACATTTGCAATTGCTCGACCGCTACGCGGGACTCACCGAGCAAAGTGCAGAACTGGCAAAAGTAGCCAGTAAAATCAGTACCATTTCTTCCAAGCTCAAAGCCTTTCAAAGTGCCCTGAAAGATAAAAATGATCGCAAAGATCTGATCAGCTTTCAGTTGCAGGAGTTAGAGCAGGCACCAATTGATAAAGCCAACGACATTGAACTGGAACATAAGCGTGCCGCCAACGCCAGCCGCCTGCTGGAAAAAGGCCAACAGAGCCTCGCCGCCCTGAGTGAAGATGAAGACACCATTTCTTCCAACCTGGGCCGCATTGTCCACAACATCAGTGACATGCTGGCAGTGGATGAAGGTTTAAAAAATACCCATGATTTATTGCAGTCAGCGCTGGTTGAAATTGACGAAGCCAGTCATGAACTGCGCGATTATCTGGAAGGCCTCGATATTGACCCTCAGGCCTATCAGGAACTCGATCAACAGATCTCAGCTTTGCATGATCTGGCGCGCAAGCATCAAGTCAGCATGGAAGACTTGCCGCAGACCCTACAAGAATTGCAACAGGAACTAGAAAGTCTGGAAGGTGACGAGCAAACTTTTGATGATCTTGAAAAAGAACTCGCTAAACTTGAGAAGCAATATCTGGAACTGGCCAAGACTATCAGCAGCAAACGCCAAACCGCAGCCAAAAAGCTGAACCAAGAAGTCATTAAATTGATGCAACAACTTGGTTTAGGCAATGGTGTTTTTGAAGTCGCCTTTAATAAGCAAGATGCTGGTGCGCATAAAAGCACCGGTTTAGAAACCGCAGAATTTATGGTCAGCACCAACCCGGGGCAAAAACCGATGCCATTACGCAAAGTCGCATCCGGCGGTGAGCTGTCCCGTATCAGCCTGGCACTGCAAGTTATCAACGCACAAACCACTCAATTACCCACCCTCATTTTCGATGAAGTGGATGTCGGCATTGGTGGCGGAACCGCCGAAATCGTCGGCAAACTTCTCGCAGAACTTGGCAAGCAAGCCCAAATCCTCTGCGTGACCCATCAGGCCCAAGTCGCCGCTCAAGGCCACCACCACTTGCAAGTCAGCAAGTCACAAGACAAAAAAGCCACACAGACGCAGCTGCTGGAGATCACCGAAGTTCAACGCATCGAGGAAATTGCCCGCATGATAGGTGGCGTCGAAATCACTGAAACCATTCGACAGCATGCTAAAGAGTTGTTGAAAAGCGCTTAATGTTTATTTTTCAATAAACTTGCAGTTAACAATCCATAAGGCGGGTTTACCCAATGGGGCAGGCCCGGCATCCAAACAACCGATGCGGAAGATGCTTCCCTAGAGCTTTACCGACAAATTAAAGCCGCGGGATGACAGGCGTTATGAAATAAGTATTATGTTTTGGAGAGCGGGGCGAATTCACAGCGCATCAAAAAAAGCGTATTTCATAAATTATTAAATGTGGATTTTCGCTCAAGAGCAAGGCGCAAGCTGGCGAAAAAACGGAGGCGACCTTACCTGTCAACCCTTTAAACGCAGGGGTTTCTTTCGAGAACGCGGTGAAAATCGATGAGAGGCTAAGAGTTTACAGTACCTTAGCGATTGGCTTTAATCTAAGTAGGGGCGATTCATGAATCGCCCCTACCAAGCTCTATGTATGACTTGGGATAAAATGAGGATTTTCGCTCAAGAGCAAGGCGCAAGCTGGCGAAAAAACGGAGGCGACCTTTAATTTATAGCTCTTAAACGTAGGATTAAAATGAGGATTTTGCTTGAGAGTGCGCGGTAAATTTACCGCGCATCGAAGGAGTGCATATCTAATGCATGACTGAGAGAGCGAGTAAATTTAACAAAGCAATCTCAGCAAAAGACCATTTTAAAAGTTACTTTTTGTTTTTGACGTATAAGACAAGACTATGATCCACAATTTCAACACCATGCTTCTTGGCAATTTTGTGCTGTAACTCTTCGATCTCTTCGTTGAAAAACTCTATCACGGTGCCATCATCCACATTAACCATGTGGTCATGGTGTTCGCCATCATCAATTTCAAATACGGAATGGCCACCTTCGAAGTTGTGGCGGGTGACAAGGCCTGCTGACTCAAATTGGGTTAATACTCGGTAAACCGTTGCTAAGCCTACATCGTCACCTGCTTCAAGCAAGAGTTTGTAGACATCTTCCGCGCTTAAGTGGCGATCATCGGAACTTTCCAGGATTTGTAATATCTTAACCCTCGGCAGAGTAACCTTTAATCCGGCTTTTTTTAGTTGCTGATTTTCCAAAAACTCATCCTCCAATAGATTTGCGCGGCAAAATGATTATACTATGCCAAGATTTTATGAAAAGCCATTCAGTATACTTGTGAATGGCAATTTCAGCAAAAAACACTAACTATCAGGATATTCATGAAAACTATTTTTCTTTCTGCACTTTTGATCAGCTTCAGTTTTATAAGCGCATGCGTTTATAAGCCAACCATTCAGCAAGGTAATATCCTTGAGCAATCCGAAGTTAATAAAATCAAGCCTGGCATGACTAAGGACCAGGTTTCGTTTGTATTAGGTAACCCTGCTTTGAATACCAACCTTAACGATGATACCTGGTATTACTTGTATTATATGGTGCCGTCGAGCGCTGAACGACGCGAAGAACGTTTGATTTTGCACTTTAATGGAGACATTTTGCAGTCGATGGAAGGTACTATTAAGCCTGAATCTGAAGAGTAAACCCTCAGCTTTGATATCTAGAAACCCTGCTTCGGCAGGGTTTTTTATACTTTTTCTTTTGCTACTCTGCCTTTTGGTACTCTTTTAACAAATGATGGCACATCTCTTCGGGTGCCTGATGGTGATGTTTCCTGCCTAACATGGCTATGGTCAGTTTCAGTTGCTTCATATAGCGGCGACAGCTGACGCACACGAACAGATGCAACTTAACCTGCACCCTCTTACCCGTGCTCATTTCTTCATCAATGTATTCGCTGGCCTGTTCGACCAGATGTTTACAGCTTAACATTCGCCTGTCCTCTGAAATTTGGCTACTACCTGCTGAATTTTATCCCTGGCTCGATGCAGTAGCACTCTGGCATTGGATGAACTGACTTCTAAAATGTTACAAATTTCTTCCATCCCCATACCGGCAGAGTCACGTAACTCCATAATGTATTTCTGTTGATCGGGCAGGCGAGTCAGATGTTTATCGACACAGTCTTGTAATTCACCAGCAGCCAGTAACTCATCAGGGGAGCCAATATCCCAAGCTGGGTTTCGCTGATTCCAATGCCCGCTACTATCAAAGCGTGGATCGCTTACCATTCTGGAATCTGTCGACCAGTTTTCATCGACTGACTCCAAAGATACGGAACGCGATTCTTTGCGGTAACGGTTTTTGGCTTCATTGGCAACAATTCGAGTGACCCAGGTCTTCAGAGCCGAGCGACCTTCGAATTTGGGCAGGGCTTTTATCACCGACACCCAGGCTTCCTGTACTACCTCATCCGCGATTGAATGACCGACAATTGCAGCAGCGACACTATATAAAGAGGGATGCCAGGCTTTAACAACAGTCACAAATAGCTGCTGGTCATGATTGATAAGCCTTTGAATCAATTCGTTTTCTTCGGGCAAGTCAGTTGTATCCATCAATCCTCTTTAATTCATCGTTACTTCGACCCAAGGTGGCCATGCCTATTAGAATAACGGCATTAGAGTAGCATTTGCTATCAATATTACACCCTAGCTAATAATTGCAGTTTTCACTATCAATAGTATATTGAGTGATAAATTATGTCTGCACACTTTTTTAATTCACTGGAAGGTATAAATCGATGCAATTAGAAGGCTTCATGTCATTTGTTAAAACCGTTATGGAGTGGATAGCGGGCTTTTTTGTCATTGCTATCATCCTCTTGGTTTTGACCATTATCACCTTTTATGTCATTGATTCTACTCAGAAAAAGCACGCGATTCGACACAATTTCCCAGTCATTGGTCGTTTTCGCTACTGGTTTGAACATTTAGGTGAGTTTTTCCGTCAGTACTTTTTTTCCATGGATCGCGAGGAATTGCCTTTTAATCGTGCAGAGCGAACCTGGGTCTATCGAGCCGCTAAAAATATCAGTCGAACTCAGGCTTTTGGCTCCACTCGAAATTTGAACCAGGTCGGTACGGTTCTGTTCATGAATGATCAATTTCCAACTCAGGAAGAAAATGCTGTTGAAGCACCGCCGGTGATGATTGGCCCCTATTGTAGAACACCCTACCTTGCTCGCAGCTTCTTCAATATCTCCGGTATGAGCTATGGTGCGCTTTCTAAAGTCGCTGTGGAAGCCTTATCTCGTGGGGCTGCACGAGCGGGTTGCTGGATTAACACCGGTGAGGGCGGTTTATCATCGTATCATCTGGCGGGCGGTGGTGATGTGGTATTCCAGATAGGGACCGCAAAATATGGCGCTCGTGATGCAGAAGGCAAATTAAACGACGATAAACTCAAAGAAGTTGCGCAACATCCCCAAGTTAAAATGATTGAGCTCAAACTGGCGCAAGGCGCCAAGCCGGGTAAGGGCGGTATTCTTCCTGCAGAGAAAGTCACTGCTGAAATCGCGCGAATTCGAGGTATCCCCGAAGGAGAAGCCTCGATTAGCCCCAATGGCCACCGTGAGATTCATAACGTTGGTGACTTGTTGGATATGATTAACCGCATTCGTGAAGTCACTGGAAAGCCAGTCGGCTTTAAGACGGTGCTCGGTGGCGAACATTTCTTGTTTGATCTTTGCGCCGAGATCCATAAACGCGGCATCGAATTTGCCCCTGACTTTATTACCATTGATAGCGCCGACGGTGGTTCAGGGGCAGCGCCACAACCCTTATTCGATTATGTAGGCTTAACCTTAAAAGAAAGCCTGCCCATGGCTATCGATATTCTGCAACAGCAGGGATTACGCGATCGCATCAAAGTTATCTGCTCAGGCAAAATGATAAACCCATCGGCAGTGGCCTGGGCCTTGGCAATGGGGGCAGATTTTGCCCTGTCAGCACGCGGGTTTATGTTCGCTCTTGGCTGTATCCAAGCCATGCAATGCAACAAAAACACCTGCCCAACGGGCGTTACCACCCATGATCCCGATCTACAAAAGGGGCTGGATATCACAGACAAATCGGTTCGTGTCTATCATTATCATAAGAATATGGTTAAAGCAGTCGGTATGATTGCGCACTCTTGCGGGGTCAAAGAACCTCGCCGATTAAAGCGCCATCATATGCGGCTTGTAACAGAAACCGGACTTTCGACTCCAATAGATAAGGTTCACCCTTACCAAGAAAATAAGATTCCGACTAAGAATCTTTAAATTCACACCCAAAGGAGCATATTGATGCAAACTTTAGCGGATAAATATTACAGTTTTACCGGGGCAGTGTGTAATACAGTTAAACACCTTGATGGCTTACCGCCGTTACTGTTTCGTGTATTATTATTCTTCCCTTTCTGGGAAGCGGGAACTCGAAAATTTGCCAATTTCGAGAACACCTCAGCGTGGTTTGCCAGCATGGACTTCCCACTCCCTGACTTGATGACATTTTTAGCAGCAAGTACAGAAACCGTTGGTGCCGTTTTGTTATTGACTGGTTTTGCTGTTCGCTGGGCAGTCATTCCACTGATGATTACCATGCTGGTCGCCATTTTTGCCGTACATTGGGACAATGGCTGGTTTGCCATCGCGCAATCAACCGACCCTGAAATTTCCGAGCGTCTTGCTAGAGCTCGAACCATTCTCCAGGATCATGGTAATTACAGCTGGCTAACCGCTAAAGGGAATATTGTTGTACTGCAAAATGGTATCGAATTTGCAGCAACTTACTTCATCGTGCTGCTATCCCTCTTCTTTACCGGCGCAGGGCGATACGTCTCGGCAGACTACTGGTTAAGCAAAGCATTTCCCCATAAAAAATAATGACTGATGGAGTTTGCTAGCGCGGGCTGTTAAAACCTTGCGCTAGCTCTATTTATTTCCTTACAATCTCGATGAACCCTGCTAATCCGACCACAATTCCCGTACAATAAGCGTATCATTGCACCCATTTATGGCGAACCTAATTAAGTTTGACTAACTTATGAGCGACTACTTCAAAAAATCTCTAGATATTCATCGTTATTTACGTGGCAAGTGGGCCATCAAGAGCAAAGTCCCGCTTCAGAATCGTGAAGACTTATCCATTGCCTACACTCCCGGCGTAGCAGCCGTTTCTAACCATATCGCCAAAGATAAAAACTCCAGTTACCTCTACACCATGAAAGGTAATTCTGTGGCTATCGTATCCGATGGTTCAGCGGTATTGGGTCTTGGCAATATTGGCCCCGAAGCTGCGCTGCCTGTGATGGAAGGCAAAGCCATTTTGTTTAAAGAGTTCGCGGATATTGATGGAGTGCCTTTGGTGCTCGACGCTAAAAGTGCTGCAGAAATCATTACTGCAGTGAAAGCGATTGCGCCAACTTTTGGTGGCATCAACCTGGAAGATATCGCGGCGCCCAAATGCTTCGAAATTGAAGAAGCGCTGCAGGACATTGGCATTCCGGTATTCCACGATGACCAACACGGTACTGCGATTGTTTTACTGGCAGCCTTAATCAATGCCTGTAAAGTCACCGGTAAAGACATAAAACAACTTAAAGTCGTAATCAATGGCGCTGGTGCAGCCGGTACCGCCATTGCGAAACTCCTCCGTTGTGTTGGCCACGATGAAGCAGCCTGTATTCCGGTTGAGGATGTGCTGGTCTGCGATTCCCAAGGTATCATTTCACCTGACCGTTCTGATCTAAATGATGAGAAGAAGAAATTACTGGCCTATACCAACCGTCATAACCGTAATGGCAAATTGTTGGATGCATTAACAAATTCCGATGTCTTTATCGGTGTGTCCAAAGGCAACTTGTTAACTGGCGAAAACATCAAACTAATGAACAAGGATCCGATCATTCTGGCAATGGCCAACCCGATCCCGGAAATTATGCCTGATGAAGCAATTGCTGCCGGAGCAGCTGTTGTCGGCACGGGACGTAGCGATTTCCCGAATCAGGTTAATAACGTATTGGCCTTCCCGGGTATTTTCCGCGGTGCGCTGGAAGCTCGTGCAACCCGTATTACCGAAGCCATGAAAATTGCCGCCGCCTATGCGCTTGCTGATGCGGTCAATCACTTAGCCGCGGATCACGTTCTGCCCGATCCATTGAACCGCAACGTGGCACAAAAAATTGCTGAAGCGGTAAAGCAGCAAGCGATTAAAGATGGTGTGCAACGCCCGCTTTAATTTTGTTGCTCACAACTTAGTATTTTTTCAACGGCCCGAGTGAGTAGCTCGGGCTGTTCCATCATGATCAGATGTTCTTGAGAGGCAACCGGCCAGTAAGCGCCGCATTCGCTCTTTTGAGCTATTTGAAAAAACCAATCCCTTCCTTCATCTCGCCATTGAATAATGGATGCTTTAACTGACTCGTCCTCAATTTTCGGCAAGTAACCTGTTTCAAAATCACTATCAATAATGACCAACGGTAGATCGACTGGTAGTGGATTATTTTGTGCTTGAATCAGATCCTCACGATAATGAGTGGTTTCTCGAAATTTGTCTAATTGGTAACGTCGAGTATTTCTGACCTTTTCAATGGCCGAATAGAAATTCCAATCCATATAGTGTTCATGCTCCCCAGAAATAATCGACTGTAAATGCTCTCGCTCATCATTGATTTTCTGCTGCATGATGTCATCGTATTTACCGTCATTGATAAACTGCTCGATCTCACTCCAACCTTTTCGATAGCGTTCGGTTTCGGAGGTGTAATGTCCAATGGAGTGTCTGGTCAAAACATCGGGATCAATTAGCACTGCACCTTTTACATAAGCAGCAGCTTCATTATCTTTCAGGAGCATGTGTACCGATAGGTTCGAACTGGCAAATGCCACTATTATGACGGGGTCATCTTGCTGCACAATAAACTTAGCTAAATCCTTCGCAAAATACTGGTAAGATGGATTTTTAACGGACTCCGACCAGGCATGACCGGCTCGGTCAATTACAACTGTACGGTATTCTTGAGCAAGAAAATTTTGTGCTAATGACCACCAGCCACTATCGCTGTGCCAATTGTCGGTAGGGCCTGATAATAGCAACAAATATGGCTTTGCTCTTTGGCTCTTGCCCAATTGCCGAAAGTGCAATGCATGACCATTGATATCAATCAGCTCACTACCTTCAGGCAGAGCCCAATCGGATACTGAATCTTTCTCGATAGCATGCATATATCCGCTGCTCAACAGCATCAAAACCACTAATAATAGCGACTTCATAACCGTGCCCCTTTACTTCTTTTAGTTTCTTATTCTATGCATTAACTCCCTGATTTAATGCAGATTTCTGTAACCAATTGTAACTGTTCAGCGTCTTATTGTTTTAATGTGATATTGTCGTAAGTTCTGAAAAACTTTCTCCGATAGATTGACAGGATAGAAGCGGGGTAGCTCACATGAAATCCATAATTACAGCCACAGGAAGTATTGCCTTAGTACTCACCTCTTTACTGAACTCATCAGTTTCGGCCCATAGTGGCTCGCATCCGGTGCGCTATGTTGCTGAAAATGGCTCCGATCAAGGCGACTGCTCTAAGCCATCCGCTCCTTGCGCCAGCATTGCCTATGCCGTAAACCAATCCAGCAAAGGCGACAAAATCCACGTAGCATCAGGAACTTACCATGCTGGCGAGATGGATATTTTCTATTTGTTGAACGATATGGTCGCAATTACAGGCGGCTTTTCGACCCAGGATAATTTCACGAAGCAAAATCCTGATCAGCATCTGACAACCATCACAGGTATTCCTGCCGACTACCGCGAGAAACTGGCCAATAAAGGTTTTCACTTAGTACGGGATGCAAAAGGTTTGCCCGAACAACGCCTTAAGCCCGAATACCTCGATTTACTCGAGCGCTACCAAAAAATCACTACCAGTGTCGAAAAACAATTACCCTGCGCTAATGGTCAAGCCGGTGAATATCCTTGTTTTAATATCGATTTAGAATCTCATTTACCTCTAAGCCAATTGACTTCAACTCCCTCAAGCGCTAATGACATCTGGGGTTATATAGACCTCAACAATAATCGTGAATACGCCGTCATGGGCCTTTATAACGGCACTGTACTTATTGATGTCACTGACCCGGAAAACCCGGTTGAAGTTGATACCATTACTGGCGCCAATAGTACTTGGCGTGATGTGAAAGTTTATCAGTATTTTGATGAGGATACGGCACAATACAAAACTTATGCATACGTCACCACCGAAGGGCAGGGTGGCTTGCAAATTATCGACCTGAGCAATGCACCTGATTCGATTGAGCTGGTAAATACTATCAATGTCTTTCAGACTGCTCATAACGTCTATCTCGGCAATATCAATTACGCCGACGGTACCGCACTTGATGGTCACCAAGCCTACTTATACATTACCGGCTCGAATCTTGATAATGGTTCTTATCGTGTATTTGATCTGGTTGACCCAGTTAATCCTGCGCTTGTCACAACCCCTGGTTCAGCCGGTTATGTGCATGATGCAACCAATTTAATCATTGATGATACGCGCACAGGCCAATGTGCCAGCGGTCATGATCCTTGTGAGCTCTTTATCGACTTTAATGAAAATACGGTCGATATCTGGGACACCACCGATAAATCCAACCCATTTAAGATCAGCACAACCAGTTATGCCGGCGCCAGTTATACGCATTCAGGCTGGTACTCAAAAGATAAAAATTACATCTTTATTCAGGACGAACTTGACGAGCGAAATCGAGGTGTCAACTCGACCCTTTATGTGATGGATATTCAGGATTTAACCTCACCTAGAATTGTTGGCTCTTATGTCGGCTCGACACCAGCGATTGACCACAACGGTTTTACCCTCGAAGACAAATACTATATGTCCAACTACAAACGTGGGTTAACGGTTCTCGATGTTTCCAATCCTGTTGCCCCCAAAGAGATTGGTTTCTTCGACACTTATCCAATTCCTGAAGCTAATGACTCACAGTTTGATGGAGCTTGGGGAACGTATCCTTACCTACCGAGCGGCAATATTCTGGTGAGCGATATCTCCAATGGACTGTTTATATTGAAAGACAATAGCGAGATCGGTGGCTCAGAGCCTCCCGCTCCTCCACCCAGCCCGCAACCCGAAGCAGAGTCTGGCGGTGGTGGTGGCTCAACCTCGCTTTGGCTATTGCTAGGATTAGCACTGTTCGGCATCAGAAGGAAACTTATGCCGCAGTAAACGACTCCTCAAAGAGGAGCAAGTCTGGGAATCGCCGCATTAAGCTGCTATCCATTGCTGGAAATCCTACCCCTCCAAACCTCTGGCAGGATGGGTGGCAGCGCGGCCCCAGTTGCTCTTTTTTCTTTACTATACAAATCATAACTACTACTCAATACCTAAACCTTTTCGAGATTTCTAAGTGGTCACTTGCTAGGATAATTCCAGGATCCAAGATCCAAACCATGAGGTTACTCTATGAAAAAACTTAATCTTTGGATTTATATTTTAGGCTTATTGCTGGCCTCCTTGTTAGCCGGTAGCAAAGCGCTCGACCATTTTGGCGAGGAATACGCTGATCAGGCTTTGAAACGCGCCTTAATTTCCTTTGCTGTGGCAAGGACACTGAACGGGCTTATTTCGGTTGCCCAAGAAGCCGAAGTTGCCATGCAGCCTGCAGGTGTTGGATTGAATATTTCTCCTGGCGAAATTCTCGATCCCGTTAATGATTTAATCGAGCGTTTTTCGCTGGTTATGTTGGTTGCAGCCTCTGCTATAGGCGTGCAAAAAATACTCCTTTCTATTTCTGCATGGGATCTATTCAATTATCTGGTCATTGGCTTCTGGATTCTCTATGGCATCATGTTAATTGCCAAGCGCAATAAGCCTAAAGGGCTACATCCTTTCTGGTCGAAAGCAGTTATATTTTTAATGCTAGTTCGATTTGCAACACCAGTAATGGCTCTAACCAGCCAAGGTTTATATAACGCCTTTCTCCAAGAGAATTATCAAGAAGCGAACACCGAATTAGAAGGAGCCAGTAGAACCATTGAAAATAACACACCCGAGCAAAAGCCCCTATCACCCACTGAACAGTCAGCTTATGAGGGCGCTAAAGAGTGGCTAAGCAACGCAATCAGCCAGTTGGATATTAAGAAACAAATAAAGGCCTACCAAGCCGCTGCCGAGAGAGCGAGTCAGAATGTAATCGAACTTATCACTGTTTTTATCGTACAAACGGTTCTGTTTCCGATATTTTTCTTATGGCTGATTTATCGATCCGGAAGGAGCTTATTAAGCACCCGCTCAAACAGCCAAACTCAGCCCTATATTCAAAACAGCCCATAAAAAAGGTCGGCAAATGCCGACCTTTTTACTTACCTACTTTACTAACAATTCAACCACCTAGAAATCTACCACCGCGACTTCGTCAACGGTTACAGTAACATTCTGAGTCGTACTAAATGTTATTGCGTCATCTGTTTCAGGATCATCATTCGCAGCTTCGCAGGTAAAGGCTAAGGTGTAGTCTCCAGCCTGAACGAATCCAATCTCATACTCATAGAAGCCATCCGTATTCATTTCCACCGTTGTGGTTGTAATTGGATCTGGCTCGTTAGCATCAATATCATCCGTTTCCGCGTCGTAACCAGCGAACAAATAGACACCGCTTGCCTCAGAACACCCTTCAGCATTTAGAAGTGTTTCATCAACCAAACCACTAATGTGACCCACTTCGAGGTTATCAACAATGCGTAATGTGGGTCGCAAGAAATAATCCCCACTACCATTCTGAGGTTCATGTACCGACTTTCTCAAATCGAAATCGATAGTGAAATTCGAGACACCACCTGCCGCAACCGTAAAAGGTCTATTGAGTTTTAAACCTGTCTGGGCACCGCTTGGGACATATAATGAATAACGCGCGCCATCGATATCAATATAAGAGTCAGTAACCCCACGTTCTGCGTTCACTTTCAAGCGAATCCATTGATACTGACCAGCGTTAACCGTCGTTTCAGGTAATAATTCCAATGATTCATCACCAGTTAACTGCAACAAATCGATAGATTGCGGAGTATCGAAATCAAAATTTAAACTTTCACCAGGCCCTTTTACCTCAATGCCGGTAAACTCCACGACTACCGCTTCGGCACCATCTACTGGCGCATCAGTAATGGATAAAGCCATTTTACCTGTATCAGGATCATCCGATTTACAACCAGCTAGCGCTAAGACAACACTCGCTAGTACTAAGCCATGTTTGAATTTGATCATATTTACCTCCACTTTTGAGTGGGAGCTAGGTTACCTCAGCTGATTTGGATACATTGTGATACAAATCGCAAACAAACTTTACTAGGTGACTTTCCTCATAGATCTGTGAGCAATGTCAAAAATGTTGACAACCAACCTCACAAAACAAGCACTTATCCTAGCCATCACGATCACGATATCTGCTATTTATTATGCTTGCAGAGTGTCACTGGCATAGGAAAACAAGCTTCTTTTTCGTATAATTGCGCCACTTAACACAATCCAACCAAGGGATTCTCATGAGACCGAGTGGCCGCACCAGCAATCAACTTCGTCCAATCACCATCACACGTCAATTTACCAAACACGCCGAAGGTTCAGTTTTAATCGAATTCGGTGAAACCAAGGTGCTGTGTAACGCCAGTGTTGTAGACAATGTACCGAGATTCTTAAAAGGTAAAGGCCAGGGCTGGATTACCGCTGAATACGGTATGTTACCGCGCTCAACCCACACCCGCATGGATCGCGAAGCATCTCGTGGCAAGCAAGGTGGGCGCACGCTAGAAATTCAAAGACTTATTGGTCGCTCACTGCGTGCTGCCGTTGACCTGTCACAGCTGGGTGAAAATACCATCTATGTGGACTGCGATGTACTTCAAGCTGATGGTGGAACACGTACCGCCTCCATTTCTGGCGCCAGTATTGCTTTGCATGACGCCTTATTTCATATGCGTAAAACCGGCATGATCAAAACTAACCCGTTAAAGCACATGGTTGGTTCAGTGTCCGTTGGTATCTACAAAGGAACACCCATTTTGGATCTTGACTACCTCGAAGATTCCGCGGCCGAAACCGACATGAATTTAGTCATGGATGAAAATGGCGGCTTTATCGAAATTCAAGGAACAGCGGAAGGCGAAACTTTTTCTGGTGATGAATTGATGCAAATGCTGGAGTTGGGAAAACAAGGTATTCGCGAAATTTTTGACCTGCAACATAAAGCAGTAGCGGTATAACGGACTCTCAATACTAAAAGGGCAGGCATATTGGC
>Ga0209345_10002088_pt1 | contig 22798 bp, 19 predicted proteins | sample Cruoilmetagenom7_FD_187294 | JGI IMG/M metagenome (GOLD analysis project Ga0209345, IMG submission 187294) | Oil polluted marine microbial communities from Coal Oil Point, Santa Barbara, California, USA - Sample 7 (SPAdes) (version 2) | ecosystem: Environmental > Aquatic > Marine > Oil seeps ...
CAAGTGAGCGTTGAGGACCGTTTGGTGGATTTCAAACCTACCTGCGGCAATATCTTGTCTGGCGTCGGCCCTGCGGCGATCGAAATGGGGCTGGTGGCAGCCCAAGACGGCGAGACGGCTGTTAACATTCGCGCCGTGAATACCGAAGCGCGGGTTGCCGCAGTTGTGCATACGCCGGGTGGCAAGGTCAGCTATGAGGGCGATGCGCAGATTGACGGCGTGCCCGGGACCTCGGCCCCCGTGGCCTTGCAGTTCATGGAGACAGTGGGCGGGGTCACCGGTGCCTTTTTGCCCACGGGTAATCTGGTCGATGTCATCGACGGGATTGCTGTGACCTGCATGGATGTCGCGATGCCAATGGTGATCGCCAAGGCCAGTGATTTTGGCCTGACCGGATACGAAAGCGCCGCCGAATTGGACGAGAACCGCAGCTTTTTTGCCAAGATGGAAACCCTGCGCATCAAGGCTGGTGCGCTGATGGGGATGGGCGATGTGACTGAATCCGTTACGCCCAAATTCGGGCTTTTGGCGCCTGCGCGTGCTGGGGGGACTATCGCCACACGGTATTTCATGCCGTGGAAAACCCACCCGACGATGGCCGTAACAGGTGCGCAATGCCTTGCCGCTTGTGTGCTGACGCCGGGAACTGTTGCGGAAGGGATGGCAGCCAAGCCCAATGAGGTTCCTGCCCCTATCACGCTAGAGCATGCTTCGGGCAGCATAGATGTGGTGGTAGATTACGCGCAGACCGATGCAGGGTTTCAGGTTAAATCCGCAGGGTTGATCCGCTCTGCACGCAAAATTGCGACCGGAAACGTGTTTATCCCTACATCAGTATGGGCTGGCGTCTGACACCACAGGTTACAAGGAATAGGCCGATGAAAGTTCACATTCTTGACGATTGGTTCGATACGCTGCGCGGTTTGCCGTGCTTTTCGAAGCTGGCAGATCACGAAGTTACCGTCTGGACCGACCATGAACCTGATCCGGTGAAACTTGCCGCGCGGATGCGCGACGCCGAAGCGCTGGTTTTGTTTCGCGAGCGCACAAAAGTTGGCGCTGAGTTGCTTGCGGGTTTGCCAAACCTTAAGTTGATTTCCCAGCGCAGTGTCTACCCCCATGTGGATGTGACCGCTTGTACGGCGCATAGCGTCCTGCTGAGCTCCAACATGCACGCGGGCGCGCCGTCCTATGCCGCAGCAGAACACACACTTGCGCTGATCCTCGCCAGCTATCGCCAGATTCCACAGCAGACTGCGTCGATCAAGGCAGGCCATTGGCAATCCGGCGTTGGTCGCACGCTGCGCGGCAGAACGCTTGGGCTTTATGGCTATGGGCGCATCGCGGGTGCGGTCGCGGAATATGCCAAGGCTCTGGGTATCAATGTGCAATGGTGGGGATCAGAGGCGGGCCGCTCACGCGCGCACGCTGCGGGTGAAACGGTTGCTGCATCACGCGAGGCGTTTTTTGCGTCGTCAGATATTGTCAGCGTGCATGTACGGCTCAAGCCAGAAACACGCGGTTTAATCACCGCCACAGATCTGGCGCAGATGCAGCCACGCGCGCTTTTTGTGAACACGTCACGCTCCGGCTTGGTGGAGACCGGCGCGTTGGAGGCCGAAGTGGCAAAAGGCCAACTGCACGCCGCAGTAGATGTATTTGATCACGAGCCGCTGACCGATACGTCGAACATTTTTCTGACCCACCCCAATGTGCTGGCCACCCCTCACATAGGTTTTGTTACCGAGGATGAATTTGATCTGCAGTTCTCTGACATCTTCGACCAGATCAACGCTTACGCGACTGGCGCGCCAATCCATATGATCAATCCGGAAGTCTATCCTTAAGCGTTTTGCGCGGCCGCGACGAACCCTTCTTTGATTGCGCGGTCCACAAAGTCATTGAGCGCCGCGATGCGCGGGTCTGTGTTGTCAGGCAGCACCATCGCTTGGCGCACCGAGGTCAGCACACCGGATAATATGCGGATGTCGGGCGACCCTGCAAAAGCACCCTCCAGTGAGGCACGGACACCGGCCACGGCATCACATCGGCCTGCGCGGAATTCCTCAAAGCTTTCGGGCGGCGTACCGGAGCGTTCCAGCGCGGCATGTTGGAGGCTCTTGGTCAGATGCATATCATAGGCTGAGCCTGTCGACGTTAATACCTTTACGCCCGCAGCATCTACATCCTCTACATCTTTGAATGGCGCATTGCTGCGCACCGCATAGGTCGCCTCAATCACAATATAGGGCCGGGTAAAGGCGATTTTTTCGGCCCGCATCGGATCAATCGCAAGAAAGCCCACGTCCCACTTATCGAGGTGTGCATCATCAAAGACTTTGCCTGCGCCGCTGTAGACAACGGGCTCCATCCGCGCGCCGATCTCTTGGGCCAGTCTTTCGGCCAGCGCGGGGCTTACGCCCGTCAGATTGCTGCCATCCTGATGGACCAACGCGCGATTGCCAGTATTGATTGCCACGCGCAACACGCCGTCCCGTGCCAGTGTTTTCAACTCCGCTTGCATCATTATTTCCTTTGTTCAGTGTCAACATCAAACAATCGTACGAAAAGCGGCGCACCAAGAATGACCACGAACATGCGTAGCACATGATGCGCCACCACAAAGGCCATATCTGCCCCCACGATCAAAGCCAGCACAGTCAACTCTGCCTGCCCGCCCGGCGCAAAGGCAAGGATCGTTTCCATTGGCGGGGCAAGGCCAGCAAGGTGAATGGTCTCGGCAAAGATGATGGTCAGCACCAGAAGGATCACGCAAAACCCTAGACCTGCCGTCACATCCGTGCGCACTTCGGCCATGGTGACACCTGCGTATTTGGTCCCCACGCTCATGCCGATAAAGAACTGCGCGGCCCAGATCGCCTCTGCCGGTGGGCGGTGGTTTAGAATTCCGGTCAGTGCAAATGCCGCGGCCAGCAGAAGCGGGCCCAGAATTGTAGCGCCAAACATGCCTGCCAGTTTTGCGATCTGCCACCCGGCGAGAGCGCAAAACACCATAAGCCCCAGTTGAACCGGTTCAATACTGGCTGCGGGGGCACCCGGAGGGTTGCTTAGATCAGCGTCCCAAACCCACGTCAGTAAAAACGGCAACACAACGACAATCACCATAACCCGCGTGGCATGGATGAGCGACATGGCGCGCACATCGCCGCCAGCTTCCTCTCCGAAGACAAGCATATCCTGCAAACCGCCGGGCATGGAGGAATAGTAACTGGTTGCAAAATCAAAGCCCCAGAGCCGTTGAAAATATAGCACGCCGACCACTCCGATACAGCCGGTCATTACGGGGATCATCAGTAAGGTCGGCCACATCCCCACCATGGAACCCAGTAGGGTGGCTGTGAATGTCGCACCCACAGCTACGCCCAAAATAGTGCGCATTGCATCGTTCACCAGTTTGATCCCTTGCATCGGCACACCAGCCAGTGAGGCGATCAGGCAGGCAAAGATCGGCCCGAGCAACCAAGGCAGGGGCAAGTGCATAATCTTGAATGCTAAAACGCCAATCGCGGCAACCGCAAACGCGTAGATACGCGGCATCACGATTGTAACACCTTGAGCCTGTGGCGCAGGGAGGTCTGCAAATGCGCCTCTGCCGCGTCACCCGCCGCCTGTTGATCCCCTGCGGCGATAGCTGTGATGATCTGTTCGTGCTGACTGCTGACAGTTTTGATCCGCGCTTCGTCATCCAGCGTGGTCGGCCCCAGTAAAATTAACGCATTGTTAAGCGCACGGGCCGAAGCCAGCAGAAAGCGGTTGCGGGTAGCGAGGTATATGCTGCGGTGAAAATCCTGATTGAGGGCGGCTGCGCGTGGGGTGTCTTGCCCCGCGCCATCAATTTGTTCGTTGATATCCTTGAGAAGGTCGACCTCGGCGGGGTTTGCATGTTTGGCTGCCATCTCGGCAGCGGTACGTTCAAGGACGAGCCGCATTTCGTAGAGCTCAACGATTTCAGTGGTGCTCAGGGTGCGAATGACAGCGCCTAAACGGGGGCGATGCTCGACGATCCCGTCGTTCTCAAGCTTGCGCAAGGCTTCGCGCACCGGTGTGCGCGATAGGTCCAGTTTTTTTGCAACGTCTATCTCGCGCAGACGGTCACCCGGTAGGAATTCCCCCGCTCGAATCGCCGCATGCAAACGATGGTACGCGAGTTCTCCTTGAGACATGTCTTGCAATTCTGTGCTGTTCATCTTAGTGAGGTCCAAATTGTATCCGCTTGGATACAATATAGATATGAAGAGGAAACACCAGTGTCAAAATCAGTGATTGTCGTCGGAACAGGTAACGCCGCCCTTTGTGCCGCGATCGCAGCGTTGGAAAAAGGGGCGCAGGTGACCCTGCTGGAAAAGGCCGATCAGGCTTTGGCGGGGGGCAATACCAAGTACACGGCAGGTGCCATGCGGTTTGCCTATGACGGGGCAGCGGATCTTTTGCCGCTGTTGCGCAACCCCGATGACCCTCGGGTGCAGAACGCTGATTTCGGGGGCTATGACACAGAGAAATTCGGCAATGACCTGTTGGGGTTCAACGACGGCCGTCCGCTGTCCGAGGAGCAAGAAGCGCTCGTCAACCTGTCGGGCGAAACGATGCGCTGGCTTGCTTCGCATGACGTGAAGTTCGAGCCGATCTATAGCCGACAAAGTTTTGAAAAAGATGGACGTCATGTGTTTTGGGGCGGCCTGACGCTGGCAGCAGAGAACGAAGGGGTTGGCCTTTTCGACATGGAGTTGGCGGCAGTTGAGCGGATGGGCGGTGTCGTTCGCTACAATAGTGCTGTCACAGGTCTGGTGACCGAGGATGGCCAAGTCGTCGGGGTGCGCGTCGGTGATGAGGTCCTGCACGCTGATGCTGTGATCCTTGCCTCCGGTGGATTTGAGGCAAATGACGAGATGCGGGTCAAACATATGGGCCCGAACTGGAAAGCCGCAAAAGTGCGTGGCACGCCGCACAACACCGGCGACGGGCTGACAATGGCAAACGAAGTAGGCGCGGCTGAATATGGTCTCTATGCTGGATGCCATGCAACTCCGATGGACTTGCATATGGCCGACTTCGGAAATCTTGACCTGCCTGCTGGCGAACGCAAGAACTACCGCAAAATCTCTTATTTCCTGGGCGTTATGCTGAATGCCGACGGTGCGCGCTTTGTCGATGAAGGTGCTAATTTCCGCAACTATACCTATGCGCAGTATGGTGCCGCCATTCTTGAGCAGCCAGGCCAGTTTGCTTGGCAGATCTTTGACAGCAAAGTATTCGATCTTCTCTATGCCGAATACAGGTTTCATGACGCCCATTTTGTGGAAGCTGAAACCTTGGAGGCGCTGGTGCCTCTGATGACTGGCGTAAACGCAGAGGCTGCCACCGCTACGCTTGACGCTTACAACGATGCGGTGGATGCCCAAACCGCGTTTGATCCAACCGTTCTGGATGGCAAAGCAACCGATGGCTTGACGCCGCCAAAATCAAACTGGGCCCAGAAAATCGACAAAGGACCCTTCCGCGCGTTTCCAGTCACTGGCGGGATAACATTCACTTATGGTGGATTGAAAGTAGACGCCAAGGGTGGCGTCCTAAGGGAGGACGGCTCAACAATTGCAGGCCTGTTTGCATGTGGCGAGATCGTCGGCGGCGTCTTTTTTGCGGGCTACCCGGGCGGGTCGGGCCTCACGTCAGGCGCTGTATTTGGCCGCCGTGCGGGGTATGGGGCATCTCAGGCATAATACAATCAATGACATCTGTGCCGTCGGCTGTTGAGTGCGGCAAAGACCGCTTCGGGAAAGCTGCCTTGCAGCGCTGAACGAATAGCTAACTTGCGTTCGGATCGGGATTGCATGTTTTTAAATTCCGGTCTCCCGAAAGCCGACTTTAGCCGCGGCACAGAAAATTGTTAATAATGAGCTCGAAGCGGCCCTTCGCCGCGCCCGCGCAAAAGACCGGCACCTAGGCTGGAGAGGGCTGGATCGGATGTGCGGACTTCGCGGAAATCTGGTTATTCTAGCCCATCGGTGAGAATGGCGTTCAGAGACGAGCCGGAGCGACGCAAGACCGCAAGGGACTGGAACTCGTCTGAATTCCAGAATGTCTCTGCGTGAACGCGGTCTGGGAACTCAATAATGAAAGCAGCATCCGGCACCTTCCTATCCCCCTCAAGGCGTGCCGGATTGCCGCCGCGCACCCTGAACGCTCCATTATGAAAGCTCACCAAGTCGGGTATTTTCGCAAAATACTCTTCCATCCAGTCCCGGCTGTGAATTTCCATCTGCCCAATGATGTATACTGCCACAATGGTCTCCTGCGTTGCGCGTGACCGGATTATCCGGCCAGCTTAGCGCGCAAATGCATCATCTGGCAACGTTGCCTATCCAGTCCCGTTTCTTGAGCATGATTGACGGTGGCGGAGTATTCCACCCGAGGGGCTTGTAGCTGCCATTGGGGCAAATCGTCAGTTTGTTGAAACTGCGGAATTCGCCCCAATCAAATTTGATCCCTCAGGTCAGGGCATCCAAAATCCGCGCCCAAGAACGGATGCCTTTGTGGAAGCTCTCCATGTCGTACTTTTCATTGGGTGAATGGATTTGATCGTCGTCCTTGCCAAATCCGATCAGGACGGGTGGCGTCTCAAGGATATTCTGGAAATGCCCTGCAATCGGGATCGAACCACCGCACCCGATAAAGGCAGCGGGGACGTTCCATTCATCGCTTAATGCCTTAAGAGCTTTGCCAAAGGCAGGATCATCGGTCGCCGTACCAGATGCCCGGCTGGCGCCGTGGTCTTTCCATTCAACCGTGCAATCTGCTGGCAGCATATCCTGCACCATAGCGCGAAAGTTCTCGCGGATGGCAAGGGGGTCCTGATCGCCCACAAGGCGGAAGGAAATCTTGGCGCTGGCCTGCGAGGGCAGGACGGTTTTGAACCCGTCGCCCTGATAGCCGCCGCCGATGCCGTTAACTTCGCATGTCGGACGCGACCAGATCATCTCGAGCGGGGTGCGATCCTGCTCGCCAGCCGGAACCGACAGCCCCACATCCCCCAGAAAGCCTGCGTGATCAAAGGCAAGGCCCTGCCACTGCGCTTCCAGCTCATCCGGTAGTTCCGGCACGCCATCGTAAAAGCCGGGGATCGTGATTTTTCCTTCGTCATCGTGCAAAGATGCAATAATGCGCGACAGCACGCGGATCGGGTTCATGGCGATTCCGCCGAACATGCCTGAATGCAGGTCCTTTGACGGGGCTGTGATGGTCAGCTCTTCACCCAGCAGGCCGCGCAGCATCGTGGTGATGGCGGGCGTGCGGCTTTGGAACATGCCGGTGTCGCAGATCATAGCGAAATCAGCGCGCAATTCTTCCGCATTCTCTTCCATGAAAGGCACCAACGACGGCGAACCTGATTCTTCTTCACCTTCGAAGAAGAAGGTGATGCGGCATGGCCACTCGCCTTTGACCTCTTTCCACGCCCGGAAAGCTTCGACAAAAGTCATCAACTGCCCTTTGTCATCGGCGGCGCCGCGTCCACGGATCACAGTCCCAGCATCTGTTTCCTCGATTGCCGGGTCGAACGGGTCACGATCCCATAGGTTCAGCGGATCCACCGGCTGCACATCATAGTGACCATAAAACAGCAGGTGCGGCTTGCCGTTTTCAGGGCCGACATGGCCCACTACCATCGGGTGACCGGGGGTTGGGCGTTTTTGCGCGTCAATACCAAGGCTTTGCAGGTCCGCCACTAGCCAGTCCGCGGCATCCTGGCAGTCTTGTTTAAAGGCGGGATCGGTGGAGATGGACTTGATCCGCAGCAAATCCAGCAACCGCTCGGTCGCGGCGGGAAGATCCTTGTCGATTTGGGCAAGCACGGCATCTAGGGACATGGGAAAGCTCCGTTAAAAGGGGATTTTCCGCGAACCTATCAGGCCTTACGCCCTTGTCCAGAGCGTGACGGCGCAGACAGGAGGCGGCTGCACTTATCAGGTCTTGGTCGCGCTAACGGGCGCTGTCCAGTGCGTGTTTGCCTGCTGCAATCAAATGCTATCTTGCTGAAACGGAACGCTTCTATCGCTTTGGGTCTGCCCTGCGACATTGCGTGCGTCCCTAGGCCATTGAACACAAGCGGTGAATTCTATATCGGTTCTAAGATGAGTGACTTGGGGGCTTGCAGTGCCCCGACCGGACGGAGACGCGTATGACCTATTCCGAACAGCTTGATCAGGCGATTGAGCGCCTGCATGACGAAGGTCGCTACCGCACCTTCATCGACATCGAGCGCCGCAATGGCAATTTTCCGCATGCCGTCTGGACCAAACCTGACGGAAGCGAAAAAGACATCACCGTCTGGTGCGGCAATGACTACCTTGGCATGGGCCAGAATGAAGTCGTGCGTCAGGCGATGCATGAAGCGATCGAGGCGACCGGCGCCGGATCGGGCGGCACGCGCAACATCTCGGGCACGACGGTCTACCACAAACGTCTTGAGGCCGAACTAGCCGATCTGCACGGTAAAGAAGCCGCACTGCTATTCACGTCGGCCTATATTGCCAATGATGCCACGCTTAGCACGCTGCCCAAGTTGTTTCCGGGGCTGATCATCTATTCGGACGCCTTGAACCACGCGAGCATGATTGAAGGTGTGCGTCGCAACGGCGGGGCAAAGCGTATCTTCCGTCATAACGATGTTGCGCACCTGCGCGAGCTGCTGGAAGCCGATGACAGCGATGCGCCCAAACTGATCGCGTTTGAATCCATCTATTCTATGGATGGTGATTTTGGCCCTATTGAAGAGATTTGTGATCTGGCGGATGAATTCGGCGCGCTCACCTATATTGACGAAGTGCACGCTGTTGGCATGTACGGTCCGCGCGGGGCAGGGGTGGCCGAACGTGACCGCCTGATGCACCGTCTGGACATCATCAACGGGACGCTGGCCAAAGCCTATGGCGTCATGGGCGGTTATATCGCGGCGAGCGCGAAGATGTGCGATGCTATCCGATCCTATGCGCCGGGCTTCATCTTTACCACGTCACTTCCACCAGCGGTCGCTGCCGGTGCTGCGGCCTCTGTCGCTTACCTGAAGCGTGCGCCAGAGCTGCGCGAAAAGCATCAGCAACAGGCAAAAGCACTGAAGTTGCGGCTTAAGGGATTAGGTCTGCCGATTATTGATCACGGCAGTCACATCGTGCCGGTAATTGTTGGCAACCCGGTTCACACCAAGATGCTGTCCGATATGTTGCTGGATGATTACGGCATATACGTTCAGCCGATCAATTTTCCCACAGTGCCTCGTGGAACCGAACGGTTGCGTTTTACCCCATCCCCCGTCCACGGCCCCCGCGAAATGGACGCTTTGGTGAACGCGATGGACGGTTTGTGGTCGCATTGTGCGCTGAATCGTGCCGAACAGGCGGGATAAGCCGTCAATATCTCGCTAATGCGATTGCGCTGTGATACTATTTTATCAACAAAGCGGTGTGGCGAATCAAATTCGGTTCGTCGGGGTGTACCGATAAAATAAGAGGCGAGGGCATTGGCATGATCGGGCGTTGGGCCTCCAGGAATGTTGAGCAAGAGGCGGAAAAGCAGTCTGGCTTTGACGCTTTTGAACTGCGTCTTGGTGATCTCATGCGCGGCGAGCGTGCAACGCTAGGCAAATCCCTTCTTGATGTTCAACGCGAATTGCGGATCAAAGCATCCTATATCGCTGCCATCGAAAACGCCGATCCAGATGCGTTTGACACCCCCGGTTTTATTGCAGGTTATGTACGCTCTTATGCGCGCTATCTTGGCATGGACCCCGACCAGGCATTTGCAGCCTTCTGCACCGAAAGCGGTTTCAGCGTGGCGCACGGCATGTCTGCCGAAGCCTCGGTTGTGCGTAAACCTACCCGCGAAGAGCGCCTGAACCGTCAGCAATCCGAGCATGATATCTTTTCACGGCCGGTTATGCCTTTTGCGCCCGGCGGCAATTCTTTCATGTCGCGTATCGAACCGGCTGCAATCGGATCCATGCTGGTATTGATGGCGCTGATTGGTGCCATCGGTTTTGGCGGCTGGACAGTTCTGAAAGAAGTCCAGCGCGTACAGGTTTCGCCTGTAGACCAAACGCCGGTTGTTTTGTCCGATCTTGATCCGTTGCAAGCCAACGAAAACCTCGAAACTGCGATGGTTGACGGTGTCGCTACGCCGACTGCCTTGCAGGACGCCCCCCGTGTTGAGGCGCTTGACCGCCTGTATCGTCCGGCCGCACTTGATGTGCCGGTACTGGTGGCGCGTGATGCGCCGATCGCATCCCTTGATCCGCGTACGAGCGGGTTGTTCGAAACAGCCTCCGCACCTGTGGCTCCCGCGGGCGATGAAGGTTTGATTGCTAGTGGTGTTGACACGGCTCTGGTCGAAGCACTTGGCGCGCAAACGGCACCAACCGGTCTGAGCGTTCCTCAGGTTCTGGAAGGTCCTGCACCTGCTGTGCAGGTTGTGGCAACAGGCGAGACATGGGTGCGTGTGACTGCTGCTGACGGAACCAACATCTTTGAGACGGTCATGCAGAAGGGCGACACATTTGATGTGCCATCCCTCGAAGAGGCGCCTTCGCTGCGCACAGGTCAAAGTGGCGCGGTCTATTTCGTGATGAACGGTGAATTTTTCGGCCCCGTAGGCCGACGTGGCAGCGTTACATCCAATGTGCCATTGCAGCAGCAGGCCTTGGCTGAGCTTTATGAGCCGGCACAGCCCGGTCAGGACAGCGCGTTGGAAACACTGGTTGCCGAATTGCGCGCGGCAGCGACACCCCCTGCTGCAGATCAATAACCCGCCGATCCCTTCCCTTTATTTCCTAGCTTGTCATTGCAGCCGACCCTCTGCATGGCTAGGTATGCCATGTCCCAAATGTCTGATGAGGTTGACATGTCGCTGAACCATATTCGTCCTTGGCGCAACATTTACCGCCGCAAATCGCGTCAGATCATGGTGGGGAACGTGCCCGTGGGGGGCGATGCGCCGATCACAGTGCAAACGATGACAAACACCCTGACCACCGATGCCCGCGCGACAATTGCCCAAATTCAGGCTTCGGCAGATGCCGGTGCTGATATCGTGCGCGTGTCTGTGCCCGACGTCGAAAGCTCTAAGGCGCTGAAAGAGATCGTGTGCGAAAGCCCGGTACCCATCGTTGCGGATATCCACTTTCATTATAAGCGCGGGATCGAAGCGGCAGAGGCAGGTGCTGCGTGTCTACGTATCAATCCGGGCAACATCGGCGACGAAAAGCGCGTCAAAGAGGTGATTAAAGCCGCGCGCGACAACAATTGTTCGATCCGCATCGGCGTGAATGCCGGCAGCCTTGAGAAACACCTTCTCGATAAATATGGTGAGCCGTGCCCGGATGCGATGGTCGAAAGCGGGCTGGACCACATCAAAATCCTGCAAGACAACGATTTTCACGAATTCAAGATCAGTTGCAAAGCCTCGGATGTGTTCATGGCCGCCGCCGCCTACCAACAATTGGCAGAAGCCACGGACGCGCCCATTCACCTCGGGATAACCGAGGCGGGAGGGCTGACATCTGGCACCATCAAATCTGCGATTGGCCTTGGTAACCTGCTGTGGATGGGTATCGGCGATACGATCCGCGTTTCACTGTCCGCTGATCCGGTTGAAGAGGTGAAAGTGGGCTATGAGATACTCAAATCGCTTGGCCTGCGCCACCGCGGTGTGAACATTATCTCCTGTCCGTCCTGCGCACGGCAAGGTTTTGACGTGATCAAAACGGTTGAGGCGCTTGAGAAACGGCTGGAGCATATCAAGACACCGATGAGCCTGAGCATCATTGGCTGTGTGGTGAACGGCCCCGGTGAGGCTTTGATGACAGATGTTGGCTTTACCGGCGGCGGGGCAGGTTCCGGCATGGTCTATCTGGCCGGCAAGCAAAGCCATAAGCTCGATAATGGGCAGATGATCGATCACATCGTCGAACAGGTCGAAGCGCGGGCAGCCAAGATCGAAGAAGAGACAGCAGCCGAAGAGGCCTAGCGCATCCCAAGACCCATCTGCATGAGCAGTTTGCGCACAGGGGCAGCTCCGTAAAGCGCGCCTAACCCAGCGGCGCGGGCATCGCGGGCCAAGGTGCTGCTGGCCTGACTGGCGCGGTTCAGCAGGTCAATGCCGCGGACCCGAAGCGTAATGTCGCCATAGCGGGCCTTGTGGTACGCTTCCAGCATCGCTGCATCGCCCAACCCGTCGCGGCGGGCTTCGGCCAGATCAAGCAATGTTGCGATGTCGGATAGCGACATGTTCAGTCCTTGCGCGCCGATCGGCGGCATAACATGTGCTGCTTCGGCGATCAGTGCCACGCGTTCCGCGCTCAGGTGATCTGCGTGCTGTGTGATGATCGGCCAAACTTGCCTTGGACTGACCAGTGTCAGATCTCCGAAATGATGGCACGACCTCAATGTAGCGGCCTCTTCAAAAGCGGCATCGTCCATTTCCAGCCGCTCTTGGGCCAGACGCCCGTCATCCATCCACACCACCGCAGAGCACGGCAGCCCGTTGCGGTCGGGTAGCGGGACCAACGTGAAAGGCCCACCTGTGCGGTGGATTTCCGTTGAGACATTTTCATGCGCAATCGGGTGCGTCACCGCAAAGACCAGCGCCTTTTGCCCATAGCGTTGTGTATGCACGCCGATCCCCGAGGCCTCACGCATCGGAGAGCTGCGCCCGTCGGCAGCGATCACCAGCTTGGTCAGCACCCGCACGCCATCGCTCAGGGTTACTTTGGCGCTGCCTTCGCGGGTGAACAGGTGCTTGGTGCCTACGCCTGCACGAAAATCAACTGTGTCCAATTTCTCCAAACGTGCCAGCATCTCGCGGCGCAGCAACCAGTTCGGGAAATTCCAGCCAAAGGGCTGGTCGGAAATCTCGGACGCATCGAACTCTTTGGTGACACGCGGCGTTGGCTCTTCGCCTCCGGCATCAATGATACGCATCACTTGCAGCGGGGCAGCATGAGGTGCCAAAGGCTCCCACAGACCGGCCCTTTCCAATAGCTCTCTGGCGGGTTGCAGCATCGCTGTTGATCGGAGGTCAGCGCCTTTGGCTGCGCCATCGGTGACGGGCGGCGTAGGGTCCACGCAGATCACTTTGAAGCCAGCTGTGCCGAAGGCCGCCGCCGCGGTCAGCCCTGCAATGCCACCACCGGAGATGAGAATATCGCAAGTGTCGGTCATGGCTACGCCTTCCTACTTGATCAGTGTTCGCAGGAATGAAGATAGGTCGTTCGTGTGGTAATGCACATGCGGCGCGTCAGCGCGCGCGGGCGCAACATGCACGGTACGCATGCCCAAGTCATGCGGTACTTCCAGATTGCGTGGATCGTCTTCAAACATGGCGGCACTTAATGGCGTCAGTTGGTCTTGGCTGAAGACGGAGTCGAATGCGGCGCGCTCTGGCTTGGGCAGAAAACCGGCATGTTCGACACCGTAGATTGCGTCAAACAAGCCCGACAGTCCACGTGCGTTCAACACGCGTTCGGCATAGGGCGCGCTGCCGTTGGTGTAGACGATGCGACGACCCGGCAGGGCACGAATGGCCGTTGCCAGTTTGGGGTCCGGCGTGAGGCTGTCCATTGAGATGTCATGGACGTCAACCAAATATGGTTCCGGATCAACATCGTGTTCGCGCATCAAACCGGCCAGTGTTGTACCGTGGGTATGCCAATAATGCTTGCGTAGGCGGTCGGCCTCTGCGCGGTCAACGCCAATGGCCTGCATCACCCAATCGGTCATCCGTACCTCAATCAGGTCGAACAATCGGGCCTCTGGCGGGTAGAGGGTGTTATCAAGGTCAAAGACCCAGGTGTTTACGTGGGAAAAGGCATCATAGGACATGGTGCTTTGGTAGGCGGGGCGACAGGTCAGCGCAAGGGGCGATCATGGCTAGGCGCGCTGGACGGCAAGCGTTAAGGTGATGTGAAATTTGATGAAAGGGCGCACTATGCCCCCAGCGACCCCGCCCGGAAGGCCCGGCAACACAGACGGCTATTCGATGATCCTGGATGCGATCGACACAGGGGTATACCGCCCCGGTGATCGTTTGGTTGAGAGCGAACTGGCAGAACGTTTTGGCGTGTCACGGACTCCGATCCGCGAAGCTCTTCAGCGGCTAGAGACACAATCCCTGCTGGTGCGGGACGGGCGCAGCCTGATCGTTGCGTCACTGGACCATAACCAGATGGCAGAGCTTTATGTCGTGCGTGGTGAACTGGAGGGGCTGGCGGCACGGCTTGCGGCCCGTAACGCCACCGAAGAAGAAGTACGGCTGCTGCGCGAAATGGTGGAAGCGGACAACGCGCTCAAGGAGCATCCCGCGGCCCTGTCACGCGCCAACAGACGGTTTCACAAACAGATTCATCTGGCGTCCCATAACAGATTTCTTGTGCAGCAATTGGACCTTGTCCATCGGTCGATGGCATTGATGGCGACAACGTCATTGGCCGTTGTGGGCCGCGGTGCGATTGCACAAGAAGAGCATGACCGTATCGTGAGCGCGATTGAGGCACGAGACGGTGACGCCGCCGACGCAGCCTTGCGCGCGCATATTTCGGTAGCTTTCACGACAAGGCTCAAACAAGAGGCGGCGCGCCGCGAGGCGGAAAATTAATCAACGCTAGCTGTTATGCCGTGCTCGGTCTTGTCCCAATAGAACGGCTCAAGCACCAGTTCCTTCATCGCCTTATAAGCGGAAATCGCGGCCATTGGGTAATACAGCGGCAAGGTGAATACGTAGGCCATGAGGTGGCGATGTTCGCGGCGAGAGACAGCAACCATCGAAATAGTGAGGTTGAGCATCTCAGCGCCGATGAAAAACCACATCATGAACTGCGCTGTAGGGGCGCCAAGTGTGCTGGTCACCGGATGCTCGAACCCTGCAAGTATCACCCAGAATGACCATAGCAACGGTCCGCAGGCGAATTGTGTGAAAGTTGCCAGCAATAGCGTTTGAACGCCGAGGAAGCGCAGCAAGCCCAGATCACGCAGTAAGGCACCCGGCGAGCGCATGTGCACCATCCACGTGATCAGAAACCCCTTAAGCCAGCGGGAACGCTGTTTGACCCATGGCCACGCCCGGCAGTTTGCTTCTTCATATGTGACGGTCGGGATCAATTCAGTGACATAGCCGTGTCGCGCAAGGCGGACCCCCAGATCGGCATCTTCGGTTACATTATGGGCGTCCCAGCCGTTTACTTTTTCAAGGATGTCGCGCTGGAAAAACAGGGTTGTCCCGCCCAGCGGGATCACAAGACCCAGATGCGCGACGCCCGGTAGGATCATGCGCCACCACGTGGCGTATTCAATGGCAAAACAGCGCGAAATCCAGTTTGACCGCGCATTATAATAGTCCAGAACACCTTGAAGACAGGCGACATTTTCCGGTGCATCCTGAAAACGGGTCACAACCTTTTCAATCTGGTCCGGCTCTGGCGCATCTTCTGCATCCCAAACCCCGATAATCGACCCACGGCAGAAATCCAGCGCGTAATTGAGCGCGCGTGGTTTGGTGGTCAGCTTATCAGAGTGGGGGACCTCGATCACGCTCATCCAACCGGGCATCTGGGTCGCTGCAATCGTTTCCCGCGTAACGGTATCATCCGCCTCCAGAACCAGCACAACTTCGAGCAGCGATTTCGGGTAGGTTAATCGGTTCAGTCGCTCTATCAGTTTGCCGGCAATTTCCTTTTCATTCAGCAGGGGAACGAGGACGGAGACCTTGGGAAGAGGAAAGGCCTCACGCGGGGGAAGAGCCATACTATTGGTCGTCTGGGACATCTTTGTTGTTTGGGCCACAAAAGCTGCAAGCTTGAGTGTCGTGCTCATCGCCAGCGTTGCAAAGGCAAACAGTATGGCAACCGTAAAGGTCCAAAGCGGCCAGATGATTAAGATCACAATTACCAGACCGAGGAGTGCAAAAGCGAAAGGTTTGCGTGATGAGGTATCGGGGTTGAAGCCGCGGCAACTTTCGCGCGCGGGAACACGTGTCGCAGCTTTATGTGCCAATTCAACGCCGTAAAGCGTGCCAATATGCTGCCTGATTTGTTTCTCATCCACAAGAACCGGCAACATCCGCCGCGCCCCGGATCCGAGACAGGCGCGCAAGCGGTGAAAGTGATCGGGGTGGTTGACCCCGACCAACAGAAGATCGCCCATCTTCAGCCACGGGACACAGCGATGCTTGAGACACAGGCTTGACGGAAGAGTATGGCACAAGGATAGGTCCGGCGGATCAATCAGCAGATCAGCCACGGGGATGTTGTGCTGGCGGGAGACCATGTGCAGAACATCATGCGGAGAAGCAAGCCCCTCAGATACGAGAATTTCGCCCAGTGGGGCATCGATATGGCGCTGTAGATCCAGCGCATGCACAAGATCATTCTGCGATATGATGCCCGCGTTTACCATCACCCGTCCAAGCGGTAGCCGTTCCAAGGGGGGGCTGGCGGCTTGCGGGTCAGGCAATCGCAGGTAAAGGTCGCTCATCGCGGCCATCCTGAGATCGTTTCTAATTCGTTAAAACGATCTCAGGTAAGTATTAAAACTTGGTTAATGGCGCTTTGTTTCGCCTCTAATAACGGCTTCGGGCATGTCCTTGACGGACGGTGGCTCAGGCGCGTGCTGCCATGGCTGCGGCAAAGCGCTCAAACAGGTAGTAGCTGTCTTGCGGGCCAGGGGATGCCTCGGGATGGTGTTGCACCGAATAGACCGGGCGTCCTTCCATCCGAATACCGCAGTTTGAACCGTCAAACAGCGACCTGTGCGTTTCAACCACACCTGCGGGCAATGTCTGACCATCAACCGCAAAACCATGGTTCATAGAGGTGATTTCGACCTTGCCGGTATCAATGTCTTTGACCGGATGGTTTGCACCATGGTGACCGTGGCTCATCTTGACGGTGTTGGCACCAAGGGCCAGTGCAAGCATCTGGTGTCCAAGGCAAATACCAAAAACAGGCAGCTCCGTGTTGTTCAGGACATCCTTGATCATCGGCACCGCATAGGTTCCGGTTGCTGCCGGATCACCGGGGCCATTTGACAGGAATACGCCATCTGGCTGGTGGGCCATTACCTCTTCGTAGGTCGCTGTCGCGGGCAGAACGGTCACGTCACAGCCTGCGGATGCAAGGCAGCGCAGGATGTTCCGTTTTGCGCCGTAATCAATGGCAACGACCTTATGCTTCGGGTCTTTTTGCGGGCTGTAGCCATCCGGCCATGCCCAACGCATTTCGTTCCAGCGATAGGATTGTGCACAGGTCACATCTTTGGCCAGATCCATGCCCTCCAGTCCCGCAAATTCACGCGCAGCGGCCACAAGGGCGGCTACATCAAAGTTGCCGTCCGGATCATGGGCAAGCGCAGCATGTGGCGCGCCTTGCTGGCGGATAGCACGGGTAAGGCGACGGGTATCAATGCCGCCAATGGCAATCCGACCGCGTGAGGCAAGCCACGAAGACAGGTCTTGTGCAGCGCGCCAGTTGCTGGGGGCAGTGGGCATCCATTTCACAACCATACCCGCGGCGACCGGATCGGCGGTTTCGTCGTCTTCGGGGTTGGTGCCTGTGTTCCCGATGTGTGGGAAGGTAAATGTCACGATCTGACCCGCGTAAGACGGGTCAGTCATGATTTCCTGATAGCCGGTCATCGCGGTGTTAAAGCACATCTCGGCAACGGTTTGACCAACCGCACCAAACCCGGTGCCGTAAAAAACAGATCCATCGGCAAGTGCAAGGCAGGCAGTCGGGTGGGCAGGCGTAGCAGAAGCCATGGTCAAATCCTTCCGGAAGAGGGGCCACAAAGGGGCCCGGAACGAGGACGAAGTGCGGCGCACCTCATGCGGCAAACGGGTGCAACCTATAGCGGCCTTGGGGGAGGGTCAAGATTCGTGACGAAATGATTTTCGTATATATATCAGTAGCTTAGATCGAATTTAATCGCATTGCATGTGGCCCTGTGATTGGGTAGTGTCTGCGCTCTTGGACCGATCAGCTATAAAGGCATCTCATGGACCTGCGTACACGTATCAGTACTGACCTCAAACAAGCTATGAAAGATAAGGCAGCAGAGCGTTTGTCTACTCTGCGGCTTGTGAATGCGGCAATCAAGGATAAAGATATTGCGGCGCGTGCCGAAGGCAATGACGATGGCGTTGGCAATGACGAAGTGCTTGCGATCCTTGGCAAAATGGCCAAGCAGCGGATTGAGTCCGCGCGTGCCTACGAAGAAGGCGGACGCCTTGATCTGGCAGAGCGTGAACGCGCGGAGATCGAAGTGATCGAGGAATTTTTGCCGCGCCAGTTGGACAAGGACGAAACCGCAGCAGCGGTAGATGCCGCTATGGCAGAAGTCGGCGCCTCCTCCATCCGTGATATGGGCAAAGTTATGGGTGTGCTAAAGGCCAAGTACACAGGTCAGATGGATTTCGGCCGTGTTGGTCCGATGCTCAAGGACCGTCTGTCCAACTAGGATCAGCGGCGCAATACGCGCTGTAGATCCTCAAAGAGCGCAATCCGCTCTTCTTCACTGAGAAATGCACCAATCTCCACTTCGCGGCCTTTGCCGCGCAGTGTGACGTAGTGGGGAACGGGACCTTCATCTTCGTATTTGGTGACTTGGGTCCAATAGCGATCACAGTCCCATTCTTGCACATCGCCTTTCGGATTGGTTCTGGTCAGGCGGGCCGTTACCTCGTCCAGTACCAGCTCCTCATTGATCTGACGGGCTTTGTGGTTGCGCTGCAAAGCCAGATAGATTCCCCACACAGCGGCCAGCGTGAACGGCAGCATCCCCCACAAGATGGGGGAGCCAAGAAGGGGAAGCACGGGGATCGAGATCAGTGTGAAGGTCGTCAGTACGAAGGCTGCCATACCGCGCGCAGGCAAAGAATTATGCGGCCACAGGCGCATGGTCTGTGGCGTGCTGTGTGGCGGTGATGTCCATTCGTACGGCATACGCTGAACCTAACAAACACTGCCGCCAGATCAATGCGACAAACTGTGAGGGGGCAGGGAAGGTTGCAATGGGTGGAATAGCAAAAAGGGCCCCAACCGCCGTTGGAGCCCTTTTACATTTTTACCGGATCAGCCGATTAGTGGCTGTGGACTTTGTCCCAGTCTTCGCGCTTTGGAAGCTGCTCGAACGTGTGCTCTGGTGGTGGGGATGGCAGTGTCCACTCCAGTGTATCCGCAAATTCGTTCCATGGGTTGTTGGCTGTGATGCGTGCACCGCGTGTCAGCGTCCAGGCCATAACACCGAAGAAGAAGATGAATGAACCGAAGGACAGGAACGCGCCAATGCTGGACCAGAAGTTCCAGTATGCGAATGCATCAGGATAGTCGATGTAACGGCGTGGCATACCCTGACGGCCCAGGAAGTGCTGTGGGAAGAACGTCAGGTTTGCACCGATGAACATCGCCCAGAAGTGAACCTTGCCTGCCCATTCGGGGTACATGCGGCCAGTCATCTTTGGCAGGTAGAAGTAGATACCAGCAAAGATTGTGAACACGGCACCCAGCGACATCACGTAGTGGAAGTGCGCAACCACATAGTAGGTGTCGTGGTAGTAGCGGTCCACAGCAGCCTGTGACAGCACGATGCCCGTAACGCCACCAACGGTGAACAGGAACAAGAAGCCGAATGCCCAGAGCATAGGTGTTTTGAATTCAACCGAGCCGCCCCACATTGTCGCGATCCAAGAAAAGACCTTAACGCCTGTTGGAACCGCAATAACCATTGTCGCGAGCATGAAGTATGCCTGCTGGTTCAACGACATGCCAACTGTGTACATGTGGTGTGCCCATACAACAAAGCCCAACGCGCCGATCGCGATGATCGCCCATACCATTGGCAGGTAGCCAAAGATCGGCTTGCGCGCGAATGTTGCAATCACGTGAGAGATGATGCCGAAGCCTGGCAGAATGATGATGTACACTTCCGGGTGGCCAAAGAACCACAGGATGTGCTGGTATAGAACCGGATCACCGCCGCCTGCTGGGTCAAAGAACGCGAAACCAAAGTTGCGGTCCATCAGCAGCATGGTGATCGCACCGGCCAGAACGGGCAGGGACAAAAGGATCAGCCAGCTTGTGACAAAGATCGACCATGAGAACAGCGGCACCTTGAACAGGGTCATGCCGGGGGCACGCATGTTCAGGAAGGTGGTGATCATATTGATCGCACCAAGGATCGAGGAAGCACCGGAAACGTGAACCGCGAAGATCGCGAAGTCCATCGACATGCCGCCTTCTTTGACGGACAGCGGCGGGTACAGAACCCAACCAACACCGGAACCGGACTGACCGTTGCCACCTGGCAGCAGCACAGAGCAGACAGCCAGTGAAGTACCAGCAACATAAAGCCAGAAGGACAGGTTGTTCATGCGTGGGAACGCCATGTCAGGCGCGCCGATTTGCAACGGCATAAAGTAGTTACCGAAACCGCCGAAAAGGGCAGGAATAACCACGAAGAACATCATCAGAATACCGTGACCGGTAATCAGGACGTTCCAAAGGTGTCCGTTGGGCGTACAGGTAGCTGCGGAATCAGCGATGAAACGCGCGCCTTCCATACACATGTATTGAACACCGGGGTTCATCAGCTCTAGGCGCATGTAGATGGTGAATGCGACTGAGATGAATCCGACGAATGCGGAAACGATCAGGTAAAGAATACCGATATCTTTGTGGTTCGTGGACATGAACCAGCGTGTGAAAAACCCACGCTCGTCTTCATGATCATGCCCGTGAATGGCTGCGTCTGCCATGCGGTGCCTCCTTGGCTAGGTATTAATATGCAAAAGCGCCTTTTGATAGGCGCACTGCGGACTTGCAAAGTCTTCTAATTCCATGTGCTCCATAGAGCAATGGGCGCGATGGTCGCAGGGGGAAGTATTTTCAAGACCCCGCTGCGTTGTTTCCGTGCTTTTGCCGCTTTGTGCAGGGCTGCGAGGGACATGTTGAAAATTTGAAGGAACACAGCACCCCCATCACGCTGCCACATTAACACGTTGGTAGGATTCTTTCGTAATTATGCGGGTAGCTCAGCCACAGGTAACCCGTTTTGACTTCGAATACTCCTCCATCCGAAAGTGCCTCCTTTGACGCCTTTCAGTCAAGTTTGACCGAAAACACCGATCAGAGGCTTTCCATCGATCGGGTGGTGCAGTTGATGCCGGGATTTGTCTACGTATTCAATCATCAGACATATTCCAATGACTATACCAACCGCTCCGTAGGAGAGCATTTGGGCTATTCATCCGAGGAAATTCGCGCGTTCGGCGCGGGAATGCTGATGCGGTTGGTCGATCCTGATGATCAGCATCTACTGGGGGAGCACATGGCCCGAATCGCGCAATTGGCTAATGATGAGTCAGCCACCCTAGAGTATCGCGTGAATACGAAGCAGGGGACCCAATGCTGGCTGCGCTCTGTCGATACAGTATTTGACCGGATGGATGACGGCAGCGTCCTTCGCCATATCGGCGTTGCTTCAGATATCACGGTTGAGAAAAATTCCGAAATGGCATTGACCCTTCTCAACGGTGAGCTGGAGCAAAAGGTGGCAACCCGGACCGAAGACCTGGGGCGCTTGAACGCGGCGTTGGAGAGCCGCATTAAAGAGCGCACAGCGGAACTTCAGGATGCCGTCGATGAACTTGAACAGCTCACCTATATTGCGACGCACGACCTAAAGGTGCCGGTCAATAACCTCGCGCGTCTGGGTCTGATGTTCAGGCGGGATGCAGGAAGTTTAACACCCGAACAGATTGAGCAGATTGACTGGATGAACCGCTGTACTGATCAGCTAAGCGCCAAGATAAAGGGGCTGGTGCTGGCTGCTCAGGTGCGGCTCAGCCATGGGTTGCCGAATGAGGTTTTGAATCTGCAGGAGTGCGTCAGTGGCTGCGTCAGTACGGTAGAAGAGGCGATGGGGCGTCATCAACTACCGGTGACGGCAGACATTCCACCGGAGCTATCTGTGCATTTCCCACGCTTTGAGTTGGAGAGCATTCTGGTTTCGTTGCTGGACAATGCCGTCAAATATGCGGAACCCTCGCGTCCCTTGCAAATCCGGATACGCGCCGAACAGATTGACGGCCAAGTCGCTGTTAGCGTTGTGGACAACGGAACCGGTCTGGATCCGGAACGGGACGCACAAAAGGTATTCGGCCTGTTTCAGCGCGCCCATAAGACGCCTGCAGGTTCTGGCATCTCGCTTTATTGCGCGCAGCGCATGCTGCAACGGCGTGGCGGGGCGGTCAGCTTGACGGGTGCGCGCGCTTCTGGCGCCCAATTTACAATATTGATCCCTAAAAAGGAGGACACCAATGAAGCCGCTTGATCGCATTTTGCTGGTAGATGATGATGCCGTGACAAACATGATGCACCGCCGTGTGATTGAACGGTCGGGGCGTGTCCTTACGGTTGATGTCGCGACAGATGGCCAAGAGGCCTTGGATATCTTGCGCGCTGATCTGGCTGCGGAACGCTGCCTGCCAGAATTGATCTTTCTGGACATTAACATGCCCGGGATGGGCGGTTTCGAGTTTCTCGAACATTATGCGCAACTGGATTTGCAGAGTGATGTCCAACTGATCATTGTCATGTTGTCCACGTCCCTGTTGCGCAGCGATCACGACCGTGCCGAAGCCGATCCAAATGTATATGGATTTTGTGACAAGCCACTAAAGTTGGAAAAGCTTTTGGAGATAGTGTCGGATTTTCAAAACCGCCGATACGCAAAACGAGATCGGA
>Ga0209345_10002089_pt1 | contig 22792 bp, 30 predicted proteins | sample Cruoilmetagenom7_FD_187294 | JGI IMG/M metagenome (GOLD analysis project Ga0209345, IMG submission 187294) | Oil polluted marine microbial communities from Coal Oil Point, Santa Barbara, California, USA - Sample 7 (SPAdes) (version 2) | ecosystem: Environmental > Aquatic > Marine > Oil seeps ...
CCGGCCGGGCGCGCGTCCCGCGCGCCTCGACACCAAACGCGCCCCGCGCCTGACCAGGAGAACTCGACCTCGTGAGCCTCGATATTCGCCCCGAACCCCAGGACATCCACACCGGCATGGCAGGGACCCCTGCCGATGATCTCGTCATCACGACACGCAAGAAGGCGGTCGCGCCTCGAACCGCCGTGCAGCGGGCCTATGCGGCCAATCTCATGGGGGAGGGCATCCATTTCGGGGTGGGGCCGGCCGGCACCGGCAAAACCTACCTGGCCGTGGCCGCCGCCGTGCATCATTTCAGCACCGGTCTCGTCGACCGGATCATCCTGTCCCGACCGGCCGTGGAGGCGGGGGAGAGGATCGGCTTCCTCCCCGGCGATATGAAGGAAAAAGTCGACCCCTACATGCAGCCACTCTACGATGCTCTGGGTGATTTCCTGCCGGGCAAACAGCTCGCGAGCCTGATCGAGGAAAAGCGCGTGGAGATCGCGCCGCTGGGCTTCATGCGCGGCCGGACGCTATCGGGCGCCTACGTGGTGCTCGACGAGGCGCAGAACGCCACGACGATGCAGATGAAAATGTTCCTGACCCGGCTTGGCGAGGGATCGCATATGGCCATCACGGGCGATGTGAGCCAGGTCGACCTTCCCAAGGGAGTGCCGAGCGGACTTGTCGAGGCGATCAAGGTGCTCGACGGCGTCGACGGCATCAGCATCGACATGTTCAGCGGAAGCGATGTGGTGCGCCACCCGCTGGTGGCGCGGATCATCTCGGCCTACGAGCGCGCCGAGGCTTAGGTCCGCACGCGCACCTCATGGCGGACCGGAGGGGCACCGTCCATTCCGCCCATGCGGCGCTCGATGGTGCCATTGGTCGCGACATCGCTCGCGGCCGCGCTGAGGTTGGCAACGGCCTCGACGCGGCCGTGATGGGAGAGCTTGCGGTCGAGGAAGATGCGCAGGTTGTCTTGCAGGAACGCCTGCGCTTGTGCACCCGAGCGCGCGAAGAGTGCCAGGTCCGGCCGCAGGCGATGCACGATGGCGCCGCCTCGAACCAGAAGCAGGCGGATTTGCGCGTGCTTCTCGTCGAATTCTTCTCCCCATTCCTCAAGAGCGATGACCACCGGCACGATTGCGCCGTCGTCATCCTCCAGCAGGGCGCGCAGGTAGCCCGCGTCCCGGGCCTGTGCGCCCTCGAGCCCGTGCAACTTCTTCTCCAGCCAGCGCGATCCTTCCCGCAGCCAGGCCGCGGTCCGCAGAGAGTCGGGAAGCGAGCTTCCTCGCACCTGGCGAAAATCACGCGACGCGGCGACGAGATCGCCACTCCGGGATTGCGCCGCAGACACAAGGGACCGGGTTGCATCGAGGGTGGCCGGGCTCGCCAGGTCGAGGGGCGTGGCCTTCAGTTCGAGTTGCGGAGCAGTCATCGGGTGCCTTTCGTGGCTTCGGCATACCATTGCACTGTGAGGGCGCGTCCCGTGGCCGCCGCGATGCCGTAGAAGCGGTCTGAGGGTGCTCGGGACAGGATGTCCTCGAGGGAGGGCTCGAGGCGATGAAGCTCCATGCGCCCATGGGCCGAGAGCCCGAGATGGACGATGCGCGCCAGGGGGTCCCGGTCGGCGCCGGGCATGGCGCGATGCAGAAGCGGCTTGAGGGGACGCCCCACGTGGATGAGCAAGGCGAGGTGCTTGAGTGGCAGTCCCGTGCGGGTCAGCACGAGGGATCGGCTGAGGGGATCGAGCCCGTTGATGCCGAGGGTGTCGCGAAGCTCCCGGGCCAGGACGGGAACCAGGAAGTCCGGGACGTGGTCGAGCAGCTGGTTGGCCTCGATCAGGTCGCAGAACCGATCCTTGGACCCCAGGTCGTCGCGCAAGAAAGACAGATAGTCGGGGCTCTCGTGCCGCCGCACCTGCTTGAGCATGGCCCGCATGTAGCCGGAGAGGTCGAAGCCGGCGGCGTGCAGCATGCGCAGCTGCGCCAGGTCGCCCCGCTTGAGCGGCTCGGAGAAGGAGATCGGCTTGACGAAATGGATGTCGAGGTAGGGCTGAACGCCGTGGATTTCGAAGATGTCGGAGAGCACGCGGCTCGACCCTGAATAAAGCGCCTTCTTCAGCACGTCGTGGCTGGGTGCCAGGTCTGCCAGAAGGGCACGGATGGCAGCCTCGAGATCACGTGCGACGGCGGCCGTGGAAGAGGCGGGCTCCTCGCGCCAGGCACGTGAGGCAAGGCGCCCCAGGGCGGAGGTCATCTCCCCGTAGCACGATATCAGGTGCGGGGGGTTGTCGAGGGGTCGTTCGGACATCGGGGTCCTCCTGTCGGTCGCCGGCGCATCATCGGGGCGGCGTCGTTCATGCCGAGCTCCCTGCCCGCGCCGCGAACCTGGCCATGTCTGCCCTTACCGCGGCGATGATCGCGAGACGCTCATGGGCGCTCATACCGTCGCCCGGAAGATTGCGCAGCGACACCATCCCGGGAGAGGGTGTCTCCAGCTGCCGCATCCCCCGCATGACGAGAAGACTTGCCACCATTTCGGCAGTCTGATCTTCCTCGGCGATCATCTGGGGTCTCCAGGAGCGCATCTCTACCCGGTGAAATCCTGTTCGATCCGGCGCATCGGACGCCTCTGCATGCAGAATGATGCGTCCGGTCGGCGGGTGGAGGAAATGGCGGTATTTGTCGTCGGCCTCGAGGGCGAGGCCGATATCGCGCAAGGCGAGCGCCACGGGATGGGGGCCGAGGGCACGGCGGCGCGCCTCGACGGCGGCCTCGGCCTCCCGGCTCCGGCGCAGGATCTCCTTGAGATGGTCTTCAGTCATCATGTCGCTCCCCCGAGTTGCCGCCTGCACGGAGCCGCGAACGCACCTCGAGCTTTTCGTGGTTCGACAGGGAGCTGAAATGGTCGTTGAGAGCGCCCAGCAACGTGCGCACCTTGAGTTCTTCGAGCGTCGGGTGTGGCGATGGCGGCATTTCGACCCCGGCATCCTCGAGCAACTTGTCGATTGCCGACCTGCCGCCGGCCTCGCGCGGATCGAAGCGGCCTGCGAACCGCCGGCCGAGAAGGGCTGCGCTGATCTCTCGGGTGAAATCGGCCTGGGCGACCCGGCGCGGGTCGACGAAATCACCCGAGTGGTCGCGGATGTCCGTCAAGGCGCCCGCCGCGATCAGCTGTTGCATGTCCTGTCGTGTCAGATCGGCCATGAACGCTCCTCTTCATTTCGCCAGGCGCCGGTTTCAGGCGATGAACGCGCGCGCCGCCGCACCGAAATAGGCCCCGGTGCTTGCGCACCGCGCCGCCATCTCGCGCAGCGATGGCTCGCGTCGCAGGATCTCCATCTGTCCATGCGCAGAGGCCGACAGGTCGAGAAGTTCGCGCAACCGCGGGGTGATCTTTCGCCCCTGAAGATGGCTCAGGTCGAGACCAAGCCGCAAGAGAAGGGCAAGGGCGCGCCAGGAGCCAAAGCCCGTGCGCAGCATTTCTTGGGCGTAGCCTTGCAGGTGGGTGATGAGCTTTCTGTCCTCACCCACTCTGACGAGGATCTCGAGGGACTCCAGGTGTCGATATCCGCGCGTGTCGGAGATGTCGGCGAGCGGATGCGAGACGGAGATCACCACGGCGCTGAGAAGATATTCTCTCGAGGTGCCGATTGCCCCTCCAACGATCGGGTCGATGCGGGCATCCTCCTCGACGAGGTATCGCTTGCAGAGATCATGTCGCCAGAGCTTGAGCGGCAGACCGACCTCTTCGAGATAGAGAAGATGGCCGATCGCAGCCTTGTCGTAGGGCAGGAGGTGGCTGGGGCGGTTGTCGTAATCCTCCCAGACGCGCAGCTGCTCGTCGAGCAAGGCGCGCCAGGCATCGGCAAGCCCACCCTGAAAGAGACTCCTCAGGAGGGGCAGGCTCGGTGTCGACAGGCAGGAGATGAGAATGGCTGTGTCGGGGGCTATCCTCTCCAGAAGGGTCAGTGCCTGGGCCTCGGTGGCCTCTCGTGCGGCCTCGATGTCGTCTGAGACGGGGGCGCCGAGGCGCGGGGTAAGCGCCCTGATGCTCTGGGCGAGGGCATAGAAGGCATACTCTCGCTGAAGCACGATGGCAGGGTCTTCCGCGAGTGCGCCCCGCGCGGCGGGCGTGGGGGTGGTCATGTGTCGATCCTGTCTGTCTTTCTCTTTGCGGTCGGGGTGAAGCCGGCGCGAAAGCTGTCTTGGGTCAGACCGAGGAAGGGCTCGGTATGGGGGCGTGCGAGCACGGCTGCGGGCGAAGGCTCAAGACCATGGAGCCAAAGCCGTCCGTGCGCCGAGGCGGTGGCCTCCAGGAGGCGTTTGATCCGCGGCGACAGATGCCATCCGAACTCCGGGTGGCGCCGGGTATGAAAAGCCCGGCGCGCATCGCCGCCGCAGAGCGCCAAAACGGCAAAGCACTTGAGAGGGTATGCGGCGGGGCAGTCCTGGGGGCCGATGTCGGTGTCGACACGGCTCTCGAGAAGGACGCGCACGAGAGGACCGATCTCCTGCGCCAGCACCGACGCCATGGCCGGCCGGCAATGCATGACGAGCCAGCGCAGGCCGGAATAATCGCTGTAGCGGATCTGCTCTTCCAGATCATGGGTGAGGAACTCGTGGCCCGCGATGGCATCCTGCTCGATGATCTGTTCCATCATGGTAGGAATGACCGGTCCCAGGTCGACCCCGGCACCGTGAACGAGGCGGAGAATGTCGAGGTCGAGAACCCGGGCGGGACGGTCCGGGCGAACGAAATCCTTTTTGAGGCCGTGTCGGCCCCAGGCCCCGTCGTGCAGGTCCCGGAAGGCCTCCCTGCCCAGGTCGTGGAGGAAGGCCTCGATCTCCACCTGTGTCCCGGTCTGGTAAAGGCGCGTGATCTGTCCGAGCAGGAACTGGCGGTCAGGCGCTTGCGTCGTCGTCATCGGTCTTGTGGTCATGGCGGATGCTCATCAAGATGCCGCCTTGCGCCTCAATCTTCTGGAAGTTCGCCCGCAGCGCGGGTCGGTGGGCGGCGGGCACGCGCCGCAACACTTGGAACATGAGAGCCTTCGAGCGCATGCGCAGCACGAAGATCACGATCCGCAGAAGTCTCATCCGGATGACCCGGGGGTGAACCTGTGCAGCCAGCAGGATCGGCAGCGTGAGATGAAGGGCCGCGATGAGGACTGCCCCGGGACGGAGCCGGGAGACCGGCTCCGCCATGATGTCCTGGAAGTTTTTCGACCGAGGATCGAAGATCTGCAAGGCGAGCAGGGCGTTGAGCGCATAGTAGATCAGGATGGCCTGGCAGATCTGGATCAAGGTCATTGGGGGGACTCCTCGGATTGGTTCGCTCGCTGGATCAACTCGAAATACCCATCGGGAAGCTTTCCATCGGCCTTGGCGGAAAGCAGGTCGTGATTCGAGGTGTAGACCTGGAAGCGCCATTTATCCCGGTAGAACCGGTCCCAGACGCGAACCTTTTCCAGGTGCCCCTCCTGGTCTATGGCACGCAAGGTGAGGCAGATATCATTGCCCGCCTTGTCGAGGTCGATCTCTTCGGCGCGGCGCGCGTCGTAGAGCGTGACGCCGGCGCCGTATTCGCCACCTGCATCCCAGCTCCAGGCATAGCTCAGGTGCAGTTTCTTGAGGAGGTCTGCGAGATCGTCGTCGAGCTGGGCATAATTGACCTCTTCGAAGTCGAAGGACGGTGTTCCCTCGAGAAGGCACCGACGCAGCTCGGATTCGCTGCCTTGCGCATCGGCCCCGACGAGGGTGCCCACCAGTTCGTCGAGGTGCTCGGCGCTCAGGATTCCTTCGAGGTTCAGGGTGCACCACGTGCGATCGCCCATGTCGTTCTCCTTCTTTAATGCGGCTTGACGTCAATCGCGCCCGCCGCCGGTTCGGCACTCCGCCAGGTGCCGGATTGGCGGGATGTGGGGGCGGTGTTGCCGGACAAGAAAATCCGGTTTCTTCCATTCCGGGATAGGCCAATCTTGCCGGGGATAGCGCCGGGCCGGCGCAACATCAGGGAGATCGTCCATGGCGCATCCAAGACCCCCGAGAATCCTTTCCATTTACATCGAGATCGACCGCCGGGAAACCCTGCGCATCGACATCGACGCCTCCAGCCTGAAGCTGGCGGGCCCGGGGGTGACCGCGGGCCAGGTCGTTGCCTTCGAAGGAGAAGAGGCGGAAACCGGCATGCTTGTCTCCGGCGCAACGCCCCTCGGCGCCGTGCTTGCAGGCCCGGTGCGCCAGGCGTTGCAGGAGGGCAATTTCACAGCACTCAGACTTCGCTGCGGCACGGGACAGGTTCTCCCGATCCGGCGCGCCGAGACAGCCGGTGGCGAGATCTCCGCACTGGAGGTGCTGCGGGCTGGAGAGGTCGTCGATCTCGACCACGCCTCCCTTCTCGATCTGATGATGCCGGACCAGCATCGCCACCTCGCCCGGGCAGCTGCCCGGCGCGCGGCCTGAGCTACGGCCGCGCGATCATCTTCGCGAGGCTCGGCTCGCGCATCATCATTTCGAGCCGGCCGTGGTTGGAAAGGGCAAGCTTGTGCCAGGCGCGGCGCGCGGGGCAGGTGCTCTCGGGGCCGAGGCTTAGCGCGTTCGCAAGTGCTGCCTGGCAGGGCCCTGCCCGGACCAGAACGAGGAAGATCTTGGGTGCGGCGCTGAACGCGGCATCTTGCAGATGCTGCGCGCTGATCAGGATGCGACGCTCTTCCAGGCTGCGGGCAAGTATGGGGGCGTAGCTTTCGCAGACCGTGTCGCCGCAGCGCTCGATCAGGTCGATAAGAGATGCGAAGGCGTGGTGAATATCGTCATGATTGCACAGCCAGGCGAAGCTGGCCTCGGCGCCGGGCCGCGACAGCAGCCTGGGAAGCTCTGCCTGAATCGCATGGGTGGATATGCCGGCTCCGAGCAGGATCTCGAGCAGATCGATCCGCCCGCGCGAGAAGCAATCCCTATGGGTATGGTCGAACTCCGCGCTTCGGCGCACCCGGTCGACCCGGGAGACGATCTGCGCAGAGATGCTGGGAGCGCCGAGATAGGCGTGCAGCGACCCCGGGTCGCCCAGGCGCAGGAGCGCCGTCAGAATGGCCGCATCCGCGGGAAGCGATGTCGCCTCTTCCAGGATTTCCGCGGGCAAGGCCATGCCAGGCTGCTGTGCATGCAGGCGATCGACCTTCAGCACCACTTTCTCGTAACGCGTCAACGCAAGGCTCCTTCCGGCGGGTTCGATGACAAAGGGCCGGCCGATATGCCGACCGGCCCCTTGCATGGCGATGGGCTGAGCCATCAGGCGTCGTCGAAGACATCCTCTTCGACCGCATCGGTGGCCCGGGTGCGGGTCTCGGCGAACTGCGCGGCGGCGTGAGTCTTGCCTGAGAAGTAGATGGCACCAGCGACTGTCGGCAGGATCGTGTTGATGTAGATATGGGGGTTGGAGACCACCACGTCGGCGAAGGCCCAGTATGCCATGATCGGCAGGGCGACGAAGACGCCGACAAAGAGCACGATGACCATGATCGTGTCCCACTTGTAGGATGGCGAAAAGGCCGATTTCAGGATCGGCCGAACCTTCATTGCGCCGACGATCAGCAACAGGATGGCGGCGATGGTGGACACGAAGACCGCGACCTTCACATCAAGCACGGTGCCGACGACGTAGGCGAAGAGCGTGGTGATCGAGGTGCCGTATGGCCAGTCGGCGACGTCGACGAAGCTGGTCCACTGGATGGTGTTGAAGAAAACGAAGGTGAGGGCCATGACCACCAGCGCGCTGGGGAATTGCTGGACCCAGACCTGCTGGCTCGACTTGTAGTTCATTTGAGGCATCCTTTGCTGCGGTATTTCACGAGTATTTCAAAGATGGGTTCACCCTCTCGAGACCGGTCATATCCGTGACTTCTGCACCCGGAAGGTCGAAGGAAAATCCTTCGGGTGCAGGAGTCCGGGGCGATCGGGTATGATCAGGTCGCCAGGCAGGGGGCGCGCCTCCCCCGCGAAGGGGGAGCGGCCGAGTTTCCAGTTTGCGTAATCATCCATGTCGCAGACAAGGGCGTCGATCTTCGACATGGCGCCGTTCAGACCCTCGATGATCAGCGAGACGAGGCCGCGGCCGACCACCAGGAAGAGGATGCCGGTCAGGACACCGACGATGTAGGTGATATTGCCGTTGGTGGCGTTGATCGCGGTCTCGACGCTGCCCGATTCCTCGATTGTGGTGACGAGGTCCTGGATACGATCGGCGACGATGGCGGGGTCGAGGCTTCCGTCCGGATTGATGGCGCCTTCAGTGATGCGCCGGGCAAGCTCCACGAATTCAATGCTCTGCTCGCCAGCCTCCGCCATGGTTCGCAGGTCGATCCCGAGAAGCTTGTTGGCCCAGCGCTGTGCGCCTTCCTTGAAAAAGTAGAACATCTCGCCAAGTCCCAGCAGGATGCCGGCCGATCCGGCCACGGCACCGAGTCCGATCATGCGCAAAAGCTGTCGGGAGTTGGTCAATTGCTCGAAGACATTGGTCGTGTAGCGCAGGTTCGCGATCCGGGCATGCGTGCAGGTAATGTCCCGGGCCCGCTTGAGCGCGGCGTTCTCCTCGGGGGTCAGGTCGAAATGCCAGCCGTGCTTCTGCTGCTTCTCGGCGAAGCCACGGAAGATCTCCGGTCCGGTCTCGTAGAGTTCGACGAGGAAATGCGCACCCACGTGGCGATAATACCTGTTGCGGTGCGTGGTGAGGTAGGCGTGGAGGGTGGCCCCGCCGTGGTCGAAATCGGCGCGCACGAAGCGGTTGTTGCCGCGGACGTCGTCGACCCAGTCCCGGGTCTTGATCTTGATGTTGGAAAGGGCTGTTCTGAACTTGCCGGGCATTGGCTGTATCCTCCCACGCCTCTTGTCCTCCGGAAGATTGGTTTTCCGGAGCGGGCGAAAAAATGTCGGATGTCAGCCCCGCCGAAAGCAGGAACTGACCGGAATCCTAAAGACGATTTCCGGTCAGTGAATGCGGCCTGAGAATGTTCAGCTCGGTGGCCAGGCGAACCGCCTCCACGTTGGATTTTGCGCCAAGGCGCTTGCGGGCCCCCGAAAGGCGATATTTAAGAACCGTCCGGGGTATCCCGAGCTGAGCGCAGATCTCGTCGCAGGTCAGGCCGCGAGAATAGGCCTCGAGCACACGCAAGTGGGTTTCCGCCATCGGCTTTCGGCGCCCGATGATGTCATGCAGGAGCTCGATTTCGGAGCGGAATTGGAAGAGCTCTTCGTCGGTAAATTCGCGATCGCCGCGGCCAATGCTCGAGATCGATTTAGACGTCGGCGGCCCCACCGAAGTGGTAGCCCCGAATGTCAGCCCGTGCTCGGCGGCCTTGTCGAAAATTCCGAAAGGGTCCGGCAGGGAGATTTCCGACCATCGACGCACGCCGGTGTTGACGAGTCCCCAGATGATTGCAGGGTCGGCCAGGGCGGCGTGCATGCCGTCATAAACCTCGGTCCATTCCCTGGGGTAGGTCGTGACCAGAACGGTCGGTCGGCCGAACCGGAGCCTGATGCCGGCGGAAAAGCCACCGGGTGCAAGCTCTGACATTCGCGCGAAGGCCTCTTTTGCAGGCGTCTCGAGGAGGTCTGTCGTGGATATCATTGGCTGTCCCGGCGCCTCATGTGCCGAGGTGCCGTCATTGATGTTGCGCTCTACATCCGGTTGCCGCTGAGTGAATGCGGCCGGATCATGTTTCTTTCCATGGCGATCTTCACCGCCTCTGCGTTCGTCTTGGCTCCAAGCCTTTTCCGGGCCCCGGAGAGGCGATACTTCAACGCCGCCCTCGAGATATCGAGGCGGCGGCAAATCTCGACGGAATCGAGCCCCAGTGCGCAGGCCTCGAGAACCCGGATGTGGATGTCGAGGACAGGCCGGCGGTGACCGACAATCTCGTGGACTGCCTCCAGCTCGGCCAAAAACTGCGCCAGCTCATCGTCGCCGAACTCGTGGTCTGGATGGGCGGTGCACAGCATCGATTTCGAGTGCATCGGCCCGACGGCGGCGACAGCCCCAAAACACAACCCGTGCTCTGCGGCCCGCGGGAAGATGCCGAAAGGGTCGGGAAGCCTCAACTCAGACCATCTGACAATTCCGCTGTGGGTCAGGGCCCATACGATCGTGGGGTCGGCAAGGGCGGCGTTCATCTCGTCGTAGAGTGAGGTCCAGCGTTCGCTGTAGGTAGTCTTGATGATGGTCGGACGGGCAAAACGAAAGCGGATGCCGGCGGCGAAACCAGACGGAGCAAGATTGTCGATCCGGACGAAGGCGTCCCGGACAGGGGTTTCGAAAAAATCTTCGTCATCAGTATGGATCATGGTCGAAAGACTTGCGGATCGCGGTTGCTACAGGGTGGCGTTGCTGCTGCTTGGCGATGCTCTGCGACATCGCGCAGCAACGCGTGAATTAAACCGACCAAAGATCGTGTTGCAAGTGAATTAAGCCAGGCTTCACCCCAAGGCGCGCTGTGCCGCTGCGGAACCTTCGCCGATGCGGTCGAGGATGCGCTGCCCCTCAGCCTGGAGCTGCATGAAAAAGGGCAGAAAGTGAGTCGCGCTCCAGCTCCCGGATTGGATGCTCCACAGGGCCAGCAGCGAAGCCTCGATCGCGGCGCGCGCCGCGCCATGGTCATCCATCTGATAGAGCCCGCCCCTGGGCGGTAGGATGTCCAGGATATCCTCTGATCCCGGCATGCCGGCCCGGTCGGGCCATTCTCCGGCCTCCCGGGCTGCAACCACGATGGCACGAGCGCGCGCGAGATGCGCCCTCAGGCCCGGCCGAACCCGGGAAAGATCGAAAAACGCGATGGTCGGGCCGTGGCCTTCGACACAGGTCAGAAGATGTTTCATGGGCTACCTCCGCGAAGGAGGTCGGACCCTTTCTGTCCGGCGCAAAGAATCCGTCAGGCGAGGAGATCGGAAAGGCCAAGGCCGCGCTCGGCCAGGAGGTTCTTCATGCGGGTCAGGGCAGTGCGCCGGATCTGCCCGACGCGCTCAGGCGTGATCTCGAACCGTGCCGCGATTGCCGCGCCATCGAATTCTTCCGGGTCGGTGGCGAAGGCCGCGACGATGGCGCGATCGCGCGCATTGAGCGGGCCCATCACCTCGCGCAGGACCTGCACGATCAGGCGACGCACGGCGGCGCGGTCGACATCGGGGCAATCGGCCGTGCCGTCCTGCCAGATATCGACCTTGTGGAGCGGGATCGTGCTGAGATGGCGCGCCTGGGCACCACGCTTGCAGGCCTTGGGCGAGACGCCGAGGCGACCTGCCAGATCACCCAGATCGCCCGTGCCCTGGTCCGGCGTCCGGCCATGGGTTCGGGAGAACCCGTCGATGGCAGCGCGCATGTTGTAATAGGCCTTGCGCTCGTCGCTGCTTTTGCCGATCGCCAGCGCATGGCGGAAGTCGAGGGCCTGCCGGAGCAGCGCGCCGGCCACGCCATAGCGGGCGAAGGTCGCAAGGCGGACGTCGGATGCGGCGGAGTAGCGCGTGATCGCGGACATGAACTCGGTGAGAGCGGTCTGCTTGAAGTCCTCGATCAGGTGGCGCATGCCGTTCTGGCGCGCGACCTTGCGGGCCATGCTGTAGAGAAAGCGCTCGTGTGCGCCCAGCAGGCGTGCGGCCGCGTCCCTGTCGCCGCCCTGGGCCGACACGACCAGGGCCTGTTCTTCCGCGCCCCCGAGGGGCGTGGCATGGAGCCCGGGAGAGATGGCCCATACGAAGCGCACGAAGGCCTCGGGGGGCCGTGTTGCGCGGGTCTCGTCCGGTGTGTCGGGCAGGTAGTGCCAGGACATGGTCATCGTTTCATCCTCCGTCCGGAACCCGGATGCGATGCGCGGGCTCGCGTGCAGGCCCTGCGCATCACTTCGGGATCGTTCTTCTCAGGCCCTCATCCCACCTGCATGACGTCTGCGGCAGATCCGAAGCCCTTGCTTTCAAGCGACTTCCGGATCAGGCGCAGGCTATCTCGGGCGATCTGCCGGATGCGTTCCGGCGTCAGATCGAAGTCTTCGCCGACTTCCTCGGCAGCCCCCTTGCGGCCGCGCTTGGCAAGGAAGGCGCGGGCGATCCGGGCATCGCGCTCGCTTATGACCGAGTCGAGGGCGGCGAATTCCCGGCCCAGGAGGGAGCGGATCGCAGCGGGGTCCTCGTGGACTTCCGGATCGGTCCAGACTTCCACGTCGTCGATCGGCAGGATCTGCGCGGTGTGTGTCCGGCGGGCTCGCTTGAACGCCCCGGTGGCGACCCCGAGGGTTGCGCAGACAGCGGCCAGGTCGGAGGGCGCGTCGCCCGGCGCCCGGCCATGCTCGCTCTTGAAGGCGTCGATCGCGGCGCGGTAGCGATAGTAGGCGTTGCGCTCGCCGACGCTGGTGCCGGTGCGCATGGGCATGCGGTTGTCGAGGGCATAGCGCGTCATCTCGCCCGCGACAGAATACTTGATGAAGCTCGACAGGCGGTTGCCGTTGTCGATGCGGTAGCGCGACAGGGCGCGCAGGAAGGCCTCCTGGCCGACCTGGTAGACATCATCGGTGAGGTGGCGGACATTGTGATGCGCGGCCACCTTGTGCGCCATGGTCAGGAACATCGGGTCGAAGGCCGTGGCAAGCTCGGCGATGGATTCCTGGCATCCCTCGTCGCACCATTTCGCGACAAGCATGTTCTCGCGGTCGCGGCTCAGCATGCGCACACGCCCTGACCCGGAAATCGCATGGACCATGCGCCGGAAGGCATCGTTCACGGGCCGGCGCCGCGGCGCCTCCTCCTCGATCTCTTCATTGGACCGAAAACACCAGTTCACGTTCGTCATTCGCCTCTCCATCGCAAGTCCCCGGGGCCGGGCATCCAGCAAGGAATGCCCGGACCGGGGATGAAGAGACCCAAAGCCCATCTTGCTCGCCTGCCGGGGCGCGCCGCCCGCCCCGATCTTAGGTCGCGGGAGATTTTCCCAGGCCATGAGGGCGCGGAACGCGGCAAAGAAAAAAGGCGCCCTGGGTGTCCAGGGCGCCAAGTCGGAGATGGAAAGGATAGCGGCGGAGCAGGTCGTCTCGCCACTGATCAGGATTTCGTATCGCCCGAGGCCGTCCGGAAACGCCGGAGGCGAATTTTTTTCAGCTCGCTCCGGGTGCGCTGCGCCATTCTCCGTCCCGATAGGAGAGGGGTCCGAGATCGCCCCAGCGCGACAGCTGGAACTGGGCCTGCTCCAGGCGGCGGAGCACATGCTGGTATTTCGCCCCGAGACGTTCGCGCGTTTTCGCGTCCTCAAGCAGGTGGACCTTCGCCAGGTTGTGCCGGCTGTCGGCATACTTGGCGCGGAGCGCGCATTGGTTGGCGATCACCCGCGGCAGGTAGTCGGCGAAGTAGTCTTCGCCGCGGCGCCGGGTCATCGCGTCAACGCCGCGCCGCACGATCGGCCCGAAGCGCGCATCGATCTCGTCGAGGCTGACGTCGCAATCCTCGACGATGTCATGCAGCCAGCCGACGATCTCGTATTCGTTGCCGAAGCGACGCAGCTGGCCGGCCACGTGGGCGACATGGGCGATGTAGGGCACGCCGAGCTTGTCGGTCTGCCCGGCGTGGGCGGAGCGGGCGAGCGCCTCGGCGGCAGTCAGGGCTTCGGCGTCATGAAGGGGCATATCGGTCTCCTTTCTTGCGGATCTGTCGGGGGCCTTGCCCTTCAGTTGTCATAGGCGATCAGGAAGCGCAGCGTATCGCCATCGATCGGAAGAAGCATCCGCGCCGCCTCGATCCGCGCGAGCCGCGCGTGGTTGCTGGTGCCCATGCGCGGATAGCGGGTTTCGAAATCCTCTCCATAGGGCGGTCCGTCGAGGATCTCGGCCATCAGGGTTTCGTCGCCCACGAGGGCCTCGACATCGTTCAGCAGGTCCTGCCCCACAGCAAGGGTCTCCGGGGAGGGAAAGAGATTGCCGTTGCGCTCCGAGACGAAGCGGCGAAGCTCACCGAGGCGGAAATGCCCCAGGCTGTGGAGCTCGCTGTCGCCGGCGAACATGTCGACCGCGGCCCGGGAGATATCATGAGGAAAGCCATCTTCGGCAAGCTTGTCGTCCTGGTCCGGGAACATGTCGGGCAGACCCGACAGGATGGCAAACCGCTCGTAGTCGCGGTAGCCGATCGCCATGGCGCGGCGTGCCTGCTTCTGGTCCAATCCGAGGGTTTCGGGGCTGGACTCGATCTGAAAGGCGCGGGGCTTTGACATGGTGCCATGCCATGCACCGTCCGCGTCAAGTCGCTCGACCATCCAGTGGATGTCGGTTCCCATGGGTCTCTCCTGCTTGAGTGTCGCGAAGCGGCGCCGAGGCCGGTCAGTCGATGTAATCGAGAAGGCGGGCGCGGCTTTTCTCGTCGAGGGTGCACCGATCGCTCCGCAGCCAGTCATGCACGGCCTTGTGGCAGGCGTCGCGGTAGGGATCGGGAGCGTCCCCGAAATATTGCTCGAGACTCGCCCGCTCCTTCGGCAGCGGTGGCAGGTCGATGCCCTGGCTGCGGGCCTTGAGCCATGTGCGCCGGTCGTGGCGTTGGGAGGCGGGATCGGGCTTTTCGCCGACATGGTCGCGCAGCCACCCCATAAGGATGGTCTCGACGGCCATGGAAGAGATCGGGGCGCGCCACTCACCAAGCTTGGTGATCGGAGCGAACCGACCGCCCTCGAATCCCTTGCACCGCGTGCATATGCCGGCCCCGTTGGTATATCCGCGACGCCCCCAGCTGTGCTGGCAGGACGACTCGCGGGAGAACTGCTCGTAGGCCTTGCGTTCGGCCTCGGCGATGCTCGCGCCTTCGCCGCGGATGAACCCTCCATGCTTGGGAAAGGCCTCGAAGAAGGCTGTGCGGTAGGGAGATCTCCCCAGGACCACGCCGCGGGCGCCCCATTGCACGTAGGTGTCGGACTTCCAGGGCTGCTCGGGGCGGTAATCGGTGTCCTTGGAGAGGATGTGGTCCGGGTGGTGGTGCTTGGCGATGATCGGCATCAAGGGTCCTTTCAGGGTCATTCCGCCTCGAGCGGCGGCCAGTCTAAGGCAGCATCACACGCCTCCGTGGCCTTGGAGATGAATGTCGTGGCCTGGCTGCGGGCCTCGGGCGCTCCGAGGCCGGAGAGCAGTTCGGCCGTGCTGTGATCCTCGGCGCTGGAGGCGGCGAAAGCTTCGGCGCGCTGTGCGACGCATCCGCAGATCGCATCTCGCCTCCCCTGCGGGTGATCCGCGGCGCTCACGGCCTCGACGAGGACGGCGTGGCAGGCGGCCCGTGAAAGCGCCGCCAGATCCGGCTTGGGATCGGGAAGGAGCTCGTCGAGCCAAAGCCATGCGGCGAGGTTGATGGCGGCACCGGTGGCGATTACCAATCCGCAGGAAAAGTAGAGCTGGCTTCGGGTCATGGTCGCCTTGATGAGGTGAGGCTCGGGGGTGGACGCGGGGGTTTCGGGACGGATATGGGTCTCCGAGGCCGACCTACGCCCGGTCCCTGGTCTTGATCTCCTCGAGGGTCTGCTCGCCCGGCGGTAGGCTGTTTGCCGTCCATCCGTGGCAGGGGCCGCCCGGCGCATGAAGTGCGAAGACCTCTTCGTTGGCGGCATGGGCCGCGGTGATCAGCTGTGCGGCCATGCGCTCGTGCAGCATTTCGACCGTGAAGACCTGCGGCCTGAAGGCGACGACGACCCCGCCCGCCTGGCGCCGGGCAAGACGAAGCTTGTAGCCCCAGTCCCGATCCTTGCAGTCGCGCATGTAGCGAGCGCGCCCGATGTGGGGATTGATGCTGTCCTCGACATGAAGCCCGGCTCCGGCCGCGGCCATCAGGCGCGCGAGATGGTCCGAGGCGGGGGGCATGACATCGTCCTCGATGCCGGCGGGAATGTTCTCGCTGGGGAAGATGTCGCGGGCGCGTCCCTCGTTGTGGCGTGCCTCGATGCTGTTGGTGCCAAGCATGAGGCGCCCGGCACCGTCCTTGTCCGGCAGCTGGCAGGGCACGCTGTCCTCGAAGGTGCGGCGGGCGCGTGCGCAGGCCTCGCGCATATTCCCCATGAGCGCCTCCAGGCGGACATGGGCACCTGCTTCGGCGATGTCGAGGATGAGATGGTCGTGCAGGCAGACATCGGCGGGCCAGCCGGCCCAGTAGTGGGTCTTGGCCCAGATGCCGGCGGCGACGGTCGTGGGGGTGCGGGGCGTGATGCCGCTGCGCGTCAGGCGGATCTCGGTCATCCAGCCGTCGCGGGCAAGTGCCACACGGTCGGTCCAAGTGCTCATGCGGCCTCCTGGGTTGGTTCTTCAGGGCCAGCCGACGGGCGGCCGGCCGGCGAACTGCGAGCGGTCTGCGGGCGAGGGTGTGCCTCGGTCAGCTGCGCGGCCATTTCATGATGAAGTCGACGACGATCATCACCATGAAGGCGGTCCAGATCAGGGCCAGGAGCGGCAGGCGGCCGGCTTCCTTCATGTCGACGTATTCGGCCAGGCAGAAGTAGCTCAAGAGCGCCGTGTAGAGCAGCGCCAGCGCGATGCGGCCCAGGATGCGGGCCGGGCGGGACCTGAGAAGTTCCATGCGGTGTTTCCTTTATCTCGGTGGCGATCTTGCTGTCGCGCGGTCTTCTCGGGATATGGAGATTTTCCTGGCGGAATCGGAACGAAAACCGGCGGCGATTTCGCCCTTTTCCGGGCAGCGTGCCTACCGGCTGCCGATCGTGTCGCTGACGCTGAAGCAGACGTGGCGATAGAGCCCCGTGCGCCGGCGTTGGGCGAGGTTGGAAAGCTCCAGCGCATAGACTTGCTCTGCGATCCTGCCGAGCCGGCTTTGGATTTCCAGGCGTTGGTGGGCGCTGATCGAGGTGCGATCGGCCAGGTAGCCGCAGATCGCACTGCCGGCATCGAGTGCGTCCTGGTAGGCAGCTTCCTTGCCGCGGGTAGCGAGGCAGGTAAGAGCGCGCCAGGACAGGCATCCGGCCTCAGTGATGGCGAAGCGGTCGTGGCGGGCGGCGCGCGCGGCCAGGCTCATCGCGGCAAAGAGACCTTGAAGGCGGGGATCGTGCGAGATCATGTAGGCGGCCGCGGCACCCGCGCGCCTGACCGGGGACGGGGCGCAGAAGGCGCTCGCGGTATTGACGCCCTCCGCGGTGCGGATGAGGAAGCCGGTTTCGCTCGGATCGGATCTGTTGACCGTGTTTTTGGGAATGACCATGAGGGCTTGGAGGCCGTCGTCGCGAGGCCCGGAAAAGAGATCCTCGAGCGCGCCCTGGGTGTCAGGCGAGAGCCCCGGATAGGAAAAAAGGGGAAGCGTGAAACTCGGGGGTTTGCGTGTCCTGGAAGTCATGGGTGTGCCTTTTGCAGGTGACAGCAGGACGATGACCTGCAAGCGAAGCGAGAGGTATTTGGGACCGAACGGCGGCGAGTGGCCTTTCGAAGAAAAGGAGGCCACTGGCCGCGCAAGAGGTGCAGCGCGCAGAAAAAACGCGTCCTTTTGTCGGTGGGTTTTGCGCGAGGCCTTGGCGTCAGCTGACTTCCATGACCTCGACCGTGTATTCGCCTGGGTGTGTGTAGGGTTTTTGTCGCGGGATGACCTCTCCGGCAAGGAGGGCATCGCGATGCGCGAAGGCTTCCTGGGGCGTGAAGAAGAATGCCTCTTCGCGCCTGTCTGAGCCATTCTCGTCGCTCTCGTCGAGGACGAGAAGGTAGAGATAGGGGGTGTCGGCCGGCACCTCGGTGTAGAAGGACTGGTCCTCGTAGGTCGACCAGCTGGAGGAGCCGTCGATGCGGGTGTATTCCATCACCTCCTTCTTGAGGTAGCTGTGATGGCGGAACCCGGTGACGGTGATGCGGATCGGGGTGTTGCCGGACAGCGAAACGAACACGGTTTCACCGATGGAGGGCCTGTAGTTCGTGCGGGGCATGACGGCCCTTTCTATTGGCATGCGTGCTGGTGGCGCATCCGCCGGTCCTCCGGCGGATGCTTTCCCTTCACCTGCTGAGGATCTCATCCTGATCGGCGTCAGCCTGGGGCTCGACGGCCTCAGCGGCCGCGCGGGCCTCGGCCTTCGCCCGGGCTTTCTTGCGCCAGGGCGCATCGACCTCCCAGTCGCCGGCCATGATCGCGCCATAGGGCATGATCTCGTCGACCACCTCGCAGAGCGCGAAGCGATCCATGTCGGCACGCACCGCATCGGCGTCCTTGTAGGCCGAAGGCAGCTCCGAGACATCGATGTGGCCCGAGTGGAACCGGGCGTCGATACCTCGGGTCTCCTCGGCGAATACCTCCGCATCCGTCCGGTCTCCGAGCTTGCGCTTGTGAGCCGTCCGACTGAGGTTGCGCCCGGCGCCATGCGGCGCAAAGCCCAAGTTTGCCTCGCTGCGGGTGCCCTTCACGAGGAGAACCGGCTGGGCCATGTTCAGCGGCACGATCTGGACCCCGGCCGTGTCCGGCAGGAGCGGACCGTGGATCGGGGTCGCGCCCTTGGCGTGCCAGAAGAGATCCCCGTCCGGGTGACCATCCTCTTCGCGGAACACGAAGTTGTGCTCGTTCCAGAGCCGGTCCTGAACCTTTGCGCCCAGCGCCGCGATCGCGGCGTCGTGGATCGCCTCATGGCTGCGCTTGGTCCATTCCCGCATCACTTGGAGCGCCGCCCAGTAGGTGCGCCCCTCCTCGGTGTCGGCAGGAATCCAGGCATTGCCCGGCAAGGTCTCCGGGGAAAATTGCTGACGGAAAGCCTCCGCAATCTCCATGCCGGCCTTGTAGAGCATCGCGCCCGGGCCGCGCGATCCGTGATGGGTGACGATGGTCGTCTTGCCCAGCGACTTGGAGGTGCCCACGAAGATGAAGTGGTTGCCGTCTTTTATGACGGCGCATCGGTCAGGATGTATGAATGATTGACTGAGCCGCATCTTGACCTCTCTGGATAGGTCAAGGTGGCGGTCAGGCGAGGATAGTCGCTCCTTACTTGACCACCTGTTGGTCATCGCGCCTACTTGTTGCCCTTGGCACGGTTGTGGTTGGTGCAAAGCATTTCGCAATTGGCCCGGCTGGTCGCGCCGCCCTTACTCCACGCCGTCACGTGATCTGCTTCCATCTCCTTGGCCACCCAGATCCTTGTCTTGTTGGTATTTTGACCGGCGGCGCAGAGGGGGCAGTTTGAGTGACCGGTGGCCCTGGCCTCCTTGGTCTGCTCGGCATAGGCGGCCCGCTTCACATCCTCTCCGAAGATGCGGACATCGAGAAGCGCGGTGTTCTGCTCGCCACCCAGGATGAACTCGAAGACGCCTCTGCGATTCTTGACGCAAGAATCTGCGTAGAGGGCTTCGACCCGCGACCTGACATGATCGGGATCGTAAGGGTGTGTCTTGTAGGTGCTGTAGAGATCGCCCCATGCCAGGCCGCGCATTTCCTTCTCCACGTCGGGGAAGGTGGCCGAGATCCAGTCGATGACGGAGGTGAAGTGACGAACGAGTTCATCGATCGACGCGGAGTGACGCCGCTGTGCCATGTAGTCGCTTGCATTGCCGCCGCTCGCCCAGTCCAGAGCGGTCGCAAGAAAGTCCTGACGATCGGCAGAGCCTTTGACGTAGGCACTCCACTTCTGAATGTTCGAGTTGCCGTTGTTGCTGAAGACTTCGCGAGCCTTGGTGACGAAGGGCCCAGAGAAGACCGCGTTCATGAGCTCCTGCTCATTGAGCGGGACGCCGGCAATGTTGATTGTCTTGAACCATTCCTTGATCTCTTTTTCGGAGCCTTCGCAGACATAGACCAGGAGAGGCGTCGAAAAGATCAGATCTTGCTGATCCTGGGAGATACCGGAGAAATATTGGGGGACGCCGGAGGAATCCATGATGGGGAATTTGTTGGTGACGTATCGCCCCAGGCTCGTGATCCTCTGCTGACCATCGAGAACCTCGAGTTGATCTCGCCCGGCGCCGTCGACGCCCGTCTTATTGAAATAGATCAGGCCGAGAGGGTAGCCCTTGAGGACGGACTCGATAACGGCGACGTCCTTCTTCCCGTCGGCGTAGATGTAGTTGCGCTGATATTCGGGCTGGATGGTGAGGCTTCCAGCGAGACCGAACAGGCCCTTGCCCTCGAATTCGTTGTAGACGAAGCCGTTGCAGATATCGCCGACGGTGATGTCGGTTCGAAGGTGGGTTTTCATCGGATGCTCCTGATCAGGATGCGGGCATAGCGGGGCTTTGGATCACCGACGACGGTGCCGTCCTTGTCCTTGATGAGCCCATGCGGTTTCGCGCGGACGGCATCGCTCGTCCGGAAATCGTTGGCGTTTAAGATCTCGAACTGCTCTGGGCAATATTTGTCCAGGAAGGAGATCGGAACGCCCATGGCGCCGTCGTAATCGTTGGGGATCGCATCTGTGAAGGGGACGTCGATCGCGTCGTAATGTTCGTATCGATCGAAGGCGTCCTTGCCCTTCAGCTTCTTGTTGAACTTCAGGTTGTCCGCCATGGACATGAGCTGCAAGGGCTGGTGGCGGCGACCATGCTCAATATTGGTGAACCAGTCGACGTTCCTGAACTTCACGAGACCTGTCGTCTCATCGAACACGCCCTGGCTGTATGAGGTGGCGTCGTGAGGCGTTCGGAAGTAGGCATTGCCTGCGCGGAATCCGTTTCCGGACCACATCTGGTTGTTTCGAATAAGCGGGAAGATCTCCTTGTAGGTGATGCAGTTTTTGTTAGCGATCACGACGAACTGCTTCCCGCCATCCATGATCCATGCCATGTAATCACGGAAGAGCGAGAAGGGCGGGTTGGTGATAATGACATCCGCTTCGTCCCGAAGGCGCGTGACTTCCTCGCTACGAAAGTCGCCATCTCCCTCAAGATAGTCCCATGTGAGATCTTTGAGATCGATTTTTCCGTCGAGATTACGATCGTCGGTGATGACGAAAATCTTGCCACGGGTCAATGTTTTTTCGGCATCGAAGCGGTCGCTCTCTTGCTCGATTCCGCTTGGCACATAATCGAACAGATCGGCCTTGCTGCGCGGCGCGTAGCTTGTGCTGATGAGCTTCCGGAGTCCGAGGCGATCGAAGTTCTGGGCAAAATATAGAGTGAAATTGCTCCACTCCGGGTCGTCACAGGGAAGGAAAACGGTTTTGCCTCGGAAGACGTTGGCGTCGTATTCGAGGTATGCATTTATTTCTCGCTCAATGTCAGCGTATTGAGTGTAGAATTCGTCGTTCTTTGCGGCCTTCGCCTTCGTGAAATTTGTGTTGGCCACCATTCCCTCGCATCCTTGAGCGAGACGGAATTAGGCCCGGATAATGGGACACAAAAATTCGACGACAGGCGACGGTAGTGGTCACTGCTGCGGTTGGATGCTTGGGGGAAAGAACAGAGAAAACGCCCGACGCGCGTGCGCGTCGGGCGGAGGGTTCAGGGCTTCTTGCGCCAGGGCGCGTTGCGCTCGATGTCGCCGGCCATGATGCACCCGAAGGGCATGATCCGGTCTACGACATCAGCGAGCCCGAAGGCCTGCATGTCGCGCTGCACGCTGGCGGCCGACTTGTAAGCGGACGGCAGTTCCGAGGTATCCGGGATGCCGCAGTAGAAGCGGGCGTCGATCCCTTGGGTTTCACGAGCAACGAGTTCCTCTTCCGGAACGCCTTCGTGGATCTTCCGGTGCGCGGTGCGCGTCATCACCCGGCCGGCGCCGTGCGGCGCGAAACCGGTGGTGTTCCGGGAGCCGGGCTGGACCAACAGGACAGGCTCAGCCATGTTCATAGGAATGATCATAGTGTCGTGGCGATCGGTCAGCATGTCCGGATCGACGGGGGTCGCACCCTTGGCGTGATGGATTACCGAAGGGTCCTTCGGGTCCCGGAAGACGAAGTTGTGCGGCGAAAAGAGGCGACCTTCGCCATCGACGCCCAGTGCCGAGAGGACCGCATCGTGGAGAGAGGAGTGGTTCAGATGCGTCCAGTCATGGGCGATGGCGAGGCCGTCCATGTAGTCGGCGCCCTCCTGACTGTCGAGATCGATCCAGGCGTTCTGCTTCAGTGTCTCTGGTGAGTGCTTGCGGCGAAATGCCTCCGCGACCTTCATGCCGTTCTTGAAGAGGTGCGCGCCGAACCCGCGGGACCCGTGGTGGGTAACCAGATGAACGTGGCCGGTCGTTTCCGAGCGCCCGACATACACGAAGTGGTTGGACGCGCCGACAGTGCGCAGGTGATGACGCGCCAGCTCGAGAGCGACATCGGTGGTGTAGAACGGGTTCTTGGTGATGCGGTCGATCATCGCCTCCGGGACAGTGTCGACCGGTGTCCGGTGACCACCGGGTCCGAAGTGGCAAAGCTCGTGCGCGACATCGAGCGCACGAGCCGGATCTACGTCACCGAGATCCGTGGTCATCAGGGAGCAGCACACATCAGCGGAATGCATGCCGGGATGGACGGCATTGCGGGTCGAGACGACGCCACCAACAGGGATCGTGCCGAGCGAACCGGCCGGACAGGCATCCGGCATCACCGCACCGGCAACGACGGTCGGCGTCTTCATCAGTTCGGTCATGGTCGAGAATACAGCCTCGGCGTTCTCGGCTTCGGATTCGTTTTCGGGGTTGATGAAGCGCGCAAAGTCCAGACCAGCCTGCGGCGGGATGATTTTGGTTTCTTGCGCGGCGTGATCATCTGCCATTGCTCGGATGGCGGTGGAATCCAATCCTTCCGCGTTCGCGGCGGCCAGAACCTGGCCGAACCACTTCGCGGGCTTGTAGCCCATGTCGATGAGATCTTTTCCGGTGAGAGATTTGGTCATAGTCGGCCTTCGAGGTTCGGGTGGCGT
>Ga0209345_10002090_pt1 | contig 22782 bp, 16 predicted proteins | sample Cruoilmetagenom7_FD_187294 | JGI IMG/M metagenome (GOLD analysis project Ga0209345, IMG submission 187294) | Oil polluted marine microbial communities from Coal Oil Point, Santa Barbara, California, USA - Sample 7 (SPAdes) (version 2) | ecosystem: Environmental > Aquatic > Marine > Oil seeps ...
CACCTAATAATTCAGGTAACATCGCACCAAATACTTCAATGGTATTTTGTGATGCTTTACGTGAGGCAACATTTTCAGCTTTTTCTTGGCATGCTAAAATATAGGCATTAGCTTTATCTTCAAATTCTGCTGGTAAATCACCTTTAATAACACGACGCTCATATTCAGCGGCTAATTCAGGATGTGCTGCTTGGTAAGCGGCAAATTTATCATTCCAGCTGGTTTGCTCTGCAGTGCCTTTTTCTTTTTGATCCCAATCTGCATAAATGTCTGCTGGAATTTCAAAAGGTGCATGTGGCCAATTTAATTTTTCACGTGTCGCTGCAATTTCATCATCGCCTAAAGGTGCGCCATGACAATCGTGCGTGCCTTCTTTGTTTGGAGAACCAAAACCAATAATGGTTTTACAACAAATCATTGAAGGTTTGTCAGTCACTGACTTAGCTTCAACGATAGCGGCAGCGATAGCTTCTGGATCATGACCGTCAACGCTGACTACATGCCAACCGTAAGCAGCAAAACGTGCAGGCGTATCATCAGTAAACCAGCCTTCAACATGGCCATCAATTGAAATACCGTTGTCGTCCCAAAAAGCGACTAATTTACCTAACCCTAAGGTACCGGCTAATGAACAGGCTTCATGAGAAATGCCTTCCATTAAGCAACCATCACCTAAAAATACATAGGTATTGTGATCAACAATGTTATGACCTTCACGGTTAAATTGTGCCGCTAAGGTTTTTTCAGCAATCGCCATACCAACAGCATTTGACACGCCAGCACCTAGCGGACCTGTGGTAGTTTCTACGCCAGGGGTGTAACCGTACTCAGGATGACCTGGTGTTTTAGAGTGCAGCTGGCGGAAATTTTTCAATTCACTGATCGGTAAATCATAACCGGTTAAATGCAATAGTGAGTAAATCAACATTGAACCGTGACCATTAGACAAAATAAAGCGGTCACGATCGGCCCAATTTGGATCAGTTGGGTTATGCTTTAGAAAATCACGCCATAAAACTTCAGCGATATCTGCCATGCCCATTGGGGCTCCAGGGTGTCCTGATTTAGCTTTTTGCACGGCATCCATGCTTAAAGCTCGAATTGCATTGGCCAGTTGTTGACGCGACGGCATAATTGCTCCAATTATTGTAAAGTTTGATAGGATATAAATTGCGCTTATTTTCGCCTAGAGTACCCCTGTACTGCAAATTTAATTGACACTTTTCTGTGATTATTTTTAACTTAAGCTTAACTCTGCACATTTCTGTAATTTTACTGGAATATTATTGCTTTTTTAGCCTGTGAATATGCTAATGATGATTAAACTTTAAATTAAGCATTAAATTGCAAGTAAGCTATTGAAATAAAAATGAAGATCCTATAGGGTAAATTGGTTGTATGTACAAATAATAATAAAAAGATATAACCTGACATAGGATTGAGTAATGAACAGGTCGTCGTCACGCGGAATTAAGCTGACTACAGTAATATTAGCAGTAGCGATATTAGCAGTGTCAGCCCTGTTGAGCAGCGGCTCATCAGCAGACGACAAGGATGTTGTAATAGAGCAAACAAGCACAGAGCTAGTTAAATAGTTCGCTATTAAATAAAAACCTCGCAATTGCGGGGTTTTTTATCGCTTTATGAAAGTAGCGGGGTGACTTTATTTTATTTGCTGGCGTCCTCACCAGGACTCGAACCTGGAGCAGCGGCTTAGGAGGTGCTTGATTAGGTTTTTATCATATTGATATTTAAGGGTAATTATTTTTGTGGTGCAATTTAATGGTGCAGGCTGACCATTTTTTATATTTAAAAAGATTAATAAACCATAATAAAACACGTGATTTCTTAAAAAGGATTGATAAACCTCTTTGTTAGCTGTAATTAATCAGTATTGAATGTTATCTGTCTCCGAAGCACAACTTATCTACTAAATATCAAATAATAGCTGTAAGTGATTACATCTTCTTTTTCTATTACAAAAATCCAAATCTGGTTAGTTGTTCTATAAAATTTTATCAATAAACTTGCTTAACTTTATTCTAGGGAATTCCTCAATTTATTTTATTAATGTAGGGAATAAATCAACATCACTAAGTCTTATTCTCCACACTATATATGACACTAAAATTACTTTTATATTAGTTTTTGTAAATATTAAGTTATTGAAATTAAATGAGAAATAATTTTTTTTATTAGTTGTGGCTAATTGCTTTGTCATAATTAGTGAATATATAATTTGCCTACTACTTAAACGAGTAGTCTAGAAATTTACAAAGGTATTATTATGAATAAAGATAAAAGCAGTATATTAATTACAGATCTTATAATAGAAGAGCTTTCCTATAAACAACCAACCATGTCAGAAGAGTATTATGATACTTATGCATATAATGCTGACCATCTAAAAACTTGGCTTGCTAATAAGTTTATCGAAGAATTAACTATTGAATTTTGGGATGGTTTTTTTGTTGGTTTGCGTAAAAAATATTCAGGGAGTCAAGTATCGCAATATAAAACAGTTCTGAACTTTGTTTATAAGAAAGCAATACTTGATGGACTAGTTTCTACTAATTTAGTTAAAAATATGTATGTCGGTGAGCGTAGTACAAAGGATAAAGAAGTATATTTAGAATATGACGTTGAATTGTTACTGCACTCAATTAAGGGCTTTGAAGCTGAAAAAGCATTAATTCAGTTAGTGATTAATACAGGTTTAACCATTGGGGAGTTAATGGCACTGACAAAATGTGACTATGATAACGTCACTAATGAATTATTAATTTGCAAGGTATTAATATCAAAATCAGGTAAGTTAAAATATAGTGATAAGGGTAGACCTCTTAAAGTAGTAAAGCTTAATCATTTAGCAATTAATGCAACTGAAACGCTTATTGAATTAGCTGATGGTAACGGTAGTGAAGAGTGCCAAGTTGTTAACAGTAACGGTACAGTTGAGACTAAAGAGTTTAAATTCTTAGCCATAAAATCAAAAAACAATAAACGATATAAAACAGTAGCCTCATTTAGAGATTCATTTTTTAAAAAATATTGTGAGTTAGTTGGTGTTAAATATTTACCCCCTAGTAAACTACGTGATACTGCTATTGTTAAATTTATAGAGTCAGGTGCAACTCTAGAGTGGGTCGTTGAACAAGTAGGGCACACTGACGTCCATAAATTGAAAAATCAATTTTATCAATGGATAGAAGTAGAACAACAAAATTCAACTTTTACTAATCATGACAATAAAACTAAAGTTGCAGCTAACGATCCTTCGTTTGAGAAAAGTACCAGAAGAACAGATGTTAAAGATAAATTTTCATTTATATCTTTTTTGAAATCACTTTTATCTTGGGGAGATAAAGTCGCTTAAGTGAAAAATTATAAATAATCGGGGGAATATTTATGAATTACTTACAACCAAAAAAGGGAGTGTTATTACTTCCTTGATTTACCCTAATTGTATTTACTCTTACTCAATAATGACAATAACTACCTTTAAAGCATCTCTATTTTACGTCATGTGAAAATTAAATAATTTATTTATTTCAACTCTTCCCGCACTTACTTTTTATTATCTCTATTTCAAATAATTTTAAAATTGTAATTTACTAGATACTTAAAGAATAGTACTAAAAAATCACTTCATGTTTTTATATATATTAAAACAAATACCCTTAAAAAACAGGCGATTAAAGTTCTTGTGCTTTGTGTTTTAATATGTTTTTATTTACGTGAGCACTGTTATTAAAACAAGAAAATTGATAGTGCAGGGTATGTCTATGAAACACTATTTCTTAGTGTTTACATTAGACTATAAGGTCTGCTCCCGCAGACACTTAATTTAAAAAAACGACGATTTATGGAGAAAAGGCATACTAAGACAGTAAATAGCCGCGTCATAACAAAGGTAAAGTTATGATTGAAAATATAACATCAAATGATGAGCGAAGAGTTCATCGAGTCACAACATACTTTTCAGATAGAGAAGTACAAATCATTAAAGATGCGTTCGAGAGATCGACTATCGATAATTACAGTCAATTTTTACGGCATCAATTACTTCTATCCGTCGATGAAGAAGCCAAAATAGCAATTGTAGTCCCTAAGATAAATAAAGAACTCGCAATCGAGTTAACCTCTTGTGTTTCTACGTTGAATCGGCTTGTGGCTGATTTAGAGCTTGATGCACTTAATTATGAAACACAATCTGAGTCAGAAAAGCTTAAAAAGCTTACTTCTATTATTGAGTATGTCAATAAAGTCGATAAGGCGGCATGGATGTTAGCTCACTTTTTCAAGGGGGACATTCAGCGCAAACAAGTCATTCAAAACATGGCATATATCATCCTTTCAAGTGGCGACTTAATTGAAATGGCTGCAACGATGATTGCAGAGGAGGACTTTCAATCATGATTATTGAATTTATTCCAACAAAAATGCACGATGCTAGAGGTAGCATCGATGGTAGCCTTGAATACATATATGAGATATCGAATAACGGTGATGGTAAAACTGCTGCTACAGTTCAGCACATAGGTTCCAGTACTTCATTATGTGCCCCCAATCCTTTTCATTCATTTTTTAATGATTCAGAAGCACGTAAAGTAATTGTTAAAGCTGATTTACAATATTTAAAAGATGAGTTTTCAGCGATAGAAAGTAAAAATAGAGGAGTTAAAAAACCATATTTACATATTGTTTTTTCACTACGTGAAGGAGAGCAATTAACAAATTCACAATGGCATGATTTGATTACAGAATTTGTCGAGAAAATGGGGTATACAGATCATCATTGGTGTGCGAGCCATCATCTTAACACCAAGCAAGATCACGCACATTTATTATTATCTTGTATAGAGAATTCACCACCCCATCAAAAATTTAAAGACAGTAATAACTTTGAAAAATCTGCCTTGATTCGTAATGAATTAGAAGCTAAATATGCATTAGCGCACGACAATAATCCTTTCATTGATGATCGTTGCTTAAAAGTCAACAACGCTAAAACTAAATCAAAGATTCAAGAAGTACGTGGAACAATTGATCGCGTATTATCAGGCTTAAATGGTCAATCAATAGCATTGCCTGATTTTGTCGATAAGATGATAAATAAAGGAATTGGCTGTCACGTACAATTAAGCAAAGGTGAAGTGAAAGGACTTAGCTTTAGTCTTGGTAAAGATACTTTTAAAGCAAGTAAATTAGGAAAAGGTTATCGCTTTGGTGACCTTGAAAAAGAAGGAGTATTTTACGACAAAGACCTTCATTGGGACGCTATCGAGCAATCTAATAGCCTCGAAGTAAAAATAACTAAACTAATCCGAAATGGTTTTGTGCCAGCTCCCCTTAGCCAAGGTGAGCCAAACCAACTCTATATGCTCATTCCAAATAAAGAAGTTAAACAATATCCGCTTGAGAAAAAGCTGCATCGTTATCAAATGTTTAATTTATGGATCCCCGTTTCAACTAAAGGTAAAACTCAACAGCAGATTGAGAGTGATATGTTACAGATGAAAATGATTAGGTTACTCCTTAAAGCATACTTCCAATGGTTGTATACCAGAAATAAAATGAAACATGAACGAAGTGGAGTAAAGTTTAAAAATTCAAACTATGGAATTTCTACTGGTGTTTTACTTAAAGCAGAACAAGTTAATTCAATAGTTAAACAACCTAAGAATCATGAAGTATTGAAGCAGCATAATAGCTTATTAATTTCTAAACAAACTTTCTTAAAGTTAAAAAGAAAAAGTAAAAAACTAAATTATAATCCGCCACCTTCGGTGGAAATGTCTATCTTCTAGTAAATCCATGTCTTGATGTCCCAAAACTTACCTTTATTCTATATATAAATATGGTGGTTTTGGGACAATATAAAATTCCAAAAAGTATGTAAATAACATAGAAATATAATAATTACCCTAAGAGTTTTAAATTAAAAAATCAAACGGACAAAAATCAACCGAATATACTAGAGTGTTAATTTTAAAGGGCTGTAGCTTCTTATATAATAACTTCAAGATAATTAACCGGAGTTTATATGAAAGAAAATACAAAAATTATTAAATATGCAGATGGGCGTTTTTATGGCGAAGCGGCTAATGATGATATTTATTGTGAAGATACCACTTCACTTAAATATCAATTAAAAAATAGCACTCAAAAGGTCATATATATTGCTAGCGTTATTAGGCTAGCTACAACAGTGGAATTAGCATTTAAACACAAGGCGATTGTTTATTTAAATCCTGAACTTAAATATGATTTTTCAAATCAATACGAGAAAGGTAAATCGAACCTTAAAAACTCATTGAAGTTACTTAAACTAGCTAATGAGCAAGTAATGTTAACTGTTGCTATTACTATAGTTGCGAAATACTTAAAGCATCAAATACCATTTAAAATGCCATTAGAATCAGCGCTAAATATGGTAGAGGAAGCTATTAATCCTTTATTAGATGTTAAAACTGCACTCCTTCATTTTACGAAATGCTATGAACTACATAAAAAGCAAACTAAAAAATTTATCGCCCCATCAGATAATGAAAAAATTAAAAGAATTAAACTGAGCTACCAACATGAATTACTAGATTTTTTGATTAAAAACGATGGCATATTTATCCTCACATCAGGTATGGGGAGCGGAAAGAGTATTTGCATTAAAGATTTATTTGAAAATTTATGCCCAACTTTAGGTATAAATCCAACGTTATTAACGCCTGATATAGCTTTATCAAAACAAATATTGAGCGAAGATGACAAAAGACACTATTTAAATAACAAAAAAAACAAATCTATTGCCGCGCTTACTGGCCTTGTTTGCTGTGTAAACTCAGCCACCACAAATGACAAGTTTTTTGAATATGCTAAAGCATCTGAAGTTTTATTAGTTGAAGAGATAGAAGAATGCTTATTATCATTAACTCAAGATCTAATAAAATCAGGAACATTGTCTGACAGAGCAAAAGCGATGAGTCGTTTCTTCTCTCTTTTACACAAAGATAAAATAGTGGTTGGCGACGCGTTGTTCAGTAATCTAACAGCCACACAAATAATCGAAGAAACAGGTAAAAATATTTATTTAATAGAGACTACCGATAAACTGAAATCTCCCAAAAAAATAATAAAGTTGATGGGAAGAGATCAACATATAGAGTGGGTTATTAATCAAGTTAATGACCATACAACTGAAATTGGTTTCTCAGATGGTGCTCAAAAAGAATCAAATTATTTCTTCAAGTTGCATGATGTTATTAAAAGTAAAACGAAACAGTTAACAAAAATCATTAATGCTACATTTATAAAAAGCAAAGAAGGGTTTAAATTTTTGAGTAATGTAGCTGAATTTCTAGCTAAGTATAACTACATTCAAATATCACCTGTGCTCACTAGTGGCATGCACTTTCTTATTGATAGTATTACTAGAGTTAACCTCTTTGCGAGCCAAACTATTCTACCAACACAGTTAATACAATCTAGCGGTCGCTTCCGTTTTGCAGAGCTATTACAAATTTCATTTTCAGAAATACGTAAGGATTATCCCGAAGATGATAAATCGATCATTATGGACGAAGTGGTAAATAACCCTGAGGATACGAATTTTTACCAAGAATTTTTATATTTAGCTGATTGCCCCCATGCAAAAAGGGTTGTAGAACGAATAATGCATAATAATTTTATGCGCCTAAATTACGAAAACAATACCTTAATATTATTTGAATTATTAGGTGGGGAAATACAGAGAGAAGAACAGGGAGAGACAACCGAAAATTACATTTCAAAATCTTCCCCGCAAGATTTGATTTTACTGAAAACACTAACCCAAGCAGAATATCAAAATCTGCAATATCAATGGGATGATCTAGATAAAATTGAAAGGGATCAGTGCTTAAAATATGAAACGCTTAAGTTTTACAATGTGTTAAATAATCCTGTTCGTCAGCTGCAAGTTTTAGACTTTGATACTCGTACCAAAAGCCGTCAATGGCTATATAACTTAAAGTTGTGCCGAGATCTCAGAAAAAACCAAACATTAACTTCAGAACAAAGAATAAAACAAAAAGTGTTTCTTAAAGTAATGGAGATCTTAGGGGTGGATATCATAACGCTAAAAGGTTCTTATGATTATGACAATATTATCGAACTGGAAGATTATTTACTTAATGGAGACGTTGAACTTCACGGGAAGTCATTTAAATTACAGGATATTAATGCACAATGTTTTGGCTTTATAGAGGAGAAAATGACTAGAAAAGCCTTTGTACCCTCTGGAATTTTAAAAAAACACTTTGGCTTAGAGCATAAACGCATTGATCGTGATAAAAATAATGACGTTGGTCAATATATTTATCAAATATGCTCCGAAAGTGCTGAAAACCTGAATGAATTATATAAATTAGCATTTAGCTAATCTTCTGAATAATCTCTATTTAGCTCACCCCTAGATAGATATTTTCTTTGCGTAAGCAAAGGGGATAATTTATTAAAATGTTACTTTGGTATATTTAAGATCAAATGAGTAGTGTTTTATAATATTAATTTGTACTTAGAATATAAAAAAGTAACGACTGGGCAAAAACAGATATATTTTGATACATTAAAATAAACAGCAAGCTCATATTTTTATTGCTGTTTTAGTAACCAGAATGAAATTAAAGGGAATTGCCCAATGGCGATCAAAAAGACCGAACTCTTCACTCAAGCCTATGGGAAAGTAGTTATAAATAAAATAAATTTTCCGTCAATTAGCCTTAACTTCAATTGACTATAAATAACAACCCGCACCGATGAGAGCTGGTTGCTATTTATCTTAGCCTAATACATTGGCATTAATCACTTCTGTCTACTTTTAGTTTTAAGATCACAGAGAATTAATCATGTCGCAGAATATCCCTTCATCACGTTTTGAAGAAGATTCTTTCCATTCATATTGGTTATCTAGCTTCTGCTCATATGAGGCAGTCAGCAAACCATCTTTAACTCGTACTACAAATGGTGGTTTCACTCCTTCGTCCATGTACCCATCAACTCTGAACATTACTTCAGAACTACTAATAGCTGGTGAAATACGTTTTTTATCTTCACCTGAATATCGTGCCATAACCACTGAACTTACGTTACGCATGAGCGTTGATACATTTATATCGTCAGGTAACTTTTGACTAATAATGTAGTAGCCTGACTGATTAATAGGCGGCCCCTTTTTCTTTTCTACATTGAGAATATTGCAGGACATTTTATTGGCCATCTTTCCTTTTAGCACAGCCGTGGTGAAAACAGGCTTGTTTAACGGGCCTAATTCAGGGGGCGACTTAGACGCCAAAACATCGTCGCCGGCTTGAATAGGAATCACATCGACCATTAGTTCTTCACTAAAGCCAATTTTATTACCCATCGAGGTGATAAAATCAAGGTCTGTTGACAAATTAAAGACATTCAAAGAGCCGCCTCGACGAGTTGTAGATAGTTCGTCAATTTCGATAAATGATAATAATTTTTCATAACGGTCAGATGTTAATACAAGCAATCGCGGCGCAACCATTTTGTTTTGATAAGCTTTGCTTAATTCTGCGTATAGAAAATCACCATGTTCTTTTAGTTTATAATGCGCAACATAGCCGGTTGGATCGTCAGACAAATTAATCTTCGACCTTACTTCCATCATGCCATTTGATAGTAATCGAACCGTTTTTACTCCAAGATCTGATTGAGTGCCAATGATAGCACCTTGTTGAAATTTAGTGGAATTAATGTAAGTCTTAGCTTTAGCAAGCTCTCCACTAGCTTTATCACTAACTACTTTTGGGAACCGAGAAACAATCGCTCCCAAATCTTTTTCTACACTGGTCGCAGATATGACATGTGTTAAATACTCAAAACCATAATAAACTGAACGTCGCCCCTTAACAGCTTTAAGAATGTCATCCTCAAGTTTTGCTACATCAACTTTCTTTGCAACAACGACCCCTGTGGCCTCAGCAATTCGAGGCCCAAATGTCGCAACATTCTGCATTTCGGTAATTAAAAATAAATTTGCACTGCCGTCAGAAAAAGCATTTTCAACTTTTTCTGCTAATAATTCATCACTAGAAAGGTCAAAGGTGAGAATACACCTACCACTATTGTCTATCTTAGTATTAAGCCCGTTCAACGAGTAAGTGATACTATCACGCCCTAGGTTGTTACGTTCTACTTCTGAAGACACTTCGTGTTCATACGTATTTTCGCAGAGCTTGTGATCCAACTTTATTGATTTAGACATTGTGTCAAAATCAAAGGTGAAAACACCGAATTTTTTTAATGGAATAAGTACCTTTTTACCAACCATGCTAGCAAAAAATCCTTCTTCTTTGTCCTGCTTAACTGAATTAATGATAGATGCATTCATTCTTCGCTTTTCAAATGCGCTCGCTTTGTTATACGCCTCTAGCCCACCAAAGTATCCAGCAAACGGCATTTCAGGTTTGTAATGACCGCGATCAGCAAATAAAAAAGAGTCTAATAAAAAGTCACTGGCATCCACAAACCCCCTACGATTAACTTTAACTGATGCATAAGGAGTCTTGGGATCTGCATCCATTTCTATCGCATAGGCTAGCTGACTGCCTATGTTTTTTATAAAAAACAGCGCCAGACGCTCGTTGTAACCATTAATTGGTGCTGATGCCAGCTCAGCAGGTGCGCCTGTTAGGTTATCGTCCAAGGTCATATAATACTCATGAACAGGGTCAGAAGCATTAGCCATAAATGCTACTGTTGCCAATAATGATGCTAATAATCGTTTCATACCATTCCTTTTTATTAATCAGTAATATAGTTATTTAGTAAAATGAAGAACATCAGAAAATAGAGATCGCATTCGTGTAAAGGTGATCGTAAGTTGAACTGATTACTCTTCTTAAATTAAGAGTTTTTTATGATAAAAATTAAATTATCAACAAGATTAAATCTCATTTAACAGATATTCAAAAATGGTAGTGTTCAAAAATCTGTGTCATTTCAGTAAACTAGTAAAAACAGGAATGACACATGACAAATCAATTCAATTTCGAAGATGCAGTTAAAGCACTTCAAGCAGGTAAAAACCTTAATGGTAAAGACGGTGTACTTACTGGACTTATTAAACAATTAAGTGAAGCGGCTCTCCAAGCAGAGCTTGAGCAACACCTTGCCAACGAACAGCAGCCTAATCGTAAAAATGGCTCTAGCACCAAAACCGTTAAATCTTCTGTTGGTAACTTTGAACTTGATACACCAAGAGATAGAAATGGGAGTTTTGAACCTCAACTCGTTAAGAAAAATCAAACCGCACTTACCGATGAAATAGATCAAAAAATTCTTTCCATGTTTAGCATGGGCATGAGTTATCGTGATATTAATAAGCACATCGAAGACATGTACGGCATGAATGTCGCCACGGGCATGATTAGTGCTGTTACTGATAAACTCATTCCAGAGTTAAAAGCATGGCAGCAACGGCCGCTAGATAGCCATTATCCAATTGTTTGGCTTGATGCTATTCATTACAAAGTGAAAGAAGATGGACGCTATATCAGTAAAGCTGTTTACACCTTACTCGGCTTAAACATTCACGGAAAAAAAGAAATCCTTGGCTTACACCTATCTGAAAATGAAGGGGCTAATTATTGGTTATCGGTGCTTACTGATTTAAATAACCGAGGTGTTAAAGATATCCTTATTGCCTGTATTGATGGGCTAACAGGGTTTCCTGAGGCGATAAAAGCTATTTTCCCAGAGACTGAAATTCAATTGTGTATCGTTCATCAGATACGCAACTCAATGAAGTATGTGGCCTCGAAGAACCAGAAAGCATTTATGGCTGATTTGAAGCCTGTGTATCGAGCGCCAACAAAGGAGGCAGCAGAGTTAGCGCTTGATGAACTTGACGCTAAATGGGGCAGTTCTTATCCGTTGGTGATTAACTCCTGGCGTAATAAGTGGCATAGTTTATCGGCTTACTTCAAGTATCCAGAGCATATTCGCAAAGTGATTTATACGACAAACGCTGTTGAGGCCGTACATCGTCAGTTTAGAAAATTGACGAAAACGAAAGGTGCTTTCCCGAATGAAAATAGCTTGTTGAAGCTGCTTTATGCTGGCATATTAAACGCCACCGAGAAATGGACAATGCCAATACACAATTGGAGCCTTTGTTTATCTCAGTTAGCGATTTATTTTGAGGGACGTTTAGACAGCGTGCTCGATATTTAAGAATTTAAGCTGACACAGAATTTTGAACGCCCCCCAAAAAATCAGAATAAACCAAACATTTTTTTCTTCTTCGGTTTGTATACATCATTAGAAAAATAAGAAGTTTTGATTGTTGATGGGTTAAATATATTAACGCTCTCATTAACTGTGGCAGGTTTTCTTCCCAAAGGATTTTCTTGAGTAAATGACGTAACAACACCATCGCCATAAATCATTTGTGGTGTCGCAAATGTTTGAAGAACAATGGTTCTATAAGCGTCAATACCTACAGAAGAGTAATTATCAGACCAATAACACTTACCATTATTAGTTGGGACTTGTTTTTTTAACATATAATTGGACCAAGCTGTCGCACGATCATCACTACACATGATTTTTGTTAAGGTTGGCCAGTTAGCTTTATCAAGTACAGTAGGAACTAAATATAATGTCGTATTAAGCTTCATTTCAGCTAAGATATTCTCTTGACGCATGCAGTAAGGACAGTCTATGGCGCTGTACTGTATTATTTTTTCAGCTCCAGTGCCATGTTTTAGGACTATAATACTTTCAGGGTCTATTTCTGATAATGCTTCCCTACGGATTTCTTTTAAATCATTGCCTGTAATTGCACCTTTTACATCCGCATGAAAAGCCTTGTCTTTAGTAAGCAGTAACTTGCCATCATAGTTAAATGGCATAATGCCTTTATTAGTTAAAGCAATGAAAAAACCTGGGGTTGGTGTTCTAGAAATCCCTTTTATCTTGTACCTAGTCGTAGACTGAAATGATTTCATTGCTTGCTGCATTTGAGGGTCAATATCTGTCGCATAAGTTTTGAAAGAAGAAGTTGCTAAAACCAATACCAACAATAATAATTTATTCATTTATTTTTCCTTTGCTTTTGAAGTGTTTACTGCATAGATAACCAAGCTTTTATACATTATTTATATCCATTCGTATTACATTTTTTATTCGTTACTAGGCAATCTGATAGTGGTAATATCCAAATTTCCAATAAACTAATATCAATTAAATCTTTTTTATCAGTAGGGAGGTCATGCTTTTGGAAGAAAGATGTTTATCTGATTTGAAGTACTTAAGATAAACTTTGCAACCTAGCCAGCATAGGTTTCCCCTTAGCCCCAAGACTTTGCGCGAGAACTTTTTCAAGTTCCTTGCCCAAAACTAAAATAGCACTACCAACTGAAAATTCAAATTATTATTTAAAAACAAAAGCATAACTGTACGTTTTTCATTCGGTTCAACAATAACCTTATTTTTATTCTATTATCTAAAAGCTTAATATTAATCAACAGGAACAAATTTTATCTTAGCCATTCCTAAGTCTTGCCCTAAACTACCATCATCAAAAATTTCCATCGCCTCTTCTCGATTAGTTGAACTTTTAAAAACTAAATATTGACGATCATTGTTTACACGAACAAATATTTCATCCATTTCAACCCGTTTACCATTTTGTTCAATGTAGTCACTTCCTATGGTCAACGTCGTTTTAGGCATCATACCAGCCATGGAACCAAAGCCTTTTGAAGTAACTTCTGATTGATAAGTTCCTTCATAGCCGTGATCACCACAAGCAGATAAGGCAACAGCTAATACCGCAATAACTAATATTTTAATAAACTTCATATTTTCCCTCACTAAATGTAACTACATTTTTATTGTTAATTAACCTTTTCAATACACATAATTCAATGCCGCTAAAAAACTAGCTAGTCACGAAAAAATAATTAATAACCACAATAAAAATATAATTATTTATTTGTCCAATAAAGTAATGTTACCTTAACTCATTCATTGTTAATAATTTATAGGATTAAACGTTAACATGTTGTATGAAATTTTTGTAAAAGCTATTTCCCTTTCTAAAGATGAACAAAAAAATTATCTAGTCGAAATAAAACAAGCTCACCCTGAATTGTTTGATGAGTTACTGGAAATGCTCAATGATGATGAAGCAAGTAAAGAAATTGATACCTATTACTGGTCTTCGCTTATAGAGAATGAAAGCGCTGGTATCATCAATTCATCTCAAGACCTAACTGGCTCAATCATTAGTTCATTCAAACTTACCGAACATATTGATAAAGGCGGTATGGGCAGTGTTTATAAAGCACAGCGTTGTGATGATCAATTTGAGCAAACAGTTGCTATTAAAATTATCCACAGTGGACTTGAACAAGTTATTGGTGAGCATGCTTTAATTCGTGAAGCTAGTTTTATGGCTAAGCTCACGCATCCTAATATCGGTAAAGTTTTTGATGCGGGTATAAGCGAAGAAGGGCATCACTTTATTGTCATGGAATATATCGATGGCTATAATATTATTGAAAAATTCGAAGATGAATCATTAAATCAAACGGACAAACTTAAACTTTTTTGTGATTTATGTGATGCCGTGAATCATGCACATCAAATGCAAGTAATTCATGCCGATTTAAAACCCGCCAATATTGTAATCACGCAAGATAACCAAGTAAAAATATTAGATTTTGGTATTTCTCGTATGTTTAATAGTCGCAGTAGTGATAGTTCTGCCGCATATACTTCTTATTTAAATGCTATGACTGCAAGCTATGCCAGCCCTGAATTACTCGCTGGTGAAAGACCGAATATGTATAGCGACATATATGCTTTGGGTAAAATATTTTCAGTTTTATTCATCCAACAAAAGATAAATGAAACAGATTATTTTGGCGAACTTGAAGCTATTGCCAAAAAAGCATCGGCAGATATATCTACAAAGCGCTATCCATCTGTACTTGAACTAAAAAATGACATTACTTTGTTTATTAATAAACAAGTAGTAAAGGCTTTCCCTGCAAGTCTTTTATATAAAACTAAAAAACGCCTATTTAAAAGACACCCCATCACAACATTTTTAGTTGCTACGTTAATAATAAGCATAACTTCATTAACCACTAACTTGTTTATTCAACAACAATATTTAATAAAGTCTAATAAAGAATCAATTTTATTAACTGATACCTTCTCAAAGCTTTTTGAACTCACTGATAAAGACAAAACCAATGGTAAAAACTACACTGCCAATGATTTACTTAAAAATGCGATAAATATCGTTAATCAAGCAAATGATTTAACGCCTGATTCAACAGCAAAACTTAAACTTGCATTAGCTAGAAGTAACATGAGTATTGGGGAATACAAAAAAGCAGATACATTACTGTTATCCATAATAAATGATGATGAAAATATACAAGATAAAGACATTATTTATAATGCAGCATTTTCATTAGTAAACTTGTTTATCCAACTTGAGCGAACTGAAAAAATAGAACCTATGCTTTCTAAGTTTATCGATGAAAACTATATTGACGGTATACTTGATCAACGCTACTCAGTAGCACAATTAAATTTTTACCTCAATTATATTAATGGAATTTATGTAACTGATTCAGTCCGAGTACAGTCGACTTTCAAGTCACATAGAAAAAAGACCATAACTTTTATTCTTAATAATTATGGTGGTGAGCTAACAGAGTTAGACCGAGCAAAATATCTCTATGAATTAGGCCGAACTTTATACCACGACTTACCTTTTTTTTGGATGTATTCTTTTGAGCAAACTAAAGACAGTATTTTTGACAATAAAAATGCTGTTGATATTAATGAGGCGATAAGACTATTAAAGAAGTCACTTAGAATATACCGAAAGCATAATATAACTTACAAAGTGCACTATCTCCAGAAGGACATAGCTAGGTATTATATTGAATTAGATAAATACAAGTTAGCGATTCCTTTTTTAGATGGAGCGGAGGTTATTTTAAAGAATAATAATTTTAACGCTATAACTCGAATGAAAGGTTATTTAGGGTTGTCTCAGTTAACTTATTACGATGAACCATTAAAAAGTATGCAACAAGGAAGTAAAGCGCTTGAGCTAGCACAGATTGAATCAAAAGAATTGAGTCCTATTTTTTTACTGTTTATAGCTGATATTGAATTATTTTATAAATACAATAGTGGTGAATTATCACATACTACAGAGCAACTAAAAGAGTTGATAAACTATTATTTTAGTATTCCTGAAAATGAACGCACATTTATAGTAATAGATAAATTAAGCTTTATTATTAAAGAGTATTTGAATTATATCGATGCTCTACCCCTTAAAGCAAAAGAAGTAATATACATACTACTCAATGACTTAGATAAAAAATCGTCACTAAATAATTTTAATGATGACCCTAGCTTACTTAAAGAAACTCAAAATATATTAAAAGGATTTTCAGATATTATAAGTGAAGATAATTATCTACAAGGACGAATTTTACAACTCAAAAAAATGATAAAACAATTTGATGGAAACTCTAGGTTAGATAACTTTAACTACAAATTAACTAAAGTTAGGCTCGCTTGGACATTAAGCCTTTCAGGTGACAATAAAGCTGCATTAGCTATCTTGGAAGAATTATCTGAATTTCCTTGGAATAAAAAAGAAGTACGCCAATCAACTATGAGATTGTCAGTGCTCTTAATGAAAGGCCACGTTTATGTAAAAGTAGGTGAATTAGATAAAGCTATTATTCATTTAGCCGATGCGAAAAAAATATTAAGTAATATCGAGTTAAATCCTAACAACGCATGGCAAGGCCAACTATTGTTATTGCAGGGCGAAGTATTGCTAGCTAAAGGCGATATAAAAAGCGCTACTAAGTCATTAAAAAGCGCAAAGTCTGCCATTGAAAAACACTTTCCTGATGATGCTCTTGTAACTCTACATTTAAAAGAGTTACTTAAAAAAATAAATAACAATAATCAATAATCAATAATCAATAATCAATAATTTTTATTGTGGGTAATTAGCTTTTATTCGTAGATAGATATTTTTAACAAAACAAAGATAATAGTCGAGTTAATATACTTGGAATAATTAATGCTCTTAGAAAAAGTCAAATCACATAAAATGATTGCTACCAACCTACACGGTAGGGATTATTTTGTTGGCGATATTCATGGACAACGAACGCTACTAATCTCTCAGTTAAAAAATTTAGACTTTGATTTTTCAATTGACCGCCTTTTTTGTGCTGGCGATATTATTGATCGAGGTGAAGAATCTCAAGCTTGTCTTGATTTATTAATGCAACCTTGGTTTTTTTCAACTTTAGGAAACCATGAAGCATTACTTTTACAAGGTTTTGAAAATCCTAATCACTGGAAAACTTTGTTTAAATATGGAGGTCAGTGGTTAGAGCCATTATTAAATGATCCACAGTTATTGTTAAGGTTGGCTCAACTAGTTCGCATAAAAATGCCATTATCGTTCACTGTAGAGAGTGACTTAGGAAAAATAGGTGTAATACATGCTGATGCTCCTGCTGATTGGCGAGAGTTGGAAAGTTTAGAAATAAATGAACAAAGTCTTATTCCCTTTATTTGGTATAGAAGAAATTTAATAGAGCCTTCAGGAAGAACTATTAACAATATTGATGCGGTAGTTCATGGACATAACTCACTTGAAAGCCCTGTTGTTATCAATAACCAACTGTGGATTGATACCCTACAAAAAACAGGCTCACTAACTATATTAAAAGACTCTGAAGTTTTTGAATTAACTAAAGGTAAAGGTTAAATGGAAGAAAAATACGTTATTGAATTAATTAATGGTTGGCAAAAAGGTGAGACAAAAGCTACGCAGTTATTAATGAACTTCGCCTATTTAAAAATAAAAGAATACGCAAAAGTAAATCATGAAAATTTACCTGAAGATGCCAATACCGCTATTATTAGCATGTCATCTACTGATTTAGCGCACGATGCTTATATAAAGCTTTCAAAAGCTGAGTCCTTAATATCTATTGAAACACAGCGTCAGTTTTATAGTTATTTAAATTCTGCGGTGAGAAATACATTTATTGATCATTATCGAAAACAGGTAAAAACCAAGTCACGCAATCCTGAAAAAACACAGCTCAGTTCACCAAAGGCTTTAAACAAAGTAGATGAAAGTAATCATCAAAATACCGCCATTATTACTATGAGTAGTGAAATTGAAGAATTATCTAAACAATTCCCACGCCAAGCTGAAACCTTAGAACTGCGTTATTTTGCTCAACGTAGTAATAAAGAAATAGCGAGATTGCTAGATGTATCAGTTAGAACTATTGAAAATGATTTACGCTTCGCTAAAGCTTGGCTAAAAAAGAAATTAGCATAACAATTTTGTAGCCTTACATTTTTTAGCTTTATAAATTATTATATTTGTGGTTTTTTTTAAAGTTTACGTAACTAATAGACTAGCCAATTATTTGATAACTTTAGATTATTGAAAATAATAATTTAATAGGATATTAAATGAAGCAACCATTAAATAAACTTCTTATCATTAGCTCATTAATACTTACCTTATCAGCTTGCGGTGGTGGTGGTGGAGGTGATGAAGGTGAAGAAAGTTCAAATAACAATAGTAATTACGTGCCACCAAACACTTCAACAGTATCAGGCCAGTTCTATCATTCAACTGATACAGAAAAGTTCTTTTCAACAGAAGATTTTCCCTCTTATGAGCAGTATGGACAAAATGCTCGTCACTGTTACCAAAGTTATAACGACTATTACTTTGAATCTGAAAAAACTATGGTTTTTGGTAATCCAGATCTCCCTGAAAGTGACTTTAAACAAGCAGCAACATGGGTAGAGAATAATTTAGCCAGTGCATTAACATCGATGGGAATATCTGAGCAGGAGTTTTTCGATGCTAAAACCAGCATTCGACTTGGGAGGTTGAAGGAGATTAGAAACTGGTTATACCAAAAAGGTTACCCAAACTTCTCTTATCCAGCAGAGTTTGATAGCTGGACTAACCAACAACAAAATGATTGGGCAACAAAAACCACTAAAGACTTAACAACAGATGAAGTCGTTAATTTGACGCTGAATGATCCCTACACTCAATATAAAACAGAGAGTGACTATAAATTAGAAGACAAGATATATGTCTGTCTTCATGAGAATACTCAACCTTATGGTTGGGGAGAAGGCACAGCAATTGGCATTACCATAGGCGCTGAATCAATAGTTGTACCTGATGATATCAATAAACTGATTCAACATGAGTTAATTCACACTATTCAATATGCTATTTCCGCAGATTTTGACGGCTTTAAACTCCCTCGTTGGTTCAGTGAGGGTCAAGCTGTTTATTTAAGCGGTATGAGTGTAGCTAAAAAAGTGAATCATAGTGCATATGACCCTACTTCAGTTGTTTATTTTTCTGATGAGTATGGGGACTCTTCTTTAGCCTACGAGCATTATGGCTTAGCTTATCAATATATAAATGATGCAAATGGTCAGTCATCTATTTTAGCTATGATGCACGATTTGCAAACATTAACTCATGACTATTCAATACAATTAAATTCAGCCCTTAAAGAAAACCATAACTACGTTGAAATATTTAATGCACAAATAAAACAGCAAAATGGCAATTTCCTCACAGTAAGTGAATATCGAGATAACTATCATTCATTGATGACTACTTACGCCAATTAACATCTTATTAATCCCAAAATAAAACTAATCGACTTCGGAGAAGTTATGTCGAATTTAATAATAAAGAAAATAATGCTAACACTATGCTGTATCACCTTAACCGCATGCGGTGGAGGCGGTGGTGAATCGAAAACAACACCGCCCAAAGTAGTAACACCACCAGCAACCCTATCATTTTCATTAGGGGAAGCTTCGCTAGCAATTAATGAACAAGAAGAAGCAAAAGTAGCATTAACATTAGATTACACTGGCACAGGAGATATCTCATACGCTATAGCCTTTGCCCCTATAATTGATAACGTGTCAGCAGAGGTTATAAATAATGAGCTGATTATCACAGCTAACAATCTAGAAAATGAAGTCAGTTCAACACTATCAATAAAGGTATCTTCAAGTAATAGTGATGTAACTGCTATTGAAAAAAAAATTAATTTATCTTTAATCAATACATCTGTTGAGGCTGTATTGTCTGAAGTTGAATTATGGAAAAATAGTGAGCAGGTTTTCAAGTTTGATGATTTTGATGATGCTGTAACTTTTTACACAAAATCAGCTTATTTCAATGGAGGATTAGATAACAGTGCAATAGCAGGTAAAATATCAGAATTCACAGCGATAAAACAAAGCTCTATAGAGAAAATATCTTCTCCTGAAGTCACTCAATTAGCAGAGGCTTCAGTTAATTATCAAAATAATTCAATTACAGAAACAGAATTAAAAGAGTTGTTAGCCAACGTTAAAACATTGGCTGGCGTTGAATATAATAAACTGGCGGAAAACATTAATTTACTAGCTTCATTAACCAATGACAATCTCCCTGCCTTACCTTCGTTAAATTATCAGTACAGTGATAAATACCAAGCATTTTCAGGAATTATTGGTAATACAGAAATGGGATCGTTTGTTGCTGAATCATGGACGTTTAACCAACAATATCAATTCCTCAATACTTTGATTCCCTCTTTGGGAAATACAACAACTTGTGAAGCCAATTAAGCAAAAGGAAAGAATGATGAATAAAATAATATTAACAACAATGCTTACTCTGCTTTCGCTTAACACTTCATACGCAAAAGATATTAAATTAATTGTTAAAGAAGTTGATAGCGAGCGTTTTAAATCGATAACCGTTGATGAAAGCGAAGTTGAAGCAATAAAGAATAATAGTAAGTATTTAACCATTGAAGAAGACATTTGGGTTAAATCTCCAACACCTGTATTTAAGCAAAAAGAAGCAGAAACAAGTTACCTAACCACACCAAAATCGCAAAGAAAAGTTACTAGTAAAGCGAAAAATTCAGATGTTCAAGCACCCAATGACCCTGATTTTCAATTTCAGTATTACTTTCAAGATAAATCTTTAAACCCTGGCTCTAGTGAAATATTAAAAGCAACGGCAAAGTCTGTTCAAAACAAAAAATTAAGAATAGCAGTGATTGATGGTGGCTTTGAAGACCATGATGATATGGCTTGGACTTACGGATATAACTTCTTTGATCATTGGGGCGAGGAAAAAGGTCCTGAATTTAGAGACTTAACCGATGAGCAAAAAGAATGCTCTGGTGGTCACGGATTAGGTGTTGCTTCTATCATTGGCGCGAAATCTAATAATGGTATAGGTATGACTGGTGTTGTTGATGCAGAAATGATCGCATTAAGAGCTTTATCTTGTGGTATTGGACCTTTATCTGGCGTTGCTGAGGCCATTTTGCATGCCGCTGGTGCAGAGGTTGATGATATTCCTGTAATTCCACAGGTTGATATGATTAATATAAGCATGGGTGGAGAGCTTGAATCATGTCCTTCTTATCTTCAAGATTCGATCGATTATGCAAATGACAAAGGCATAATGATTTTTGTAGCAGCAGGTAACCAAAATGTTGATGCTAATGGTGTTGTACCCGCGCAATGTTTAGGTGTTTTTGTTACTGGCGCAACAGAGCAAAATGGCTATAAAACCGATTTTTCAAACTATGGCTCTAAAGTTGATGCCATGATGGCAGGAATGGACGTTATTGGTTATGCATCAAATGGTGTGACTGGATGGTGGGAAGGCACAAGCCAAGCATCACCACTTGCATTAGGTGTTGCAGCTTTAGGCCTTCAACATAATCCAGAATTAACCCGTGATGAGATATTTACCTTTTTAAAAACTACAGCAAGCCCAATACGAGAAGATGTACCTAGTGCCGATCAAGATTGCTCAGGTAATCGATGTGGTGCTGGACTAATTAATGCAAATAAATTTATGAACTATGTGGTTGCTTCAACAGATGGTGGTATTTATATATTACGTCATGCGCTTTCCCCTGAAAGTACTTGTAGCCAAGAGCTATTTTTATCTCAGTTAGGGAATTCCCTACCTTTATGCCAAATGTATGAGTTTGTAATAGCTGATGGCGTAGGCATAAATCAAAATAGCTATAAAATAGTTAGAGTTATAAAAGGTGAATTTATGATAGAAGAAAATGCTGAATTTTTATTAACTAGTGATGAAAAAACGGTCTTATTAGATAACATTGATCTTGACAGTTATGATTATGGTGTGAAGATTTGTTTGAATGATGCGTGTGACGATACCCCAATTATAAAAATTAATATTGATGAGTCAGCTTTGCCAGAAATTTGTCCCTAGCTGATATCTGCCACAAAAAACTGTAGGGAGTTATTATATTCTCTACAGTTTAAGTTAAATCAAATGTATATATATAGATATCAATCACTTATCTTTCGGTGAAGATAAGGTGGGTAATCGATATTAATTGTAAAGGCTTTTAGATGATCTGAATAATGTTTATAAGATTTAAAAGACTTAATAAGCAGATGGCTTCACTCGTATCTTTCTATCAGGAAGCTCTTTTGATAATAGGTTTGGAATTAATGTACTGTTTTTTAATTTGTTCATAACATTACCCTTTAAATTTCGGGTATACGGATTTAATGGTTGATGGGGCACCTTCACCCCATCAATCTGATACCACCCTCAGATGGTTGATAGATCGACTCCGTAGTTGAGTTCCTCTG
>Ga0209345_10002091_pt1 | contig 22780 bp, 23 predicted proteins | sample Cruoilmetagenom7_FD_187294 | JGI IMG/M metagenome (GOLD analysis project Ga0209345, IMG submission 187294) | Oil polluted marine microbial communities from Coal Oil Point, Santa Barbara, California, USA - Sample 7 (SPAdes) (version 2) | ecosystem: Environmental > Aquatic > Marine > Oil seeps ...
ATTTGCATAAAAATTAGATTTGGCGGTGTACCTATGGGTGTACCTATACCTCCAATGCTAGCAGCAAAAGCAATACTCAACATCAATGGAACTGCAAGATTTTTATCCTGTGCCTGGCCAGCAACTGCAATGGCCACAGGCAATAGCATCAGGGTTGTTGCCGTATTTGAAATCCACATACTTAGCATTGCCGCTGTAACCATAAAACCAAGCACTAACTTTTTACTACTACTATTACCAAATAAATTCACCATAAATAGCGCAAGGCGCCGGTGAGCTCCGCTTTTTTCCATAGATTTAGATAGAATAAACCCACCCAGCAATAACAATATCAATGGGCTCCCATATGACTGACCAATCTCATTAGTGGTTAATACACCAGACACTTGAAATACAGCCAGAGGAAGTAGCGATGTAACCGGAATAGGTACAGGTTCAAACACCCACCAGATAACACATAAAACACTCACTGCCGCGGTAATGGCTAAAGAAGAATTACCATCAACAAGTCCAGTTTGAGTTGAACCATTAGCAACAGTCAACGCATAAACCAGTAGCGCACTAAATGGACCCGCAAATAAAGCTACAGTTTTGATATTTATGTTATTCATGTTTAATAACTACTGCCCTGGCAACTTATCATACCTGCAACTACACACTACTATCTGGTTATGTTAAAAATTTATAACTTATAGTTAACATCTAAACGATGACTTTGGCCCGCGGGTATAACTACCACATCTTCAGCCGCATTCGCAGATTCAACACAAAGCATTTTAATGTAACCTTCATCACCCAGGTCTCCCATCTTTTCTGCAACCAGTTTACCTGGATTCCAAACCACAGTTGAATGACTACCCTGTTTGCTAATACATAGCGTTCTTTGTTTATTTTTTATAAAAACATCGTCAGTGGTTTGTAAATACACCCGATCAACTTCCCCAGCGATACGCATATCCCCGTTTTGCTTTTTACGTTTAAACCCATCAGTTTTATCAAGATAGTCTTTTCCGTCTAACCCTGTCACTCTAACATCAGTAATATCACCCACATTAAAATAGGTATGTAATGCCTCACCAATAACAATATCGTCTTCACTAGCATTAATAGTGGTCAGTTCGAACTTAAGAGATGAGCCTATTGTTACACTATATTCAGCGGTAATTTTAGCCGAACACATTTTCTTGATTTCATCATCTAATTTATTTACATCAAGTTTGAAAATTATTTTAGTTTCACCTGATTCAAGCTGTGCAGTTTCGACAAGCTCCCATAAAACAGTTCGTGCAAACCCATGAGCAGGGAAAGTTGCATTATTCTCATGGGCACCAAACCATGGCCAGCAAATAGGTACTCCACCTCGAATAGATTTTCCTGGCTTAAATTGGGCATCCTCAGACACCCATATCACTTCATCTTCGCCAGCAGGAATCCAGCTAAGCAAATGTGCGCCTTGCATACTAATTAAGGCTTTTGCCTGTTCATTAACAACCTCAATAACCGGTATACCACCTTCACCACTTGAAAATGACACCTGACTGTTATTACTGTTAATGCCAAAGCGCTTATTTAATTCATCAATATCTGTATTAGCCATTTTTTGAATCCGTAAAATTATATTTATTATTTACATCCAGTTAACCACGATATGGATATGAGCGTAAAAAGTTTGAACCTTAAATCGCTTACTTCACAGCAACCGCAATTAACACCTCGGTATTAAACCAGGTACCGTCATCACCAATAACCTGTACAATATCAGTCATATGTTTTTCCTTAAAATCAACTTGTTGATCCTCAGTTAACTGGTTTAACAAAGAGCGATACCCTGCATTCCACACTACATCCCACCACATTTGAGCATCTGTCATGTGATAACCCAACGGTATATGGTGAACCTCTACATTATCAATTCCCACCTCGGCAAACTGTGCTTCTAGAAGCTCTTTAGTTGACAAGCGTTTCCACGATAGCGCTGGCACCTCTTTTCCAAATGACTCATAACATTCTATAAATAAGTCTGACATAGGCAAAAAAGCTTCACCGGTAAAGGTACTAATTGATATTTTTCCACCGGGTTTCACTACATGCGCTATATTTTTTAATGCCCCGGTCATATCCTCCAAAAAAAATAAGCCAAAGCTGCTGCAAGCCACATCAAATGAGTCTGCTGAAAACTCAAGTTGATCCAGGTCCATCTGTAAAAAATCTGTATTAACAAAACCTTTTTCAGCCGCTTTGTTCTTTGCCTGTTGCAACATACCACTAGAAAGGTCTATACCCGTGACCTTCCCTTCATGCAATCTCTCAGCCGCTGCCAATGCAACAACACCGGTGCCTGTACAGACATCAAGCAATTGCATATTAGCTTGTAAATCAAGACATTCCATCATGCTCTTTGCAGTTTCTGGAAAAAACGATAATGATGGATGATCATATCCCTTAGCTACCGTATCAAATCCAGTTTGAATCATTTTCTTTCTATCCTGGTCTGGCATTGGCCTTTTCCTTTTGTTTGATTAGTATTTATATATGACAACTTTCCAATACTATGTCACTAAAAACATTACATCTGTTTTAATAAGCAGATACAACTACTTTTATATATTTTATTAATAATTACTCATTCACAGCTTTCTGACAACCTATAAAGATTTATAGCATCATTCCCAATTAGCCTTATTTACTATATATTCGATTTTTCAACCTTAAACAAGCCTCTACTTTAATCTTAACGGGAATTTAATTGAAACTCACCATAGCCAATACAAACGATGCAAACGATATATGCAATTTACTAAACCTTGCTTATCGTGGTGATTATGGATGGACAACTGAAAAACACCTGGTAAGTGGTAATCGTACGACTTCTAGTGATATTGAAACGATAATAAATACACACAACACAAGCTTTCTCACCTATAAAACAAATAACAGATTAACCGCATGTATTTGTATTGAAAAAAAATCAAACCATGTTTATATTGGCTCCTTCGCTGTTCACCCTGAGCATCAATCAGCTGGCCTTGGCAGCACAATACTTACACTAGCTGAGAAACATGCCATCTCAAAATTCAACCCTGAAATGTTAATTATGCTTGTCTTATCATCACGCAATGAGTTAATTTCATTTTATGAACGTAGAGGATACACATACAGCGGTAATACTCAGCCGTTTCCTTTGCATTTAAATGTGGGAACTCCGCTAGACTCTGACATCAGGCTTGTGGAACTGACCAGGAAACTATAATCACACACTTCACTTACTCAAACCATTAAAAGGACGTAATAATATGGGCCAAAGATATTCAGAAATAACAGATCAACTTGAAGAATTTATTAAAAATCAAAAACTATTCTTTGTTGGTACAGCCACCGCTGACAGTAGAGTTAACATTTCACCAAAAGGAATGGACTCTCTACGGGTGCTAAATAAAAACCGGGTAATTTGGCTAAATGTGACTGGTAGCGGAAATGAAACTTCTGCCCATGTTCAGGAGTTACCTCGTATGACGATTATGTTTACCGCATTCGAGGGCAAGCCGATGATATTACGGCTTTATGGTGAAGCCAGGGTTATCCACATAAACGACCCTGAATGGAATGAGCTATATCCACTATTCGAACCACTACCAGGTGCACGACAAATATTTGACCTTAGCATTGACCTGATTCAATCATCTTGCGGTATGTCAGTGCCTTTTTATGATTATATTGATGAACGTGAACAGTTAAAAGACTGGGCAATCAACAAGGGTGATGAGAGCATTAAGGAATATTGGAAAGACTCAAATCAAATCAGCCTTGATGGAAAGCCTACTCGCATTTTAGAAAAAAATACTTAAATTTATACATTTAAGATAATTCGAGTATTTTCTTCGACAAAAAAACAGTATCGTTTTACTTTTACACTGGTGGATCTGCTTCTCTTGATCCACCCTACGTTTTATACACTACTTATTAAATGGGTTTCTTGATTTAGAGATCGAAAATACTTCTTCCTCAACTTCACTCGCAGGTTCAGTTTTATTTTTTATCACCACTTTATCTTTAGTGAATTTGTTAATATTTTTCGTTTTCTGTATTTCAGGCAATGCAATTTCTTCACTAACCTTTTCAAGGTTGAAGCTACGCCTGTATGGCTGATTCTTTTGAAACCACAATGCAGATGTCACCCTGAGATACACCGTTTTATCTTGCTCTGTTTTTATACTCAGCTGATGAACACCGTTGAATCGCTCAGATAAACCTAGTTTGATGATATGATCACCTTTTGACACGCTAACTCCAAAGTGGCTATTACTTTGTATTTCATATATTTTCTCACCATCAACAATGACATCCGGTGATAACATAATATTTGAAATTAAATAGGGTCGATAAACATACACAATTGAATCTATTTCTTTTTCAGGCTTCATTTCGATGAAATTTGAATTTTTAGCTGCACATGATGTGAGCAATATCATTATTAACATACTTACTAATGACTTAAGTTTATACATACTGTTTCTATACTCTTAATGCGTCATACCTGCGAAGGTAGCTATGGCGATATTATGAATTTATCGTTATGTCTGAATAAGCTTAAAAACTATACTCATACAGTCTAATGATTTCAGTCTAATACCCCTGCGAACCAAATACTTTTTTTAATATATCAGTTGTTCGTTCTGCGGGGTTATCACGAATTTACTTTTCTTCTTTAGCTATCATCGTAAACAGGCCTGCCATAGTTATCAGTATCCCATTTATTCTCAATTTTCTTACAAACACTTATTTCACCTATCAATACTATTAATATTGTTCATTTGTTTATAATAATAAAACAATGGCATTTCGACTTCTTTTGCCAGGTTTCTGGCTCGCTCTTTAAGCTCATCACTATCTAAAATCACCTCGGACTTATTACAAAATAACACCCAGTTACCCTTATACACATCACAGACATATATTTCTCTAAACATAGCACGAATTTCTTTCATCACTGGTGATGTTTCATCGGGCATGCTATGAAAATTTAATACCAGGGTGCCATTATCACATAAGGCCTTATGTGTATTATTGATAAACTTGGCCTGTGCCTGCACCGAACTCATACCTTGTGCTTCATAAAGATCACTAAATAATATATCAATACTAGATGCTCGTGCCTGCTGCATATAGTCACTGGCATCTTCACAAACCACTTTGAGGTTTTCTGTTATCGGTATATCAAACCAGTCATAGGCAATATCAATAACTGATTGCCTTATTTCTACCACCTTAATAGCCGCTTTCGGGTAAAAATGATTTAAGCTATGCACAAGGCCACCACCACCCAGGCCTAATAAAGTCATATTTTTTGCATCAACAAAAATAAGGCCCAGCATCATTATTTGTGTGTACTCATGCGCTAAATAATAAAGCTTATTTACATAGACACAGCTCTGTTGAAACTCTGAATCAAAACTTAAAACTCTTTTAGAACCACGTTCTGTAACTATTATGCAACCGTGTTTATCTTCTGTACGGTATAACTCTTTTTGCATTAAGCGTCCTGTTTTACTAATTTACATGCCACTAATTAAACTTGTCTGTATACTCGAAACCGCTATGTTTAATACTTTAAAAACCAGCTTTGCACTCGATGCACTCGACCTTAACATGAGCTTAGGGTAAGGTAATAATCTGTTCAAACAATACCGAACCATATGGATTTATACCAGCATTTATTAGAGCTTGATAAGCAACTCATTTGGCACCCTTACTCTGCCCTGGGCAGTGACCAGCCAGTTTTTCCTGTGGTCTCAGCTAAGGGAGTACGCCTAAAGCTCGCTAATGGCAAAGAACTTATTGATGGCATGTCCTCATGGTGGAGCGCAATACATGGCTACAACCACCCGGAAATGAATCAGGCATTAGAAAACCAGTTAAAAAGTATGAGTCATGTCATGTTTGGTGGTTTAACACACCCCCCCGCGGTTGAGCTGGCTAAAACACTGGTAGATATCACTCCTGACTCGCTAAATTCGGTATTTTTCAGTGACTCAGGCTCCGTTGCTGTTGAAGTTGCTATGAAAATGGCCATTCAGTACTGGCATGACAAACAGCAACCCGCAAAACAAAAGTTTCTAACGGTACGTCGTGGCTACCATGGTGACACCTTTGGTGCCATGTCAGTTTGTGACCCTGTTACAGGTATGCACAGCTTATTTAATCAGTCATTAGCACAGCAAGTTTTTATTGATGCCCCTTGCACACCGTTTAATGAGGCCTGTAACACAAAAGACTTTAATAATTTAAAAGCGGCGCTTGAGAAACATCATTCAACTACTGCCGCGTTTATTATTGAACCCGTGGTACAGGGTGCAGGTGGAATGCGCTTTTATTCTGCTGATTATTTGAATAAAGCACGCGAACTTTGTAATGAATTTAATGTACTTTTAATATTTGACGAAATTGCCACAGGATTTGGCCGTACAGGAAAGCTGTTTGCTTGTGAGCACTCTCAAATACAGCCTGATATTATGTGTATAGGTAAGGCTTTAACCGGCGGGTATTTAAGCCTTGCGGCCACGCTAACCAATAGAGACATTGCCAATACTATTTCAAATGGGGACCCGGGTATTTTTATGCACGGCCCAACTTTTATGGCAAACCCCTTAGCCTGTGCAGCTGCAAATGAAAGTATTAAAATACTATTAAACTCAAACTGGCAGTCTAAAATAAAGCAAATTGAATTATGGTTAGGTGAGTCACTTAAAAAGTTCTCAGTATTCAGCAAAGGTAAAAATGCAAAGCTTGCTGATATTCGTGTTTTAGGTGCCATTGCAGTTATAGAATGCACTACAGACGTAGATATGAAAACCATTCAACCAGCCTTCGTTGAACAAGGTGTATGGATTAGACCCTTTGGTAAGCTTATATATCTAATGCCTCCATATATAATAAATCAGCATGATATTGAAAAACTTTGTAATTCGATTTACGAAGTTCTTAATAATATTTAATGCAAACACAGTTTTTTATTAAATACTAAACACCCACAAAAAGGAAAACTCACTATGATTATTGAAGAAATTTTAGGTTTACTATTTAACTTCTGGGTTGGTCTGGCCATCCTTATTTTTATTTTGCTCAAAAAATCAATTCAATTCGTACCCCAAAATCGTGCATTTGTAGTTGAGCGTTTTGGCAAGTACAGCAAATCAATGGAGGCGGGTTTAAATTTCATGATTCCGTTTATTGATAAAGTTGCCTATAACCGATCATTAAAAGAACAGGCGACTGATGTACCTAGCCAGGGCGCTATTACTAAAGATAATATTTCATTAATTGTTGATGGTGTACTTTATATTAAAGTACTTGATCCATATAAAGCGTCATACGGTGTTGATAACTACGCATATGCAGTAACACAGCTAGCACAAACAACTATGCGTTCTGAGATAGGTAAAATTGATTTAGATAAAACGTTTGAAGAACGAGATAGCCTGAATGTAAACATTGTGAACAGCATTAATTTAGCAGCGGAACCCTGGGGTGTTCAGGTTTTACGTTATGAAATAAAAGATATTGAGCCACCTCGTTCTGTACTCGAAGCCATGGAGCGCCAGATGAAGGCTGAGCGTGACAAGCGCGCTTCAATTTTAGAATCTGAAGGTGAACGCCAATCAGCCATTAATGTTGCAGAAGGTCAAAAACGCGCTATCGTTTTAACTGCTGAAGCTGATCGAGCAGAGCAAATTCTTCGTGCCGAAGGTGAAGCCCAGGCCATTATTGCGGTTGCTGATGCAAAAGCCAAAGCGATAGAAACTATCGGTAAAGTTGCTGACACTGCTGAAGGCCAGAAAGCAATTCAACTTGAACTTGCTGGTAAGGCCATTGAAGCTAAAGAGGCAATAGCAAAAGAATCATCAGTGGTTTTACTTCCAGAAAATAGCACAAGTGCATCTAGCATGGTTGCTGAAGCTATGACCATTATTAACACTTTAAATAAAAAATCATCTGAGTAATAAATATGATTGCTGAATATATCAATACGCATCAGGCCGAGTTCTGGATTTTACTTGGCTTCTCTATGCTGGTTATCGAAGTTAGCACCGGGCTTGTTACAGGCTTATTATTATTTGGTGGGGTTGGCAGCATTATTACAGGTCTTTTAATGATGGCCGGTGTTTTAAATGAAACCTGGGAAATAGGCATTGCCAGCTCAGCCATTATCTCGGCCATTTTGGCGGTGTTATTATGGAGCCCATTAAAAAACCTACAAAATGATGATGTACCTGATAAAGATAACAGCAGTGATTTAGTGGGCTACGAGTTTGTTTTACAGCAAGACATTAGCTTACTTAAACCGGGAAAAACTGATTATTCAGGTATTGAGTGGAAGGTTGAAATTTATAAAGATGCGGGTGTGGATGAAATTAGTGCCGCAACTCACGTAGTTGTTTGTTCAGTAGAGGTGGGGAAATTTAAAGTTAAACCTTTATGAGCTTAAATTTTAGGGCGAGCCAAATTCATTTACTTGGCTCATTTGATTCGCCCTAAAATATAGCAATTTTTAGTAATGACTATAAATCTTCAGAATTACAAGTCTTCATCAAACGGGTAATTCTGTATCCTAGAACACCAAAAACCACAATTGAACCCATTACACTAAAAACAGCCAATATTGCAGTTGCATCTAACATCTTAAATCTCTCTATATTCAAAAATTGGGGGGAGCCTACGAGGCGGCGACAATTTAATGGATTTCTAATATAGATTCAACCCTTAATATTATATGGTTACCCGCCATTTTGTAGCCACTCTTAAATATACCCATAAAATAGCAATATAATCAGCAAGTTAACACACACCGAATATATCAACCCATTGAAAACAAAACTTGCCAAAATTAATCATATTACTGCCTAAGCAGTTATAACTAACTCCCCGATGAACAGTTCGTTAATTGTTACGTAAACGTTACACGCTTAGGTATAATGCGCATCTTAAAAAATTTGCACTGGATTTACGTTCCAGCTCGCAGCACACAGGTAGCATCATATGTCTCAGGTCGTTATATCCGCTCTATATCACTTTGTGATTTTAGATAATTTCAAAGAACTACGTCAGCCACTATTAGATCTCATGCTTGAGAATGATATAAAAGGCACTCTTTTATTAGCCCATGAAGGCATCAATGGCACCGTTGCCGGTAGCCAACAATCCATTGATATTTTATTAAACTGGCTTAAGTCTGATACTCGCCTAGCCGATCTTCGACACAAGTCATCCTACGATGAGAATATGCCCTTCTACCGCACCCGCGTGAAGTTAAAAAAAGAAATTGTTACGATGGGCGTTGAGGGGATAGACCCTAACCATGTCGTCGGCACTTATGTGAAACCTGAGGACTGGAATGCATTAATTTCAGACCCGGATGTCACTTTAGTTGATACACGCAATGCATATGAAACAGCAATCGGCACTTTTAAAAATGCAATGGCCCCTGACACCGAAACATTTCGTGAATTTCCAGAGTATGTTAAACAAAACTTAAACCCGAATAAGCACAAGAAGGTTGCCATGTTTTGCACTGGTGGAATTCGCTGCGAAAAATCTACTGCCTATTTAAAAGAACAGGGTTTTGAAGAGGTTTATCATCTGCACGGCGGCATTCTTAAATATCTTGAAATAGTTCCCGAAAATGAATCGCTTTGGAAGGGTGAATGTTTTGTATTCGATAATCGAGTCAGTGTTGATCACTCACTTGAAAAAGGTAGTTATGACCAGTGTCATGCTTGTCGCTTACCTATCACTGAAGAAGACAAGCAAAGTGAAAAATACATTCAGGGTGTTAGTTGTCCACATTGCTTCGATAAAAAAACCGATGCGCAACGTCAGCGATTTATTGAAAGGGAAAAACAGGTTCAGCTATCTAAAGTACGGGGCGAAGAGCATATTGGTTCAGCAGTAGCTGAAATAAGCAAAAGAAACAAAGATATTAAAATCAAAAAGCTTCAAGCTCAAAAACATAAATAAAATAGTTTATTAAATAATTATCGAAGCAAATAAAAACATAACTTTTATTGGTTTCGTATTTTTAAAATTACTAATAACGTATTATGAATTAGATAATTGCTGAAATTTTAGTCGCTGGAGTAACAGTTAAGCTGATCTAAAAAGGTTGAGCAAGAAGGATTATGAACTCATTCTTGACAACTTAACGATGTATCCCAATACCTATTCCAAAATGAAAGCGAGTATCACTTCTATCATCATCCTTTGACCATAGGTACAATTTTTCTGCGCTTATAACTGGATATATGTACTTGCTTTCACCTACACTTCCCTTTTTAATATCACTCACACTACCCAGTACCGTTAGCTGCCGACCCTGTGAATATATTGTGGGTTCAACATAACTATTATGATGGATGATAAAGCGGCCCAATGGTTTTTTATCCAATAATGGTCGATGAGATGAGTTTAAAGGGTAGGCCAATACCTCAATTTGAGTTTTGTCATTCAGGTTGCGAGTATCCAGAATGGTTCCACCCCAAAGTGCTATTTTACCGCGGCTAATATCTGCTTCTGCAACAACGCTCTTAGGTGTTAATGCCCGATCAACTTTCGAGGTATCAAATTTTTCAGCCGTCGCACAACTCGTTAGTAGACTTATCTGAAATAACAATATAACAAGAGATAAAAGTAAAGATTTCTGCTTTTTGTACATTACATTTCTCTCTTAGTCTTTTACTTGCGGTGAATATGAGGCCGGGGGTAATAATACGGAGACCATGGGTAATAAGGATAATAAGGGTAATAGGGGTAATAAGGGCTATACCGCCAATACGGATCATAATCTGGCCCCTCATAAACCGTCCGTAACGGCCACAAATAATAATGATCTACCTTGATCACTGGATATTCGTAAGGAAAGCCACCAATTTTAATTGTTTCCGTTCTGATTACTGTGCCAGTCAGCGTAATCTCTCGATCGCGCTTATACACCAGTGGTTCCAGAAACTCATCGGCTATAGCAATGAACCGCCCTGGGCTTTGATCAGACACCTGCGGCTCGCCACCATCACTCAAAGGAAAAGCCACGATCGTTAGCCAACTGGTCTGCTGCTTATTTTCATTGCTAAGAATAACACCACCCCAGCGTACTTTTTGAGACAGGTAGTTATTTGGGTTGTCATATACTTGTTGAATAGTCGGTGAATTATCCAGAGGAAGACTAATTTCAGGCGGAATATGTGAGCTACAGGCAGACACCAACAAAGCTAAAATGAAGCAAGTGATAAGAGTTGTTAGTTTGTTAAATCCCATAGTAGTTAGAAATATCAGTTTCTTAATAGTTCCCTAAATAATACCCTTCAGAGTAAAAACTTAAAGACCTTATCATCATTAAAAATCAAAATAATGGCACCAGAAAAATAAACCATAGCTCAGCTTATTGATTATAGTAATGATTATCATAACGCTGCTTTATCAAAATTTTAAACCAAACCTGACTAAAAGCACCGCTGTTCACTCATGTCTAATAGCATACACCCCTTATTTCAACGAATACAATTTACCCCTGATTTAATGCCTGGTGATCTTACAGATAAGGAAATTGATTCTGAATAATGGTGAGCCCATTATATTATCAGAATGGGTTAAGGGGTATGGCGGCAGGGCATCGAGCACAGTTAGACTTAATGAGATTTATTTACTGAATCAAGACAAGTTGACTTAGAGCAACTAAGAGCAGAATTAGTAGTATGTATATGATTTTTTATATACCACCCTTCAGAATAGGACTCAGAGTACCATATGGGACAGCGCGCTAAAAAACGAACTGCTCCACGATGACTATATTTATTCTGGGCAATTATAGTCGAAAACACAATGCTGCCATTTATAAGCCTTTCAAGAATACAACCAATCTCTAATATAGAGTTAATGTCGAAAACTAGAATATTGAAAACCCTTTATTCTAGTTTTAATTATAAATAAAGTCGAAAACTTCTAACTACTGATATCCTTCATAATCACTTGCTTAACTTCTGCACTATCAGGAAAACGGGCCTTTTTGAATTCCAGTCATGACTTCCGATTTCAATCAATATGAGACCTTGAGAGAGTTTTTCTAGTAGTAAAATTTATCGCAATAGGAGACATTTGCTGCTTCAGAAAGCTGGACAACCAATAAATCATCAAGCACATTGAGAACTGGTAAAAATATCATCTGAGCTTACCCCACTTATTCTTAAATAGTATCAGTAATATAACGTGTCTCCCCCGTCACTTTGATACCTTCACCATGAACTTCACTGAACTCGACTATCAAACGTGAAGGTGAACCCATATCTTCACCTTGTAAGACAATAAACTTATTATCGCATTTCCAGTTAATATCTCGTAAATAACCAGCAAATGCTGCCGCAGCGGCACCAGTAGCAGGATCCTCGTATACACCTCCAGGAGGAAATGGGTTTCTGGAGTGAAAGAGGTTATTGGACTCACACCATAAAAGGTTAATCGTGACCAACCCTTTCTTTTGCATCAGTCGTTTTAACTGCTCAAAGTCGTAAGCCATGTCAGAGAGTGTTGAACGATTTTTTAATATCACAACAAGGTGTTTAGCCCCCGCAAAAGCAATATGTACGGGGAATCTATTATCTAAATCATCAAGACATAAATTAAACGTATTAAGTATTTTTACTAAATAATCTTTCTCAGCAGCTAATGACCACGTATTAGGTGATAATAATGTGACTGAAAAAGTTCCTTCTTCTGTTTTAGAAACCTCAACCTGAATCTCACTATCGTTCAGATAAAGCAGATAGGTACCCACTCCGGAGTACGCACCTAGCGCTGCTCCGCATGCTATTGTGGCATGACCACAAAAAGGAACCTCCATTTCAGGTGAAAAATAGCGAATTCTCCAACCTTTATTTTTAGGTTTTAGAAAGGCAGTTTCTGAATATCCAATACTTTTAGCTAGATCGAGCATTTCGCTATCTGTTGGCATCTCATCAATAATAATTACGCCAGCAGGATTACCGCCATTATTTTTATACGAAAATGCTGCTATACGTTGTATATTCATTTTTGATTATTAAGTTAAATTTAAGCCACCGTCAGCCATTAAAATTTCACCGGTAAGATAATTACTGTCAATCAAAAAAGAAGCCATTTTCGCTATCTCCTCAGGCTGTGCTTCTCGTCGCATAGGTGAGCGTTCGTTCCACAACTTACGCGCTTCTGACCAGTCTTTACTCATCGGCGTATCAACCAGACCAGGTGCAATTGCATTTACACGTATTTCTGGCGCGAGACTTAGTGCTAGAAGCCTGGTCATGTGATTCAGCGCCGCTTTACTTGCAGCATAGGGAATTGATGCACCTTTAGGACGTATAGCGGCATGCGTACTAATGTTTAGTATGCAACTTGATTGTTCATGGTCACCAGACTGGCGTAGTGCAGATTCAGCCTCTGTAATAAGTGTCCAGGGCGCAATGACATTAACTTCATATTGTTCTCGCCAAATTTCAGGCGAAGCCTCCTTTAGGGAAGCGTGAGGGATCGTTGCAGTAATTCCCGCATTATTTACCAGTACGTCGAGTCGACCATGAATCGCTATCACCTGTGAAATTAAATGACGAACTTGATCCGGATCTGCAAGGTCAGCCTGAGTATAAGTCGCACCTGGGAGAGACTGAGCCAATTCTTGTCCAACTTTAACTGAAGACTTTGAATGGAATGCGATGGTAAAACCATCTTGTGCGAGTTGTTTCGCAATTGCCAAACCTATTCCGGAAGTTGAACCAGTTACAAGAGCGACTCTATTGTTATTACTCATAAAGTTAAGGCGTATAGAAAAAATGTAGCGGTAGCATAGTGACTTTCCAGATATCGTTTTGTTACAAATCGCTTTTCATTGCTTTCGAAAGATTAGTCGAACCTCTTTTTTCTACCTGTTCGATAATCTCTTTTTTATCTTTTTCAGTTCGATTTTGACTTAGCTTATATTTACATTGCAGATCAGTAACAGTTATCTCAATACCCACAATCCCATTTAACAATGATTCTTTATAATCTGGTTCCCAAGGATCATCGAAAGAGGACTCGTGTATCTCAGTTAGATTCCCAGCCATACTTTTCAGTTTTTTCGAATCGGTTATTATCTTTGGTTTACCGTATACATGAACTGCCTGATAATTCCATGTTGGCACTCCCGGAGAGTCATACCATGACGGCGAGATATAATCGTGCGGGCCTTGAAAAGTTACTAGAACCTCCTGCCCCTCGATGTCTTTCCATTGCGGATTACCTATCGCGACATGACAAATTAAAGAATCTATATCATCATCTAAAAAGAAAGGTAAATGTGTAGAAAATAGTTTCCCATCAATTGTAGAGATTAGTTGGCCAAACGGATTAGCTTCTAGAAATTTAAGTATCTCCTCTCTTTCTAGCACTTCAAAATGTTTAGGTATATACATAATATTCTATCGTTATATCGTTTAGTAAAACTGATGATCTAAGCCGTAAATGGATGTAGCGTTTAATCAGAAAAACCGATTAGCAAACATGTGTTTGTTAAGTGCTAATTTTCTCATCACGCTCTAACACCCAGCATCTCTCATTATTAGTAAAACCGATATTTTCGTAATAAGAATTTGCAGAAGGCGCAGCTATTAGCATTAATTTACACTTAGGTCCTAGTTGCTCTTGAGTAATAGATTGTAACTTTTTACCTACACCACGCCTCTGATAATCATCATCAACAGCCAGATCGGAAAGGTAGTAGACATAATAAAAATCTGTCATTGAACGTGCATCACCAATAAGCTTACCTTTTACCCAGGCAGACACAGTTAGGTTACTGTTTTCTAACATTCCTTTCATACACTCATAATCATCAACAGGTCTTCGCTCACCGAGCCTTGACGTATTGAGTAATGCTATAAATTGATCCGTCGTTATCATCGTATTTATTTTGTACTCAATATCCATAATTATTTTATCTAACGTTCTGTATTGCCGAAATAGTTTAGTGTTGACGAAATTATTATATTTTTAGTGTAACAAGACTTCGCCAAATCAGGTATATAGCACTGGCTGATGAAACCATTAAAACAGCTGGACGAGCAAACCCTTTGTCTATTTTTTTAACTAAAACTGGAGAGATATAATAGCCGATAACAAAGCCTGGAATTAAAAGAAAACCCGAGATTAGTTCACTCATACCAAACCTGCCTGCGAAATGAAGCAATACCAACATGATAACTGATGAGACGAAGTATAAAAAAGCTAACGTTGCTCTTAGGCTTTGCCCTGTGTGATGCTGGTACATCAGCGCTAATACAGGTGCGCCAACTCCCGCAGAAGTACCCATAAAACCAGATAAAGCTCCCATAGAAACACAGCCTTTCGTTGATAAAGAAAGAGGTGGTACTTTAATGCTCAGGATTACCGCAATCAGGATAAAGACACCAAAGACTAATCCTAATTTATCAAGAGACAGAGTTGATATATAGGACGCAGCTACAACCGTTCCAATGACAACGCCACCAAGCACAGGTTTCATGTTCGAAAAATCAATATGATATCTTCCATAAAAAGCCATGGATGCCGAGAGGGCTAAACTGCCAAATATCATCGGTGCCGGTATTAACTCAATACTGATTAAACTCAGTAAAGGTACTATGATTAATCCTGCCCCGAGTCCGGTCGTTGCCTGTAAGAGTGAACCAATACTTACAAATGCTGTTGATAGAATAATATTCGTTATAGTCCAGTCCATTTCATTACCTAACTATTATCTCCAGTAAAGTTATTATCTTAACCTGTAAAAATATTTATCTTAGTCAAAAAAATTGGAACACATCTGCCCTACATGTTGATGATCTGTGCCGCAACAACCACCTATCGTACGAAGTCCATCTAATTTAGATTTTAATCGTTTATAACTATGACCAAGCGTTACAGGGTCACCACTATCCAGTTCTAAGGATTCATCTAACTCAGCGTGACTCTTACAAGAAGCATTAGCTCGAACACCACCAATTCTTGTTAACCATGAGTCCATACCGTCTAGCTTTTCTTCAAAGTGACTTGGATGTGCACAATTAATCATATAGTAGACAGGCTTGTTGTTCGTCAGCCGATCAACTTCTTCAACAGCCATTTTTAAAGGCTCTCCCGAAGGCAGGTGACCGTCCGTCTCTACCGTGAATGAAATGATTACTGGCATAGAATTCTCTTCAGCGGCAGTACAGATACCTGCTGCTTCTGCGATTGAAGTTATTGTGAATGCGGTAACAATATCTGCAGACGTTTGACTTAATATTTTTATTTGATGTTTATGATAATCATGAGCTTCTAGCATTGTAATAAATTTTTCCGGATTGTAACCATCATATACTGGTCCTATTGCGCCACTAACCAGACATGGGGTATTTAGGTCAAACTTGTCCCTTAGAGCCGTCATAAACTGCACTGCCCGCTTATTAATATCCTCGATGCCCTGTTTGTCATAACCTATTTTCTCACCCCAACCGTGACTCGCTCTCCAGGTTGGTGTATCCAGGATCAAACCCTGTTTATATCTCTCTGCTAATTTTGCGTAGTTAGTGTAATACTTCTTTAAGACTTCTTTTCCTTTTATATCATCCAATAAAACAAATGATGCAAATTCAGGCAGATCAAAGCCGTAATCAAACACGAGACTCGTTTCGAGACCACCATCCGTTATAAAATACTCTCCTTCGCCAAAAGGCAGGTTATTTCTGTAAGTACTCATCGTTGTACCATCCTGTATTCTAGGAGCTATCATATTTTCACCTATTAAAGTTGTTTTCAATTTTTTCATGTGTCTTGCTTATATCCTTAAACATAAGCATATCTTTTACCCTGTAGGTACTCCCTTGATGGAATCCGGTTGATACAACATCACGCTTAGGGTTGTTAAATGTGCCAAACAACATATCGATAACAGGGATTTCACAATAGTTGAAAGCATGCACCTGAGTGGCATGATGAACACGGTGCGCTTCAGGTCGCTCGATGATATAACCCAACCAATAAGGTGTCTTAATATTGGTGTGAGTAAACACAGCTAAAAATGTTACGGCATAGATAACCAAAATAGTTGCTTCAGGTGTTAACCCCACCACGAGTACCAAGCAAAAACTTCCCAGTGCGCTCCACGCCACCATGCCGATCGGGCTGAACCAAAAAGCACTGAAACTATCCAGCCTTTCTGCACTATGGTGCATCTGATGGATTCCTAACCATAAAAAGTTAAACCTATGCATACATCTATGCCAGCCATATGTAGCCAGTTCAAAAAGTATAAATCCGATTAGAAACCCTTTTGTTGTCTCTAGCCTAGTTAAATCTATTAATTGATAATCGATGAGGTACACATCCCAGAACATCGGCAAATAAGTTGCAGCATAAAAATAACTGAAAAAAGACAGTGCGCCCGACAGTTTCCAATACCGTACAACCGGTAGTGTTCGTGCAGGTAACACGTATTCCCAGGCAATCAAAAAGGCATAGAGGCTAAAAATTACTAATGACTCTGGTGCCATTAATACTTCTATTGGACTTGGCATTGCTTTCTCCTTATGGTTGAATGCACCAATAAACCAACTAACTAGTCGGTATGTAAATACTAGACTGAAGGAGTTAAAAAAGCAGTGGACAAAGAGTACTGAGTTTTAAATTTATTTAATTTATATATTTCAATATGTTACAAAAATATATTAAAATATATTTAGAAAAACAAGAAAAAACCATACGGTAGGTATAGTTTTTCTTCACTGGAGAATCAGCGTGGGTGAAAAAGCCGTTAAAACCAAAGAACGTATACTGGAAACAGCTGAACGGATTATTCTACAAAGAGGTTTTACGGGGACTTCCATCGATGAAATAGTTAAACAGTCGCACATAACAAAAGGCGGATTCTTTTACCATTTTAACGGAAAAAATGATTTAGCCGTGAAACTGTTAGAACGTTATCTGGCAGCAGATGATGTTTTTTTCGCACAGTTATATACTCGTGCAAAATCGCTTGTAGATGATCCATTACAGCAGATGCTTGTATTTCTAAAGCTACTGGCAGAGGCCATGGGACAATTACATGTGACACACCCCGGATGCCTGGCGGCTTCTTTTGTCTATGAAAGCCAACAGTTTGATGAAGAGATATTAAGCCTGATAGAGTCAGGAATTACTAACTGGAGAAAATTATTTGTCGCGCAACTAGAACTGATTAACGACCAATATAAACCTAAACAGGAGTACGATGTTACAATGATGGCAGATTTTTTAACTGCCTGTGTAGAAGGCGGCATCATACTCAGCCTTATCACTAAAGACCCAAATCAATTAGTGCAACATATCCTGCACTATCGCAACTATCTACACCTGTTATATAGTAAATAAATGCGCAACACTGTGAAATCAGAGGTTCTGTGGAACAATATATCTAGCTACGCAACAGATTGACTTTATTACCCAGACACATTTCCGCAATGTCTGCTTTGTGATATTTCTTCACTATTTAGTAATGCACTCAGATATCCGCTTTGTGGTGAAAGCAGAATATTAGCAATATCAAATACAAGCCTATAATTGAATGATATCACTTATTCGCATTCTATTAGTTTTCGACTTTAATAGTTAGTTTTTGACTTTAATAACCAGTTTTCGACTATATTTGTTTGGAATAATATTGTCCTTGTATTTTATATTTATTCTACTGTAACTGATTTGGCCAGATTTCTCGGCTGGTCTACGTCTGTGCCTTTTCTTACTGCCACAAAATATGAAAACAGCTGCATAGGTATCGCGTATAAAATTGGTGCAACTTCTGACTCAACTGCTGGCACAGTCATTACATGACACATATCGCCCATATCGCTCATATCTAATCTTTCATCAGCAAATAGATATACTTCACCATTGCGCGCTAAGACTTCCATTAAATTAGATTTTAACTTATCTTCTAATCCATCTTTTGGCGCAATTGCAATAATCGGCATTTCCGGATCGACCAATGCCAAGGGACCATGCTTTAACTCACCCGCTGCATATGCTTCTGCATGAATATATGAAATTTCTTTTAACTTTAAGGCGCCTTCCATTGCAATAGGGTATTGCACACCACGGCCTAGAAAAATAGAATTTAATGTATCTTTAAACTCATCAGCCCAGTCTTCAATATGATTATCACTAAGCACTTTTTCAATAATTGCAGGTAACCCTTTTAGATCTTCAACAAGTTTTTTTTCTTTTGCTGTTGTTAAACCATGCCGCTTACCCAGAGCTATTGTCACTAACATTAAACCGACTAACTGCGTTGTAAATGCTTTAGTTGATGCAACCCCTATTTCCGGACCTGCACGAGTCATTAACACTAAATTTGATTCACGTACTAATGAGCTCTCTGGAACATTGCAAATTGCCAGAGAATATTGTGCTTTTTCTTTAAGATTGCGTAGAGCTGCAAGTGTATCGGCTGTTTCACCTGACTGTGAAATAGTAATAACTAAAGTATCATCCGTGACTACTGGGTCTCTATAACGAAACTCAGATGCAACCTCTACATTACAGGGAATACCCGCCAACGACTCTAACCAGTAACGTGCAACCATACCTGCATGGAAAGAAGTTCCACAGGCAATAATTTGTACTCGTTTTATTTTATTAAAAATGGCTTCTGCATCTGCACCGAAAGCCGAATCTAGAACCTGTCCATCATAAACACGGCCTTCTAAAACTAACGCAAGCACAGCAGGCTGTTCATGAATTTCTTTCATCATGTAATGACGATATTCTCCACGACTAACCGCATCAACACTTAACTCAGATGTGCGAATTTCACGCTCTACCTGTTGATCATTTTTATCGTAAATAACCAGGCTATCTTTAGTGATGTCGGCGATGTCGCCCTCTTCCAAAAAGATAAAGCGCTGAGTTACTGGCAAAAGCGCTGCTACATCAGAAGCTATAAAATACTCACCAAAGCCCACACCAATAACTAAAGGGCTACCACTACGCGTGGTAATTAAACGCCCCGGCTCATCGATGGAAATCACACCCAGTGCATATGCGCCCTCAAAGTCATTGGTAGCTTTTTTTACTGCCTGTAATAAATCATTACCGGCCTTTTTATACTGCTCCACCTGATGCACAACAACTTCGGTATCAGTTTCAGATGTAAATGAATACCCATTAGCTTTTTGTTGCTCACGTAGCAAACCATGGTTTTCTATAATGCCATTATGTACAACTGCGACAGATTTATTACATATGTGTGGATGAGCATTAGGCTCTGAAGGCTCACCATGAGTCGCCCAACGCGTATGGGCAATACCAACAAAACCTTTTAGTGGATGTTCAACTAGTGATTCGGACAGGTTTTCAACTTTGCCGACACGGCGCACTCGGTCGAGACAGCTTTCATCATTGATAACAGCAATACCTGCAGAGTCATATCCGCGATACTCCAGACGTCTCAGCCCCTCTAATAAAATGGGAGTTACGTTGCGCTCTGCTACAGCTCCTACAATTCCACACATGTTTTCTTAATTCCTTAATACTTATCTGTATTTAATATTTCAAGCTATTCTAACTGTTGGCAGTGTGATTGCCAACGTTGCACTAAATGTAATTTACAGGCCCGTTATCCGACGTTACCGCTCTAGTTATCATTAAGATGCATATTAAGCATTGTCTGACTAACAAAACCCAAAAAGCCTCAATAACTGAGGCTTTCTGGTTAAAACTTTACATGAGAGTTATTACGTTTTTAGAACGGGATATCATCATCAAAGCTATCATCAATCGGTGCTGAAGGTGCCGGTTGATTTGCTGGCTGTGGCTGAGATTGCTGCTGAGGTGCAAAATCTCCACCGCCACCACCCGCACGGCCGCCTAACATCTGCATTTCATTAGCAATAATCTTTGTGGTGTAGCGATCATTACCACTTTTATCCTGCCATTTTTCCGTACGCAAACTACCTTCTACATAAACTTGCTGGCCCTTTTTTAAATATTCACCGGCGATTTCGCCCAGGCGATTAAAAAAGGTAACATTATGCCATTCAGTACGCTCTTGCTTTTCACCAGTTTTCTTATCTTTCCAGCTTTCATTAGTAGCAATACTAATAGAGGTTACCGCTCCGCCAGAAGGCATATAACGGGTCTCAGGGTCTTTGCCGCAAGTACCCACCAGAATTACTTTATTTATGCCTCGTGCCATTTTTTCTGCCCTATATTGTTTTGTTATTTCTCATTAATAGAATATTTAAATAGTGTCTCTTTATCCAGCGCATGAAGTTCAACCTTAAGATAAGCTATGCCCTCTTCTGGTTCAATCATTGCTTCAGCTACGCCTTGCACAGATACTAGTGTAGAAACCATCTGATTCACTTTGGATGGATCAAGCTTTCCGATTTTTAATAAATATGTACTCACATATCTCGGATTTTTCATGGTGTATGCTAACAGCAACCACACCAATAAGGCAAAGCTACACATCAGAAAAACACCCTGGGCACCGGCAAAATCGTAACTCAATCCCCCCATTACTCCACCGAGAAAGGCACCAAAAAACTGACTAGATGAATACAGCCCCATGGCAGTCCCTTTTCGATCAGCTGGCGACATTTTGGACACAAGCGACGGCAGACTTGCCTCTAACAGATTAAAAGCACCGAAAAACACCACCATGGTGAGCGCAAGATGCCAGACAGACTCACCACCAAAAACTAAATTCAGCTCTGCTACCGCTAATACACCTATAGCCCCAACAAATATTTGCTTCATACGACGTTTGGTTTCAGCAATAATGATAAATGGCACCATCAGTGCCACACTCAGTAAAAACACTGGCAAATAGAGCTTCCAGTGGTCTGCTGATGCCAACCCCGCCTGATCTTGTAATACGAGTGGAAATGCGACAAACGTTGCCATTAGCACCATATGTAAAATCATAATGCCAAAATCGAGACGCAGCAATTGGGTGTCAGCTAGTACAGTCTTAAAAAGCGTTGGGTTAGCCTGAGTATCTCTGTGAAATATACTCTCCTTAGGGTTAGGTACCCAAACAAACAAAATAACCAGGGCAAATAAAGCCAATATAGCCGTGGCTACAAAGATACCCGACAAGCCTACAATCTGATTAAGCACCGGCCCGGCTACCATCGCTATGGCGAAAGCAAAGCCAATACTCACGCCAATAAAACCCATCATTTTTAATCGATGTTCTTCACGGGATAAATCAGCTGCCAGTGCCATTAGCACCGCCGCCACCGCACCACTACCCTGTAGAGCTCGCCCTGCTATCACTTCATATATAGTATTAGCATCGGCTGCCAATAAACTGCCTGCCGCGAATATCAGCAAACCAATCGTTATCATGGGCTTGCGACCAAAACGATCGGATAGCATGCCATATGGGATTTGTAACAAGCCCTGTGTTAAACCGTAAATACCTAACGCGAGGCCAACCAGCAACGGTGTTGAGCCCTCAAATTGCTCTGCATACAGAGAAAACACAGGCAAAATCATAAACAAGCCAAGCATACGCACCGCATAGATAGCGGCCAATGAGATACCCGCGCGCTTTTCTTGCGGGCTCCAGCTAAGCTGTTGAAAATTATCGCTCATTAACCAGAAATATCCCAAATACAAAACCATAAAGCCCGATATCTTACCTTAAAGAAGCACCCTTTACTCGGAGTTAAATATTGCTTTTTTAGCATTACCACCTGTTTTAATTACACACCAGTTATTCGAA
>Ga0209345_10002092_pt1 | contig 22775 bp, 19 predicted proteins | sample Cruoilmetagenom7_FD_187294 | JGI IMG/M metagenome (GOLD analysis project Ga0209345, IMG submission 187294) | Oil polluted marine microbial communities from Coal Oil Point, Santa Barbara, California, USA - Sample 7 (SPAdes) (version 2) | ecosystem: Environmental > Aquatic > Marine > Oil seeps ...
CGCGCTTGATGTGACGGTCGAAGCGGCGGTGGTGGAGCTGGTCAAGGATCTGGGCAAGAAATACGGCACCTCGATGCTGTTCATCAGCCACAACCTTGGCCTTGTGCTGGAGACCTGCGACCGGATTTGCGTGATGTATTCCGGTGAGGCGGTCGAGACCGGCAGTATTCGGGACGTGTTCGACAAGATGCAGCATCCCTATACGCAGGCGCTGTTTCGGTCGATCCCCCTGCCCGGAGCGGATAAGAACACGCGGCCCTTGAAGGCCATTCCGGGAAATTTTCCATTGCCGCATGAGCGCCCGGACGGCTGTAACTTCGGGCCACGTTGCGATTATTTCAGGGCGGGGCTCTGCGACAAGTTTGACATTCCCATGGTTGGGATCAAGGGCGATGATCGCCACTTTACCCGCTGTTTGCGGATTGACGAGATTGATTGGCATGCGCCTATGGAGGCCATGGCGCAGCACGAGGCGACCGTGCCGGGCAAGGTCGTGCTCAAGATGGAGAACCTCAAGAAATACTATGAGGTGGCCGCGAATGCGCTATTTGGGGGGAGCAGCGGCAAAAAGGTGGTCAAGGCCAATGAAACGCTGAGTTTCGAGGCGCGCGAGAGCGAGACTCTGGCGATTGTGGGCGAGTCGGGCTGTGGTAAATCCACCTTTGCCAAGGTGCTGATGGGGTTGGAGACCGCGACCGAGGGGCAAATCCTGCTCGATAACCGCAATATCGAGCAGGTGCCGATCGAGAAGCGCGATACGCAGACGGTGGCCGATGTGCAGATGGTGTTTCAGAACCCGTTCGATACGCTCAACCCGTCGATGACGGTGGGCCGTCAGATCATCCGCGCTCTGGAGGTGTTTGGCATTGGCGACACGGATCAGGCGCGGCAGGACGAGATGCTGCGGCTCTTGGATCTGGTCAAGTTGCCGCGCGAGTTTGCCGAGCGTATGCCACGGCAGTTGTCGGGCGGGCAAAAACAGCGGGTGGGCATTGCCCGCGCCTTTGCCGGGGGCGCACGGATCGTGGTGGCTGACGAGCCGGTTTCGGCGCTGGATGTGAGCGTGCAGGCGGCGGTGACGGATCTCTTGATGGAGATTCAGCGCAAGCAGAAGACGACATTGTTGTTTATCAGCCATGATCTGAGCATCGTGCGCTATCTCAGCGACCGGGTGATGGTGATGTATCTGGGGCATGTGGTGGAACTGGGCACGACCGAACAGGTCTTTGCCCCGCCCTATCATCCCTATACCGAGGCGCTCTTGTCCGCCGTGCCGATTGCCGACACGCGGATCACCAAGAAACATATCGTGCTGGAAGGCGACGTGCCCTCGGCGATGAACCCGCCACCCGGCTGCCCGTTCCAGACGCGGTGCCGTTGGAAATCAGAGGTGCCGGAGGGCCTGTGTGAGCGTGAGGTGCCGCCGGTGCGCGAGTTGGTGCCGGGGCATCAGGTGAAGTGCCACCTGTCGCAAGAGATGTTCGACCGGATGGAGCCGGTGATTACTGTTGCCGCGGAGTGAGGGGGCGACTGCCTGTGCCGCCCCCGTTCGGATTACTGCCCCGCAATCATCTCGGACTGTTTGACGATCACCTCGGCCTGTTTGATCGAGGCGATGTCGACCAAGCGGCCCTTGTAGGTGGTAGCGCCTTCGCCGCGCGACTTGGCCTCTTCCATCGCAGCCAGAATTTCGCGGGCTTCTTGCACAGCGGCGTCGGAGGGCGTGAAAATCTCATTGGCGATGGCAATCTGCTTGGGGTGGATGGCCCATTTTCCGACCATGCCAAGGGTGGCCGAACGGCGCGCCTGCGCGCGAAAACCCTCGTCATCCGAGAAATCGCCAAACGGGCCGTCCACCGGCAAGAGACCATGGGTGCGACAGGCGGCGACGATGGCGGTCTGTGCCCAATGCCACGGGTCTGACCAATAGCGCTGACCCTCGCGCAGCATATAGTAATCCTCTTGCGTACCGCCAATGCCGGTGGTCTGCATGCCCATTGAGGCGGCAAAATCGGCGGCGCCAAGGCTCATCGCCTGAAGCCGGGGCGAGGCGGCGGCGATGTCCTCGACATGGGCGATACCAGCGGCGGATTCGATGATGACCTCGAAGGAGATCCGCTTGGCACGGCCCTTGGCGGCCTCAATGGCGGTGACGAGCGCATCAACGGCGTAGATGTCCGCGCCGCAGCCGACCTTGGGGATCATAATCTGATCAAGCCGGTCGCCCGCCTGTTCCAAGAGGTCCACCACATCGCGATACCAGAAGGGGGAATCGAGGCTGTTGATGCGGACCGAGAGGGTTTTCTTGCCCCAATCGACGGTGTTGATCGCCTGAATGGTGTTCTGGCGGGCGATGCCCTTGTCGGTGAGCGCGACGGAATCTTCGAGATCGATATTGATCACGTCAGCGGCGCTGGCCGCCATTTTCTCGAAGAGTTTGGTGTTGGAGCCGGGGCCGAAGAGCTGGCAGCGGTTGGGACGTGCGGGCGGGGTCGGTTGCAGGCGAAAGCTCATGGTCTGGCGGCTCCGTTCAATAAGGAAATTGCGGGATTATCGCGTTTGTGGTTATGAAATTGCGCGGGGCTCTGCAAGGCGGTTTTCCCCTGTGTCTTGCTTGGGCAGCGCATGTGCGGAGTGAAGAAAATTCGATGAATATTATAAATATTCGAAGAAAGATGTGTAAATTGTGAATCTATCATGAAATCAAACAGCAAATCGCGGGCATTTCATAGGAACTTTCCAGTCAAACGCCATTGAGTGAGGACGCGCCATGATCGAGACCCCCTATCTATTGTTTCTGGGCGATGCGCCCGACATGCTGGCGGCGAAGGTCGCTATTGGCATCCGTGACTGGCGGCCCGAGAATGCCGTGGGTCAGTTACGTTTGCCCGGTTGCGGCGCCGATCTGGGTCTACCTGAGATGACGCTGACCGAGGCCAAGGCGGCCGGGGTCAAGACCGTGGTGATTGGTGTGGCCAACCGGGGCGGGGTGATCAGCCAGGAGTGGAAGAAGGTGCTGGTTGCTGCGTTGGAAGAGGGGTTCGATCTGGCGTCAGGCTTGCACAACCTCTTGCGCGAGGAGGCGGATTTGCGCGCGGTCGCTGAGGCAACGGGCCGCACCCTGCATGATGTGCGGGTGCCGTCGGTGAAATATCCCATCGCGGATGGCAAGAAGCGGACCGGCAAGCGCTGTCTGGCGGTCGGTACGGATTGCTCTGTGGGCAAGATGTATACCGCCATGGCGATGGAGCGTGAGATGCACGCCAAGGGGATGAAGGCCACGTTCCGGGCGACGGGGCAGACGGGGATTCTGATCACCGGCGATGGCGTGCCGCTCGATGCGGTGATCGCGGATTTCATGGCCGGGTCGGTGGAATGGCTGACGCCGGATAACGACCCGGATCATTGGGATTTGATCGAGGGGCAAGGCAGCCTGTTCCATGTGTCCTTTTCCGGGGTCACGATGGCGTTGATCCATGGTGGGCAACCCGACGCGCTGATCCTGAGCCACGAGCCGACACGGGTGCATATGCGCGGATTGCCCGAGTATACCCCGCCGACGCTGGAGGCGTTGCGCGATATGGTTCTGCCGATTGCACGGATCGCCAATCCGGCCTGTCAGGTTGTCGGGGTGTCCGTCAATACGCAGCACATGACCGAGGATGCGGCGCGTGCCTATCTGGCAAAGGTCGAGACGGAGATGGGATTGCCTGCGACCGATCCCTACCGTTTTGGAGCCGAAAAGCTGGTGGCTGCTCTGGCGGCGATTTGAGTATTTTAGGCAAGATGAAAGGGGGCGCCTGTGCAGATTGATGTGACGCGGGATGTGTTCCGGCTGGCGCAGGTGTTTACCATCAGCCGGGGATCACGGACCGAGGCCAAGGTGTTGACCGTGCGGATCACCCAAGGCGGTGTGACCGGCTGGGGTGAATGCGTGCCCTACGCGCGCTATGATGAAACGCTGGAGAGCGTAACCGCGCAGATCGAAGGACTGCCAGCGGAATTCACGCGGGACGCGCTCTATGACTTGCTACCGGCTGGTGCGGCGCGGAATGCTGTGGATTGCGCGCTCTGGGATCTGGAGGCGAAGCGCGCGGGGCGTCGTGTTTGGGATCTGGCGGGGTTGCCTGTGCCGGGGCCAGAGATCACGGCCTATACGCTGTCGCTTGATACGCCAGAGGCGATGCAAGCACAGGCCGAGATACATGCGCATCGCCCGATGCTCAAGATCAAGCTGGGCACGCCGGATGACATGCCACGGCTCGAGGCGGTGCGGCGTGGCGCGCCGGAGGCAAAGATCATTGTGGATGCCAACGAGGGGTGGAGCGCCGAGGTCTATGCCGATTTGGCACCGCATCTGGTGCGGCTTGGCGTGGCCTTGGTCGAACAACCGCTGCCCGCCGGGGATGACGCGGCGCTGATCGGCATGGCGCGCCCGGTGCCGGTCTGTGCCGATGAATCCTGCCATGATCGGGGCAGTTTGCCGGGATTGAAGGGCAAATATGACGTGGTCAATATCAAGCTGGACAAAACTGGCGGTCTGACCGAGGCGCTGGCCCTGCGGGAGGCCGCATTGGCCGAGGGCTATGGGATCATGGTCGGCTGCATGGTCGGCAGCTCGCTTGCGATGGCGCCTGCGGTGCTTGTGGCACAGGGCGCGATGGTGACAGACCTTGACGGGCCGCTGCTTCTGGCCGAAGACCGCGAGGACGCTTTGATTTTCGATGCCGCAGGCGTACATCCGCCGCGGCCCGAGTTATGGGGATGAGACCATGCGCACTGTCTATGTAAACGGCGAGTATCTGCCGGAAACCGAGGCCACCGTTTCGATTTTCGACCGGGGGTTCCTGATGGCCGATGGCGTTTACGAGGTGACAAGCGTGCTGGGGGGCAAGCTGATTGATTTCGGCGGGCATCTGGCGCGGCTGGAACGGTCGCTGAGCGAGCTCGACATCAAGAAACCGGCGGCGTTTGGAGATCTGCTGGAAATCCACCGCGAATTGGTGCGGGCGAATGATATCGTCGATGGTCTGGTCTATCTTCAGGTCACGCGCGGCAGCGATGGCGACCGTGATTTCGTCTTTCCTGATGCAGAAACCACAGAGCCGACATTGGTGTTGTTCACCCAGTCCAAACCCGGTTTGGCGGCTAATCCGGTTGCCAAAAAAGGCATCAAGATCATCAGCATAGAGGATATTCGCTGGGGTCGGCGGGATATCAAGACGGTGCAGCTCTTGTATCCGTCGATGGGCAAGATGATGGCCAAGAAGGCCGGCTGCGATGACGCCTGGATGGTCGAAGACGGCTATGTGACCGAGGGCACCAGCAACAATGCCTATATCGTCAAAGGCAACCGGATCATCACGCGGCAGTTGTCGAATGACATCCTGCACGGGATCACCCGTGCCGCCGTGCTGCGCTTTGCCCGTGAGGCGCAGATGGAGGTTGAGGAGCGCGCCTTTACGATTGATGAGGCCAAGGATGCCGATGAGGCGTTCGTGACTTCGGCGAGCGCGTTTGTCATGCCGGTGGTCGAGATTGACGGGGTCGCCCTTGGGGGCGGTGTGCCGGGCCGGGTTGCGGCGCGGTTGCGGGAAATTTATCTGGACGAGAGCCTGAAAGCGGCGGTCTGAGCCGCGCATTTCTGCACAGAATATGGGCGGAATCGGGGAATTGAGTGCGGGGGGCGTTGAGGCCATTCTAGGGGAAACCTGAGATTGGAGCCGCAAATGACCCCCGTTCATCCGCAAGCCCGCATCGGCCATGTGCATCTGAAAGTGGCCGATCTTGACCGCGCCATCGGATTCTACTCCGGTGTCCTAGGCTTTGAATTACAACAGAAATTTGGCACTCGAGCGGCGTTTCTGTCGGCTGGCGGCTATCACCATCACCTTGGCTTGAACACTTGGGAGAGCCTCGGCGGGAGGCCTGCGCCCAAGGGTCATACCGGGCTCTATCACACCGCGTTTCTCTATCCGGACCGGGCGCAGTTGGCGGATGCGCTGCGGCGGGTGATCAAGGCTGGGATTTCGATCGAGGGGGCGGCAGATCATGGGGTGAGTGAGGCGATTTATGTGAGTGATCCGGATGGGAATGGTGTGGAGCTATACTGCGACCGCCCCGAATCCGAATGGCCGCGGGATGCCGCGGGTAATCTGGCGATGGGCAATGATCCCATTGATTTGAATGAACTTTTGTCGCATGCCGCGGCAGAGGGCTAGACGATCCGACCCGCAGAGCCTAGGCTAGTCTCATCGCATCAGGAGAGGGCGCGCAGATGGCGACGGGCATAAATATTCGCACATATTTCAATGGCTTATGGCATGATGGCGACCCGGCGGTGATCCGGGCGGCGGATCATGGGGCATGGTTGGGCACGACGGTGTTTGACGGGGCACGATATGTTGATGGAATTGCCCCGGATCTGGCTAAGCATTGTAGCCGGGTGAATGCCTCGGCCAATGCATTGATGATCACGCCGACGGTGGACCCACAAGATATGGTAGAGATCATTTGGGAGGGGTTGAAGGCCTATCCCAAGGAGGCCGCCATCTATATCCGGCCAATGTATTGGGCGCTTGAGGGCGGCGATCTGGGGATTGTGCCCAAGGAAGGCGCCACGGGGTTTGCCATCAGCCTTGAGGAAATCCCGATGCCACCGCAGGGATTCAGCACGACGCTGTGCCGGACCCGGTTCCGGCGTCCGGTGCTGGAGGATGCGGTGGTCAATGCCAAGGCGGGTTGCCTCTATCCCAATAACGCACGGATGCTGAAAGAGGCGCGAAACAAGGGGTTTGGCAATGCTCTGGTGGCGGATGCGCTGGGCAACGTGGCCGAAACCGCGACCGCCAATGTCTTTGCTGTCAAGGATGGAGAGGTGTTCACGCCGATCCCCAATGGCACGTTTCTGGCGGGGATCACGCGGGCGCGGCATATCGAGAATATGCGTCGGGCGGGCATGCAGGTGCATGAGACCGTGATGACATTTGACGATTTCCACGTGGCGGATGAGGTGTTTCTGTCCGGGAACCTGATGAAAGTGACGCCGATCTCGGCCTTTGAGGATACTAAATATAGTCTCGGCCCGGTAACGGAACGCGTGCGGGAATTATACTGGGACTGGGCGCATTCCGCCAACTGAGCGGGATGTGTACAGGCTGTACGTTTCGTACGCGCAGTCTGTACACAAGGTGAAGCTCTGATTGCTTTTCAGAGTCGCATCTCCGCCTGAGCGGGGATGAGACAGTGTTTTGAGGCCAGATTGCCCCCCTATCCCGATCAGAAATCGAGATTGGCGACGTTGAGGGCGTTTTCCTGGATGAACTCGCGGCGGGGTTCGACCACGTCACCCATCAGCTTGGTGAAGAGGTCGTCGGCCTCGGCCACGTCGTCGATTTTCACTTGCAAGAGGGTGCGCGCCTCGGGGTCGAGGGTGGTTTCCCAGAGCTGACCGGGGTTCATTTCGCCCAGACCTTTGTAGCGTTGCAGGCTGAGACCTTTTTCGCCTTCTTTCAGGATCGCATCCAAGAGGTCGAGCGGGCCAAAGATCGGTTGCACGCGGTCCTTGCGGATCAGGGTGGCGCGTTCGCGGTAAATCTCGCGCAGCGGGGTGGTCATCTGCGAGAGTTTGCGGGCCTCGCCGCCGCGCAGCACCGGGCCGTCGAGGGTGCGCATTTCCTCGACCCCGCGCACGGTGCGGGTGAGGCGGATGCCGTTGTCCTGGGTCGGGCGGCCTTGCCAGCCGCGCTCGTATTCATTCGAAATCATGTCGAGGCGCTGCGCGACGGTATCAGCCACGCCTTGCAGGTCGGAATCGACACGGCCCGCCAGAAACGCCTCGGCAATCGCCGCCTGTTCGAGAATGTGGCGGGGATAGTGGGTCGGGAACGCCTCCAGGATACGCTTGGCTTGCCGTGCCTCTTCGACCACGCGCACGAGGTCAGGGCCGGCGATTTCCTCGCCCGTGCCGAGGCGGAGGCCGGCATCGGTGGTGCCTTGGGCGATCAGGTAATCCTCGAGCCCGGCCTGATCCTTGAGATAGACCTCAGACTTGCCGCGCATCACCTTGTAGAGCGGCGGTTGCGCAATATAGAGGTATCCGCCCTCGATCAGTTCCGGCATCTGCCGGTAGAAGAAGGTGAGCAACAGGGTACGGATATGCGCGCCGTCAACATCGGCGTCGGTCATGATCACGATCTTATGGTAGCGCAGTTTCTTGATGTCGAATTCATCCCGGCCAATGCCGGTGCCAAGCGCCATCACGAGATTGCCGATTTCCTGAGACCCGAGCATGCGGTCAAAGCGGGCACGTTCGACATTGAGGATCTTGCCGCGCAGGGGCAGAACCGCCTGCGTGCCCCGGTCGCGGCCGGTTTGAGCCGAGCCGCCGGCGCTGTCCCCCTCGACGAGGAAGAGTTCGGTCTTGGAGGGGTCTTTGGATGAGCAATCCTTGAGCTTGCCTGCGAGGAAATTGACGTCCATCGGATTCTTGCGCCGGGTCAGATCGCGCGCCTTGCGCGCTGCCTCGCGGGCGTGGGCGGCCTCGATGATCTTGCTCACGATGATGCGGGCGATCTGTGGATTTTCCTCGAACCATTCGGCGAGTTTCTCGTTGACGAGACCCTCAACCGCCGGGCGCACCTCGGAGCTGACGAGCTTGTCCTTGGTCTGAGAGGAGAATTTGGGATCGGGCACCTTGACCGAGAGCACGCATGTCAGCCCCTCGCGGGCGTCATCGCCGGTAAAGGTGACCTTTTCCTTTTTGGCGATGCCAGTGGTCTGGGCGTAGTTGTTGATGGTGCGGGTTAGCGCGCCGCGAAAGCCCGCCATATGGGTGCCGCCATCGCGCTGTGGGATGTTGTTGGTAAAGGGCAGGACGGTTTCGTGATAGCTGTCGTTCCACCACATCGCCACTTCGACGCCGATGTCGTCCCGCTCGCCGGTGATAAAGATCGGTTCGGGCATGGCGGGGGATTTGTGGCGGTCGAGGTATTTGACGAATTCCTTGACGCCGCCCTCATAGAACAATTCTGACATCAGCGGCTCTGTCGGGCGCTCATCGCGCAGGATGATACGCACGCCGGAATTGAGAAACGCCAGTTCGCGCAGGCGCTTTTCCAAGGTCTCGAAGATGTAGTCGAGATTCGAGAACGTCTCGAGCGAAGCGAGAAAGCGGACTTCGGTGCCCTTGCGGCCGTTGGCATCGCCGACGACGCGCAGAGACTCGACAGTAAAGCCGCCCTCAAAGCGGGCATAGTGTTCCTTGCCATTGCGCCAGATGCGCAGTTCCAGCCACTCAGACAGGGCGTTGACCACCGAGACGCCGACGCCGTGAAGGCCGCCCGAGACCTTGTAGGAATTGCTGTCGAATTTGCCGCCTGCGTGCAGTTGGGTCATGATGACCTCTGCGGCGGAAACGCCTTCGCCCTCGTGCATATCGACGGGGATGCCGCGACCATTATCGCTCACCGATACGCTGGAATCCGCGTGGATGGTGACGTTGACGGCATCGGCATGACCGGCCAACGCCTCGTCAATGCCGTTGTCCACGACCTCATAGACCATATGGTGCAGACCCGAGCCGTCATCGGTGTCACCGATATACATGCCGGGACGCTTGCGGACTGCCTCTAACCCTTTGAGAACCTTAATAGAATCGGCGCCATACTCTTCGGGTGCAGCGGCTGCTTCGGACATGCGGTTTTTCCTTCGGAAGTTTTGTCATTTTATAAGAGCTATGGGGGGGAATGTCACGTCATTCCCCCATATTTTGCGGTTCTGGGCCGTCAGGTAAAGGGGATGATGAGGCCCACCAGAATCAGCAGCAGACCGGAGCCGAAATTCATCCGCGCGATGGCCTTGGGGCTCTGCAAAAGACGCCGGGCACGGTCGAGAAAGAGGGCAAGGCCGAGATTGCCCAGCATCGGCACGATGGCAGACACCGCGAGGATTGCGGCGATGTCGGGTACCGTGATTGTGGAGAGGTCGAAGAAGCCCGGCAGAAAGCCCATGTAGAAGAGGATCGCCTTGGGATTGCCGACCACCGCCGCGACGCCCACGGAAAAGCCCGCCCAGATGCCGGGGCGGGTCATGCGGCTGTCGGTGCCGGGCGTGCGGGCCGGCGCGCGGATCAAGAGCAGGCCCATCACGATGAACACGCCCGCCGCGACCCAGCGCAGCATCGAGAGGGCGTCGCCATAGAGCGACAGCACCCAAGCAAGGCCGAGGATGGCGCAGAGGGGCCAGATCAGATCGCCCAAGGCCACGCCCACCGCCAGCGGCCATGCCGCGCGCATGCCGCCCGAGAGGGCGCGTGCCGTGAGTGCCACCCAGACCGGGCCGGGCACGGCCCAGAGACCCGCCATGGCCGCGGCATAGAGCATCAGATCGAAAGGGGCGATGGTCATGGGGTCTTTGGCAAGGTCAGGCTGCCATCCTCGGACAGTGGCCAGAAGGGGTTCATCGCCACTTCCCAGACATGATCGTCCGGATCGCCGTAATAGCCGGAGTAGCCACCCCAGAATACCTTTTCAGGATGTTTGAGCGCGGTGGCTCCGGCGGCGAGGGCGGCGGCAAAGGCGGCATCCACCTCTGGCTCGGTTGCAAAGTTCTGTGCCAGCGTGATTGCGCCAGTGCCGAGGGCGGCATCCGGGCGGCCTTGGTCAGCGGCGAGATGCGCCTTGCCAAAGAGACCCAGGACCAGACCGTTCATCTGGTAGAATACCACTTCTGGAAGCGCCTCTGCCGGGGTCCAGCCAAGTGTTTCATAGAAGGCACGCGACCGGTCGAGATCCTCGACGCCAAGGGTGATGAGAGTGACGCGTTGCGGGGTCATGGTTAGGCCTCTGGTGTGATCTGGCTGATGCCAGCGGTGTCGGTGACGTGGATATGTTGTGCGCGGTCGCCCAGTTCGGAGAAGAGCTCTGGTCCGGTGCCGGTCATCCAAGCCTGAGCGCCGAGGGCGCAGATTTCGTCATAGAGCGCAGCACGGCGGGTGGCGTCAAGATGGGCTGCGACCTCATCCAGCAACAAGAGCGGCGGCGCGCCGAAATCGCGTGCCAGGGCGCGGGCATTGGCGAGGATGAGCGAGACCAAGAGCGCCTTTTGCTCGCCGGTGGAGCAGTCGGCGGCGGGCACGCCCTTGGCGGCATAGACGCCGTAGAGATCGGCGCGGTGTGGACCGATCAGGGTGCGCCCGGCCACAAGGTCGCGAAAGCGGCTTTCGGCCAGAGCCTGACGCAGGTCTTCGGCGGTCTCGGGCATCTCGCCCTCTGTCTGGGTCAGCTCCAACTCGGCGGTGGGAAAGGTGGTTTCAGCCTGCATCTGCGCGCCTGCGATCAGCGCGAGGGCGTGTTGGCGGTTGGCGTGGATTTCGGCACCCGCGTCAGCCATCTGCCGTTCAAGGGCGAGATACCATTGCGCATCGCGGACCTGATCCTTGAGCAGGCGGTTGCGTTCGCGCATGGCCTTTTCATAGGCGAGCGTGGCCTCGGCATGGCTGGGAACAAAGCTCATGGTCATGCGGTCGAGAAAGCGGCGGCGGCCCTCCGCGCCTTCGATCCAGAGACGGTCCATGGCCGGGACAAGCCAGAGCACGCGCGCGATGCGCCCGAGGGCAATCTGCGTCGCGGTCTTGCCGTCGATGCGGAGCTGACGGGCGGCGCTGCCTTCGGCAAAGGTCTCGACCTCGTGGACCTGATGCAAAGAGTGCAGGATCGTGGTGATCTTCCATCCCAGCGCCTCGGGTCGCCGCGCCATGTCCTGCGCCGCCGCGCGCCGGAGGCCACGACCGGGCGACAAAAGCGAGACGGCCTCGATCAGATTGGTCTTGCCTGCGCCATTCGGCCCGTGAATTGCCACGGGCCGCGCATCAAGCGAAAGCCGCGCGGCTTTGTGCGAGCGGAAATGCGAGAGGGTCAATTCCGACAGGGAGAGTCCGGGCATTCACTGCCCTTTCTTCTTGCCAAAAATATCCCCGCCGGAGGCTCCGACAGGCGTCACACCCGCATCGGCATGACGACATAGACCGCCGTCGTGTCATTGCCTTCGCGCATCAAGGTGGGATCGCCCGAGGAATTGAAGAGGAAGACGGCGTTCTCGCGGTCGACCTGGCTTGCGATTTCCAAGAGGTATTTGGCGTTGAAGCCGATTTCCAGCCGCTCATCGCCGTAGGCCACGGCCAATTCTTCTTCGGCGGCGCCGCTGTCGGGGGCGTTGACCGACAGGATAAGACGGTCTTCGTCGAGCGAGAGTTTCACGGCGCGCGAGCGCTCGGAGCTGACGGTTGCCACGCGGTCGACGGCCTGAGCGAATTCGGCGGCGTCCACCTCCATCCGGCGGGTGTTGCCCTGCGGGATAACGCGGGTGTAGTCGGGGAAAGTGCCGTCGATCACCTTGGAGGTGAGGGTGATGTCGGGGGTGGCAAAGCGGATCTTGGTTTCCGAGACCGAGACCGCGATCTTCATGCCGTCGTCTTCCAAGAGCTTGCGCAATTCGCCCACGGTCTTGCGCGGGACGATCACACCGGGCATGTCCAGCGCCCCGTCGGGCAGGTCGGCGTCAATGCGGGCGAGGCGGTGGCCATCGGTGGCCACACAGCGCAGAACCTTGCCGCCATCGGCGTCAGAGACATGCAGGTAGACGCCGTTGAGGTAATAGCGGGTTTCCTCGGTGGAAATGGCGAATTTCGATTTGTCGAAGAGGCGGCGCAGCACCGGCGCGGGGGCCGAGAAGTTGCTGGCATATTCCGAGGAGGCCATCACCGGAAAGTCTTCCTTCGGCAAGGTGGCCAGATTGAAATTGGAGCGACCAGCCTGCACGGTGAGGCGGCCCGAGGTGCCATCGTCGCTGAGAGTGACGAGCGATCCATCCGGCAGTTTGCGCACGATTTCATGCAGCATGACCGCCGATACGGTGGTGGCACCGGCGCGCTCGACCTGGGCCGGGGCCTTGTCCACCACTTCGATGTCAAGATCGGTGGCGCGGAACTGCACGCTGTTGCCCTCGGCCTCGATCAGGACATTGGCGAGGATTGGAATGGTGTTGCGCCGTTCGACCACAGATTGGGCCTGGGACACGGCCTTGAGCAATGCGCCGCGTTCGATGCTGAGTTTCATTCCCTCGCTCCTGTCAGGTGCCGGTTCAACGCCGGGAGGGGCAAGGTAGCAACTCTACCCCGCACCTCAAGTGTTTTCTTGGTGTTTTCGGCTGGAAAACCGACAGCGTCAAGGGCCAGTGCCCCTCAGCCCTCGAGTGTGCGGCGCAGAAGCTCCAGGTCTTCTGCGATTTGCCCGTCTTGAAGGCTGAGTTCCTCGATGCGGCGGACGCCGTGCATGATGGTTGTGTGGTCGCGCCCGCCAAAGCGACGGCCGATTTCGGGCAGGGAGCGCGAGGTCATCTGTTTGCACAGATACATCGCCACTTGCCGGGGCCGCGCATAGCAGCGGGTGCGCTTGGGGCCGATCATATCGCTGAGACGGATGTTGTAATGATCCGAGACCTTGCGCTGAATTTCCTCGATCGAGACCTTGCGTTCGGAGGCGCGGAGCACATCCGCCAGACAATCCTGCGTCAGTTCCAGCGTGATCGGTTTGCGCACCAATGAGGCGAAGGCGAAGAGCCGGGTCATGGCACCTTCGAGCACGCGGACATTGGTGGTGATCCGGTGGGCGAGGAATTCGAGCACGCCGTCATGCAGGGTGAGGTCCGGATATTGCGCGCGAAAGCGGTCGACCTTGGATTGCAGGATGCCCAGGCGCAATTCGTAGTCGGTCGGGTGCAGATCGACCACGAGGCCGCATTGCAGGCGCGATTTGATGCGTTCCTCAAGATTGGCAATCTCGCCAGGGGCGCGGTCGGCGGAGATCACGATCTGTTTGTTCTGATCCACGAGGGCGTTGAAGGTGTGAAAGAATTCCTCTTGGGTGCTGTCTTTGCCGGCGATGAATTGCACATCGTCCACCATCAACACATCGACCGAGCGGAACACGGATTTGAAATCCATCATCTTGCGGTCGCGCAGGGCCTGCACAAAGCGATACATGAACTGTTCCGCCGAGAGATAGACCACGTTGAGATCGGGGCGGGTGGTTTTCAACTCCCATGCGATGGCGTGCATGAGGTGGGTTTTGCCCAGACCGACGCCGCCATAGAGAAACAGCGGATTAAAGGTGACGGGGCCGCATTCGGCCACCCGGCGGGCGGCGGCATGGGCCAGCTCATTGGGTTTGCCGACAACGAAGCTGTCAAAGGTGAACCGCTCGTCCAGCGGCGCGGAGGGCACGATGCTATCGATCTGTGACTCCGGTGTCGCGGCAGCGACGGGTTTGGAGGGGCGGTTCGCACTATTGGCCGCGACCCGGAATTGCACACGCCGGACATGCGGCGCGAGTGTGGTCATCTGATAGAGGATCAGATCACCGAAATGCTGCGAGACATAGTTGCCGAGAAAACTGGTGGGGACGTGAAAGGTCGCGACACCATCATCTACCCGAGCAAATTCCAGTGGTTCGATCCAGTTCTTGAAATTGCTCTGTCCGACGGATTGCTGAAGTTTCTGCTTCAACTGGCCCCATTGTTCTTGTGTCATTCTGTCCCCGTTTCACGACGCTGCGATACTGATTCACCAAGATCGGAAAACACAGATTCGATCCCATGCGATACAAGTTCGGGGTGACAACAGACCACGTATACCGTTGCAAAGAGCAACGGTCGTATGACCTCTCATCGATAAGCGTGCATTTCGGAATCAGTGAGTACGCTTGCGCAGCCCGTCCCAAAGCTACGCGGTCTCTGACCCAAAATACCTTCGCAATGGACAAAACCAGAGCAGCAGATGCTCAGTCGCGGTGCCTGGGCCGGGATTTCCCCTGTGCCTAGTACCGATGCGGCCTGTCCCCCCAAGCGTGAATCGCAGGTCTGAAACTAGCAACCTCGGAGGCGCGGCGGCAACTACTCAATGCGCTTGACAGGGCCTTTGACTGAAAAGAATCTCTTGGTGTGTTTTGAACGCCAGTCACGAAAAAAGGCACCGCGGGCCGCAGTGCCTTTATCTTCAAAGACTTGGACGAAAGCCTTAGCCGAGCGACTTGACGCGGGCCGAGAGGCGGGAAATTTTGCGCGATGCGGTGTTCTTGTGCACAACACCTTTGGTGACGCCGCGCATCAGTTCGGGCTGAGCATTGCGCAATGCGGTCACGGCTGCGTCTTGATCACCGGAGGCAATCGCTTCTTCAACCTTGCGGATGAAGGTACGGATACGCGAGCGGCGTGATTTGTTGACAGCGAAACGCTTTTCGTTCTGCTTGGCGCGTTTTTTGGACTGCGGCGTATTGGCCATGTGACGTGGACCCTTTCAAGGTTCGATATGTGTAAACGCACGTCATACCCAACCGGGACCCTCGCCGAACGAGGTGATTCTTGCCTGAGCGGGCATCACGCGCATGTCTGGCGTGCCGTATACGCCAGTTTTCCCGGAATGCAACCCCTTGTGGTGGTGGGTAGTGGGTCAGTTTAGAGATCTAAAAATCCACGCACACGCGACGACGGGTTCGCGTCCCCGTGTTGGTAGGCATTAGTTTGACGCATGGCAGACAAACACAAAAAGGCCCGCAACGCCAATCAGCTTGCCAAGTTCATTGTGGACTTAGCAACTGTTGAAGAGCCTGAGCATGACGCTCATACGTCAGCGCAGCGCACGGGTGGTCTTAAAGGTGGAAAGGCGAGAGTCGATAAGCTCTTGCCAGAAGAGCGTTGCGAAATTGCTAAGAAGGTCGCGAATGCCCGTTGGGCTGATTAGTCATCGTCCGAGAGAATCAGCTTTTGAGCCTCTAAAAGCTGGATTATTTTCCCGATCTCCTTCGCCCCAATCTCCCCCGTCACTCGGACTTCAAATGTGCCGGATTTCAATTTTCCTTGCGAAAGGATGGTTTGATCTGCGCCTAGATCATCTTGTGACCTTTGGGTCAGTGCCGCTCGCGCGGCGACTACGTGTGGTGGAGCCGGTGGCGGCGTTCCGATGCCTGGAATCCTTGCTGTCGCTGGTTGCATGATAGTTATCTCCCCAATAGGAGCCGCCGCATCGCCTGCATCGACAAATACCCACTGCCTGTCTTCAGACAAACCAAGTACCGTTGCTGGTTCTTGGAACATGTCGACGCCCGCACTGCTCCATTGGACTTTGTCGCCCACTGAGACTGCGATCAGCTCATTTTGTTCTACCAGAGTATCATCTTTTGGAGCGGGTTTGTCCACATCTGCATGAGGCTGTAAGAGGCCCGTCAGCGAGGCTGTGGTCTTAAAAACTGATATTACGTCTTCTGCGGCATTCTCATTGAATCCCTTATCGAAGACCAAATGATGACGCACGTTTGCATCGGAAGGTAGACCGTCTGGATACTGGGCTACTAAGTGCTTGTGGATGGCGGGGTTAAGCGCGGCTTCCCTGATCAACGCGTTTCGCTCCGATTGATCGTCTCGCTTATCGCCGAGAATGCGGAACGCCAAGTCCGATATCTTAATGCGCCTTGCATCGTTGTCACCAGTAACGTCGACTAGGCCATAATAACCAAGTGCGGCGGCAGTTTGTCGCGCGCCACTGCTCTTAGCGCCAAACCCCCATGCATTGTATGCGGATGCCACAGGAGTGTCGTACCTACCCTCGGCGACGTACAGTTGCTGAGCCCGCTCTAGCGCCTTGTCGATGGCGATAAACGGGTATGCAGGGCTTCGACTCGATGGTTTTTTCTTAACCTTGGTTTCTAGCGATGTTTCTGACATGCGAAAACTCCTTTCGCTATCGTTAGACATTTTTTAGACAAAAAGCAAGGCTTGAGTCATTATATCCAAGTCTCCCATTGACAGTGGGAGGCGGATTCGCGATGTTGCTTGTGTAGGCACCTCGATGGGTGCCCAACATGTTGTGGAGGATGATGTGACCAGACCTGTCTAGCCCTGCTCCGTAAGTCGCGCGGCGTTGCAGGGAAACTAATAGGAAAAGCCGACCAGCATTTCTGCGGTCGGCTCCCCTAGCGGCAAATCAGCAGGGCGCGGCCCTGACAGAAAAGCAGTCTCACAAACGCAATCTGTCACTTGTCGCGTCCCATTTCAAGTGGAACCTTCTCATAAGGAGATGGGGCATGAAGACTGGTGTCTTTGTGAACGCTTACGATCGCGTTCGCTTTGGCCGGGTTGAGCATGTCTGCGCCCATTGGCGTAGCCGCTAACCCGTGCTGAATATGAACCCCGCGTCTGGGCTATGCGATAGCGGTCCAAGAGGCTCTTTCTAATTTGACTGGGGTGACGGGAAACCGCCACCCCCTTTTCTCGTCTGATTGGCAGGGCATGCGTCATGCCGACTGCGCGCGTGAAGGCGCGGTCGGGATGTTCTGCGCGCGGCAGACGTGCAATTGGATTTGGTGCGGGTCAGTCGCCCAGTTTGGCGTGGACCTCTTCCAAGTCGATTTCTGCGACGGGCATTTTGTTGCCGGGATTCTCGAAATCGTATTTGAAGAGGTCGAAATCGCGTTTGTAGATTTCATAGACCAGATGCATCGACAGGTCGTCGAAATAGGCCTCGACCGGGTGGGCGCGTTTGGGGCCGTGGCCTTCGGATTCGTTGAAGCGGGGAATCGTCTTGAGGTCGATCTTGTGCCGGGTCTGGATCGCGCCCAGCACCTCGCCCATGCCGTCATCGAATTTTTCGGTCCAGAAAATCTTGTCGTAGCGGCCACCGTTGACGATGAATGTCGAGATATGGCCCGACATGGCGGACCAGTGAATATCCGGCTCCATCGGGCGTTTCCAGCGGATGGTGTCGCGGGCAAAGAGCAGGAATCGCCGAAAGCTCTGGATCTGGTCGAAGTCCTGCTTACCGTCGTCGCCCCCCACCTCGATCCCGTATTTCTGGATGATGGTGGGCACCAGTTTGCCGCGATAGCGGCTGCCGTTGCGCTGGATGCCGCAGATCTTGTCAAAGAACGAGGACAGGATGCGGGTATAGGGATTGCGCACACAGGAAAAGGCGTAGGAGGTGTGGGTTTTCACATTGGCGTTGATCAGTTTCTGACTGTCTTCACGCGCCCATTTGTGCAGACCTGTGGTGGCGTCGTGGATGTCACCCTCGAAAAACACGCCGTGATCGGAGTAATAGAGAATCTGGCCGATGGTCGAGCAGGCGCATTTCGGCACCACGCGGTAGACCACGCTCTCGCTCTCGGTCATCCAGGTTCCGGGAAATCCCATGATCACTGCCTCCGCCATCACTTTCCCACTTAATGCGGGCTTCATCCTGTCTAACCTGTTCAAAAAACCAAAGAAAGTCTGTTTATTCAGGCGCTGTTCACGTCTATTGCTATAACCAGTCGGTAAATCGAGGGTTAAACCGTTTCCGCAATGGCAAAAATCGCGTTCATCCTGTTGTGTCACAAAGACCCTGAGGCGATTATCCGTCAGGCAGAGATGCTGACGGCGGCGGGCGATTACATGGCGATCCATTTCGACGCCCGCGCCAAGCCCGAGGCATTTGCCCGGATCAAGGCGGCGCTGGCGGATAATCCCAATGTGACCTTTGCGAAAAAGCGGATCAAATGCGGGTGGGGTGCGTGGTCGCTGGTGCAAGCCACACTTTATGCAGTGGAGGCGGCGGCAGAGGACTTTCCACGCGCCACGCATTTCTACATGCTCTCGGGCGATTGCGCGCCGATCAAATCGGCGCGGTTCGCGCATCAGTTTCTGGACAACCGCGATGTCGATTATGTCGAGAGCTTCGATTACTTCGACAGTGACTGGATCAAGACCGGGATGAAAGAAGAGCGGTTGATCTATCGCCACTTCTTTAACGAGCGCACGCAGCCAAAGCGATTCTACGCCTCTTTTAATGTGCAGCGCAAACTGGGCCTGACCCGACCGATACCGCATGACATCCAGATCCAGATCGGAAGCCAGTGGTGGTGTCTGCGGCGGCGCACGGTGGAATGGATCCTCGAATTCACCCGCAAGCGGCGCGACGTGATGCGGTTTTTCCGCACCACTTGGATTCCGGACGAGACATTCTTTCAGACACTGGTGCGGCATCTGGTGCCGGATGCCGAGATCGAGACACGCACGCTGACGTTTCTCATGTTCACCGATTATGGGATGCCGGTGACCTTCTATAATGACCATTACGATCTCTTGCTCAGTCAGGATTATCTCTTTGCCCGCAAGATCAGCCCCGAGGCGCTGGAGCTGAAGCGGCGATTGGGCACGCTCTATTCGGATGAGGTGACGCAGTTCCAGATTTCGAACGAAGGGCGCGGCCTGTTTCAATTCCTGACCGCGCGCGGACGCGAGGGGCGGCGGTTTGCACAGCGGTTCTGGGAAACCGAGAGCACGCTGGGCCGCGAGCGCGAATTGATGATCGTCGTATGCAAGAAATGGCATGTCGCCAAGCGATTGCTGGAGCGTATCCGGCAAGTGACGAATGTGCCCGCGATCGAGTATCTCTTTAACGAAGAGGGCACCGCCCTGCCTGATCTGGGCGGGCTTCAGGCGACGCTGGCCAAGCGGACGCGGCACAGGCGGGCGCTGATGCGGATGCTGTTCGATTATTATGAAACCGACCGCCTCTTGGTCTGCATGGACCCCGGCAGCATTGATCTCTTGCAGGATTTCTGTGGGGACCGGGCTGTGACCAAGCTCTTGGAAGTGCAATGCCATTTCACCGATGAGTATCTGACAGGGCATGCCATGCGCGTGGGGCTGGCCGGAGAGCAGACCCCGCACGAGACCTTGGAGCGGCTGTTGCCGACGATCCGGGGTGACATGACCTATGAGAGCGACCGGATTCGCGATGCCGAGTTCGAGAATCACATGATCCTGAGGCAATCGGATGACCGGGGCTATCGCGCCGATCTCCTGGCGCGGTTCCTTGATATTCCGCGCGAAAAAGCGCAGGAAATCGCTGAACCCGACCACCTGTTTGCAGATTGAGGACGCGCCATGCCCTTTGCCTATGATGCCCAGAATATCTTTGCCCGTATCCTGCGGGGCGAAATCCCCAACAACACAGTGCTGGAGACCGCGCATACGCTGGCATTTCACGATATTCAGCCACAGGCGCCCGTGCATGTGCTGGTGATCCCCAAAGGCTCTTATGCGAGCTATGATCATTTCGCCGCCGAGGCGAGCGATGCCGAGATCGTCGATTTCAACCGTACCGTGGCCGAGGTGTGCCGCATGACGGGCGTGCATCTGGGCGAGGGTGGGCAAGGATTCCGCGCCATTACCAATGCGGGCGAGCATGGCGTGCAGGAGGTGCCGCATTACCACCTGCATATCCTTGGCGGTCGTCCGCTGGGCCGGATGCTGGCGCGCAGCGAAAGCTGAGGCGCCCCGCTTGCAGGGCAGGTGCGATGCGCCCATATGTGGGCCATTGGTCACGCACAGGATTTGATAGGCAGCCCCATGACATTTCGCAGCCGCGTCGGCGCATTTCTTGACACGTCGTTGTTTCAGAACGCCATTCTGGGCGTGATCCTGTTCAACGCTGTGATTTTGGGTCTGGAAACCTCGGGTCTGATCATGGCGCAGGTGGGCGTGTTGATCCTCTTGCTCGACAAGCTGTGCCTTGCGGTCTTTGTGGTCGAGATCGCCGCCAAACTCTTTGCGCGAGGGCTCGGGGGGTTTTTCCGGAACGGCTGGAATCTCTTTGATTTCGTGATCGTGGGGATTTCGCTGATTCCGGCCACGCAGGGGCTGTCGGTGCTGCGGGCGTTGCGGATCTTGCGTCTGTTGCGCGTGGTCTCGGTCGCGCCGTCACTGCGCCGGGTGGTCGAAGGGCTGGTGACGGCCCTGCCGGGGATGGGATCGGTATTCCTGCTGATGGGCATGCTGTTTTATATCGGGTCGGTGATGGCGACCAAGCTCTTTGGCGCGGCCTATCCGGACTGGTTTGGCAATATGGGGCGCTCTGCTTATTCGCTCTTTCAGATCATGACGCTGGAATCCTGGTCGATGGGGATCGTGCGCCCGGTGATGGAGGAATTTCCCTATGCCTGGGCGTTCTTTGTGCCCTTCATCATGGTCACGACCTTTGCGGTGGTGAACCTCTTGGTCGGTCTGATCGTGAATTCGATGCAGGATGCGCATCACGCCGAGGATGTGGCAAAAACCGACAATTACCGTGACGAGGTTTTGGCGCGGTTGACCCAGTTGGAGGTGATGGTCCGCGAGGGTCAGGCCAAGACCCCCAAGGGCTGAGGTCGGTTTGCGCAGGAATCGGGTCGAGTTTTAGGGCGGCTGCGGGCAGGGTTTCGGAAACCACAAGCCGGAGACCCGCCAATGATCCTTATAACGCCCCTTGCCACCGAGACTGTCCGCGCCTTGCAGGCCGGCGCGCCCGATGCCTATGGAACCCCGCCAGAGCAGCATGTGGCGCAGGGCACTGGCAATCCGTGCCGCCATTGTCTGCGCTTCATACCGGAGGGGGCGGAGATGCTGATCCTCGCCTATCGACCCTTTGCCGGGCTGCATCCCTATGCCGAAACCGGGCCGATTTTCCTCTGTGCCGATGCCTGCGCGCGGCATGAGGGCGGAGCAATGCCGGAGGTCTTGCGCGACAGCCCCGACTATTTGCTCAAAGGGTATAATGCGCAGGACCGCATCGTTTACGGCACTGGCCGCGTCGTGGCCGCAACAGAGATCGCAGAGTATGCAGAGACGGTGTTCGAGCGCGGCGAGGTGGCCTATATTCACGTCCGGTCTGCCCGCAACAATTGCTATCAGGCGCGGATCGACCGGGGCTGAGCGGTGCAATCGCTTGCACGCCGCGCCGATGCGCGGTAACTCGCCGGAGAGACCAGCGGGATGGATGCGATGAGTGATCTGCGGGAAAAATATCTGACGGCGGTTGCCAATGCCGGTGACGAGGCCACGCTAGAGGACCTGCGCGTGCAGGCCGTGGGCAAGAAGGGCGAAATCAGCCTCGCGATGCGCGAATTGGGCAGGATGAGCCCTGACGAGCGACAAGAGGCCGGGCCGCGTCTGAATGCGCTGAAAGACGAGATCACAAGCGCGCTGGCCGCCAAGAAACAGGCGCTGGGCGATGCCGCATTGGACGAACGGCTGCGGGGCGAGTGGCTGGATGTGACGCTGCCTGCGCGGGGGCGGCGGATGGGCACGATCCATCCGGTCAGTCAGGTCACCGAGGAAGTGACCGCGATTTTTGCCGATATGGGGTTTGCCGTGGCCGAGGGGCCGCAGATCGAGTCCGATTGGTTCAACTTCGACGCGCTGAACATTCCCGGCCACCATCCGGCGCGGGCCGAGATGGATACGTTCTACACCCATCGCGCAGAGGGCGACGAGCGCCCGCCGCATGTCCTGCGCACCCATACCAGCCCGGTGCAGATCCGCACCATGCAGGCCGAAGGCGCGCCCATTCGGATCATCGCGCCGGGTCGTGTGTACCGCGCGGATTATGACCAGACCCATACGCCGATGTTCCATCAGGTCGAGGGGCTGGCGATCGACAAAGACATCAGCATGGCCAACCTCAAGTGGGTGCTGGAAGAGTTCGTCAAGGCGTTCTTTGAGGTGGATGATGTCGAGCTGCGCTTTCGCGCCTCGCATTTCCCGTTCACAGAGCCGTCGGCCGAGGTGGATATCCGCTGTTCCTGGGAGGGCGGCACGCTCAAGATTGGCGAGGGCAATGATTGGCTGGAGATTCTCGGGAGCGGCATGGTGCATCCCAAGGTCTTGCAGGCTGGGAATATTGATCCCAATGAGTGGCAGGGCTT
>Ga0209345_10002093_pt1 | contig 22768 bp, 23 predicted proteins | sample Cruoilmetagenom7_FD_187294 | JGI IMG/M metagenome (GOLD analysis project Ga0209345, IMG submission 187294) | Oil polluted marine microbial communities from Coal Oil Point, Santa Barbara, California, USA - Sample 7 (SPAdes) (version 2) | ecosystem: Environmental > Aquatic > Marine > Oil seeps ...
CAGATCGTCACCTCGCTCAGTCAGACCATAGGTAACCGCGGGTGGGATCGTTTGAGTCTGATCGCGCCAGATCACTCCGGCCGCCTGCAACATTCGCAACCGCTCTGTCAGCACACGGGTTGAAATTCCCGGCACTGCCCGTTTCAGCGCCCCAAACCGCTGTGGCCCAATATCGTTTAGAACCCAAAGAATATAAGTTGTCCACGGCCCCATCAGCAGACGCAGAATGGAATCCATGGGACATGCGGGCGGTGTTTTCTGTTTCATTTCGAGGTCTCCAAGGGTAGTTACCTTTTTGTGCCTACTTCCCTTTAAAAACTAAGACGCTTTATAACACTAGAGCGAAAAGAAAAACCTGGCAAAGGTGAGCCATTAGGAAGAATGCCTGGGAAATTCGATCAAAAGAAGCGACGTCCAAATGAGCGGCAAATCTGTGAAAATTGCCTACTGGGCTGCAACCGGACTGGTTGCGTTGGTCTATCTGGGCAGGGCGACATTTTACATCACCGCGCATGACATGGTTGCGGGAATGTATGAGGGCGTGTTGACGTTTCCAACTTACATAATATGGCCGCCGGCCATCCTGAAGATCGTATCGTTCCTGACGCAAAACAGGGGTCGCGAAAAGAAATCGCCCTACGGTGATTTACTGAATCGCGCGGCGTAACCGAACTCCAAGGCAAACAAGCGCGGGCTGGGGCGTAAGGCGTCGCCCGCAATAAAACGAAAGGATACGGGACATGACCCGAATGCCGACGATGTTCATTCCACACGGTGGCGGCCCATGTTTTTTTATGGACTGGAACCCGCCCGAAACCTGGGACCGGCACCGCGAGTTCCTTGCGGATGTACCGGCATCATTGCCGGAAGCTCCCAAAGCGTTGCTGGTGATTTCAGGCCATTGGGAAGAACAGCAGTTCACGGTGCAGAAAAACCCGGCCCCACCACTGTTGTTCGATTATGGCGGGTTTCCGCCCCACACCTACGAACTGACCTGGCCTGCGCCCGGCGATCCGGCGTTGTCCGACAGGGTGCAGGCGCTGGTCGAGGCGGCCGGGTTCCCCTGCCCCGTTGATGAGGTGCGCGGTTACGATCACGGCGTGTTCATTCCGCTAAAGGTGGCCTTTCCGCAGGCCGCCATTCCCTGTGTACAGCTGAGTCTGCGCGGCGATCTTGACCCCGCTGCTCATCTGGCGGTCGGGCGGGCACTGGCACCGTTGCGCGACGAAGGTGTTCTGATCATCGGTTCGGGCAATACCTATCATAACATGCAAAAAATGATGCGTGCGATGCAGGGTGGCGCCAGCGATAACGTGAACGGGCAGGAATTTGACCGTTGGCTAAGCGATGCGGCCACCCGCCCTGATCCGGCAGAGCGTGATCAGATGCTGGCACAATGGGCCGCCGCCCCCGGTGCCCGCGATGCAAACCCGCGCGAGGAACATCTGATTCCGCTGCATGTGGTCGCGGGGGCAGCCCTTGCCGACAAAGGTGTGAAAACGCTGGAGGATCACGTGCTCGGAGCAGTCGAAAGCGCGTTTACCTTCGGCTGAATTCCATCAAACTTTCAGACAATCAAATCCGACACTAATATTCAGGGAAACCCAATGACAACCATTCAAAACGGCCCTTTCATTGTCACCGGTGCATCCGGCCAACTTGGCCGACAGGTCATCGACAATCTGATTGCGGCCGGCGCCAGCCCGATCATCGCCGTTTCGCGTTCGCCGAAAAAGCTGGCCGATCTGGCTGACAAGGGCGTCGAGGCCCGCAAGGGTGATTTCAACGACCCCGCATCGCTGAGCGCGGCTTTTGCCGGTGGCAAGCGCCTGCTGATCATTTCAACCGACGATCTGGAACCAGGCAAGCGACTGGAAGCGCATAAAAACGCCGTCGCAGCCGCAACGAAGGAAGGGATCTCGCATATCGTTTATACCTCGCTGACGAACCCGGTTGAGGAAAGCCCGATCACGTTCTCCAAAGATCACAGCCACACCGAAGCGCTGATCCAGGACACAGGTGCCAGCTATACCATCCTGCGAAACAATCTTTACACCGATCTGGTGTTGATGGGGGGTGGGCAAAGCATCGGTATGGGCCAACATTTTGCCGCTGCTGCCGAGGGTACAACCGGCTATGTCACCCGCGCCGATTGCGCCCGCGCCGCCGCCGCGGCCCTGATGCAGGAAACCGGTTCAAGCGTCTTGGACATCACCGGCCCCGCGGCGCTTTCCCAAGGTGACATCGCGGCCATCCTGTCGGAAATCTCGGGCAAGGACGTTCCTTATATCCCGATCTCAACCGACGATCTGGTTCAGGCCATGATCGGCGCTGGTTTGCCAGAGTTCATGGCAAAGGTATTTGCGTCCTTTGATGAGGCGATGGCCAAGGACTATCTAAGCGTTGCAACGGGTGATCTGGAAAAACTGACCGGACAGGCCGGACAGTCGGCGCGTGATTTCCTGATTGCCAACAAGGCGGCCCTGCTGGCCCCTCCAGCGCATTAAGGAACCCATGATGAGGTTTTACAACGCCAATTTCTCGCCTAATGCCCTTCGGGTGCGGGCGGTTGCTCTGGAACTGGGGATCGACCTTGAGATCATCGAGGTCGACCTGCGCGGCGGCGACAACCGCAGCGATGAATTCCTGTCGCTGAACCCCAATGCCAAGGTGCCAGTGCTGGTGGACGACGATTTCGTGATCTGGGAATCGCGCGCCATCAATTCGTATCTGGCAAGCAAGAAACCCGAACGCGGCCTTTATCCCGACGCCCCAAAGGCCCGGGCAACGGTGGATCAGTGGCTTTACTGGCAGACGATACACCTTGGCCCGGCGATGCAGAAGCTGTCGTTCGAGCGGTTCCTGAAAGCGAAGTTCGGCATGGGAGACGCGGATCAAAGCGTTATCGACGCCGAGTTGAAAAACGTAGATCAGTTCCTAGCAGTGCTGGAGGTCGGCCTTGCGGGCAAAGACTGGATCGCGGGCGATCTTAGCCTTGCGGATTTCGCGTTGGCCTCGACATTCATGTATCGTGCGCAGTCTGATATCTCGCTTGACGACCTGCCGAATGTCGCGGCCTGGATCGAACGGCTTGAGGCGCGCACCTCGTGGAAGGATGCGTTTGCACCTGTTCAGGCGCTGTTTGGCGGCTAGGATTCACAAATATTTCTGCGGAGGCGAGCCATTCACCCCCGCCCCCTAAAAAGAAGGCTATATCGTGCAAGTCGGAATATACACATTTGCGGAATCAGGCGCAAAATCAAATACTGGCCAGGATGGCAACATCAGCCCCTCGCAAAGGCTGCGCAATCTGGTTGAGGAAATTGTGCTGGCCGATCAGGTCGGGCTGGATTGGTTCGGCCTTGGCGAACATCACCGCCCCGATTATGCCGCGTCAAACCCCGCTGTGGCGCTGGCGGCCGCGGCCACACAAACCAAAAACATCCATCTTTCCAGCGCCGTTACCGTGCTAAGTTCCGATGACCCAATCCGCGTCTTTCAACAGTTCTCGACGTTGGACAACCTGACCCAGGGGCGCGCCGAGATCATGGTCGGGCGCGGCGCCTTTGTTGAATCTTTTCCGCTGTTTGGCCATGCGCTGGATGACTACGACGACCTTTTTGCCGAAAAACTTCAACTATTGATGACAGTGAACGAGGCCGAACGGTTCAGTTGGCCCAGCACACGACATTTACCCGCTGTCGATCACCAGGGTGTTTATCCGCGCCCTTATCAGGACAAACTGCCGATCTGGCTGGCGGTCGGGGGCACCCCGCAATCGGCGGTGCGGGCCGGCACACTTGGTCTGCCGCTTGCGCTTGGCATAATCGGTGGGGAGCCAGTACGGTTTGCGCCGTTGTTCGATCTTTATCGCGACGCCGCCGCCAAGGCGGGGCACGATCCGGCAACCCTTGAAACCTCACTGAATGTGCATGGGTTTGTGGCCGAAACCAGTCAAGCCGCCCGCGACATCTACAGTGGCCCACATAACGAGGTCATGACCCGACTTGGTGCAGAACGCGGATGGCGCCCGGCAACCCGTGAACAGTTTGATACCATGAGCGGCCCCAGCGGTGCGTTGTTCGTGGGCGGCCCCGCAGAGCTGACCGACAAGATCCTCGCCCATCATGAAATTTTCGGCTTTACCCGGATTACCATTCAGATGGCGATCGGGCGGCTTGACCATAAATCCCTGATGAACGCGATCGAGATATTGGGAACCCGCATTGCGCCAGATGTCCGCAAGGCCTTGAAGTCCTGACCATATAAACCGGAAAGACTGAAAATGTTTGAACTGACACCCCGTATCGGCCCGCGACCAGACACCACCGACTGCGCGCCCCACGAGCAGGTAAGCCAAAACCCCGACGCCAGTACCTATCAAAAGCTCAAAGAGCGCGCATTTGATTTTCCCTTTGTCGAGCGTCGCGCCAGCATCATATCTGTCCCCGGTGCCGAGGCGCTTTGGCTGGCACACGATCATGCCCAAGGCTGTCAGGAATCCTTTATGGTGGGAAATGAATTTGCCCATGTGCATCCGCATCATGACGGCTCTATGCATCTGATGCTGCCAATCGAATGTACGCGTGAACTGTTCGCCAAAGGCTGGGGCGAGCCGCACCCGATGGCGGCCACAGGGATGATCCCGGCGACCGCCGTCATGGTGTTTGCGCCGCGCGATGAACCCGAGATCGAAACAGCATTGCAGGTCCTTGCCACGTCATATGATTTCGCACGTGGCAAGCTTGTAACCCCCGCGTCGATCCGGTTGTGAAAATCGCTGATCCCAATTTGTGGACCCTGAGCCGGGGGCAAAGTGTGTTTCGGTAAAATCGACGTTGGTGACGGTGCAAATATGCAGGTCAGTCTTGGCATTCATGCGCCGGTCGCGGCGCAGAGGACGGCCTTATCGGCCAGGGGGTAAACCCGGCAGGCGACCAGCAGGCCGGGTTTATTGTGGCCGCTCGCCCTGCAATGTGATGCGGTGCATGACCCGCTTGAAACCATGATAGTCATTGACCGGGTTGTGATGGCACGCCCGGTTGTCCCAAAAGGCGATTGAGCCGGGCCGCCACGCAAACCGACAGGTAAATTCGGGCTGTGTCTGATGGAGATGCAGGTAATTCAGCAATGGTGCGCTTTCTTCTTCGGTCATGCCCTCAAAGTGCGCTGTATGCCCTATGTTGATATAAAGGATCTTTTTGCCGGTTTCCGGGTGGGTGCGCACCACCGGATGAACCGCAGACAGGACCGCATCACTGTCAAGTCTGGCGGCGGTTTTCAGTCGGTCTTCGCGGGTGGCAGAAGCATCTGCCTTGGCTGTGGTGTTCACTGCGTTCAATCCGCTCAACATAGCTTTCATACCATCTGACAATGTATCAAACGCCATATACATATTGGCAAAAAGAGTATCCCCGCCATAGGGCGGCAGTTCGCGTGCGACAAGCATTGTGGCTTTGGGAGGCTTTTCCATATAGCTGGTATCGGAATGCCAGATACCACCGAAATTCGTGGTCTCATGTTCAAGCTTGATAACAGGCGCAATCTGCGGATAATCGGCAAGCCCCTTCACCATCGGATATTCCAGGATGTCGCCAAACCGTTTGGCAAGCGCAAGGTGCTGCGCGGGCGTAATGTCTTGGTCGCGAAAGAAAATCACCAGATGGTCGCGCTGTGCCTGTGCGATCTCGGCGATCGTTTGATCGCCAAGATCCTGTGCCAGATCAATCCCATGAATTTCCGCGCCAATAGCACCGGCAATGGGTTTGACCGTGATTTTTTCAAAACTCATTTCTGTTCCTTTGGAATATTTTCCTAAAGGAATATACCACCTAAAGCCGCTTGGCTATTTCTTCCAGCATCACCTCGGTCGCGCCACCACCGATGGCCTGAATGCGCGCGTCGCGGGACATCCGTTCAACCGGAGTTTCACGCATATAGCCCATGCCACCGTGGAACTGTACACAGTCATACAGCACCTTGTTGACCAGATCGCCGCAATAGGCCTTGACCATCGACACTTCCTTGACACAGTCCATTCCCTGGGCGTCCATCCAGGCCGCGCTATAGACCAGCTGACGGCCTGCCTCGACCTGGGCCGCGCGTTCGGCAAGACGCTGACGGATTGCCTGTTTGTCCCATAGAACACCACCAAAGGCGGGGCGGTTTTTCACATACTCCAGCGTCAGTTCGATGGCTTTTTGTGCCTCGCCCATGGCCATCGCCCCCAGAACCGTTCTTTCATTCTGAAAGTTCTTCATGATGGCGTAGAAACCCTTGTCAACTTCGCCCAGGATCTGGTCTTCGTTGACGCGGACGTTGTCGAACACCAGTTCGGCGGTATCCGAACACAGCCATCCGGTCTTGTTCAGCTTCTTGCCAACGGAAAAGCCCTCGGTGCCCTTTTCGACAGCAAAGATCGTCACGCCGCGCGATCCTTTTGCCTCGGCGTTGGTTTTGGCAGCAACAAAGAACAGATCGCCATAAACGCCATTGGTGATGAACATCTTGGTGCCGTTGATCACCCAGTCATTGCCGTCGCGGGTGGCGCGGGTGCGCATGCCGGCCACGTCAGACCCGGCGCCGGGTTCGGTGACAGCAACCGCGCAGATGCTTTTGCCCGATGTGATGCCCGGCAACCAGCGCGCCATCTGTTCGGGGGTGCCGACATTGGCCAGATGCGGGCTGGCCATATCCGTGTGCACCAGAAGATCGGCTGAAAAGCCTCCGAATGTGCAGCGGCCCAGCTCTTCTGCCAGCACGACGCTGGCCATCGTATCCAGATCGGCCCCGCCGTATTCCTCGGCGTAGCGCATTCCCAGAAAGCCCAGTTCGCCCATCTTGGCAAAGACCTCGCGCGGGACTTTGCCTGCTTCTTCCCAGGCGTCGCCGTGCGGCACGATTTCGGTCTCGACAAAGCGGCGGATTTGCTCGCGCAGCATGGTCAGTTCGTCGGAAAAATATAGATCGGTCATGGTCATTCCTCGGGGTCTATGGTGATCAGCACGGTGCCCATATCGACATTTTCTCCGGCTGCATAATTGACTTGGGCGATGGTGCCCGCACAGGGGGCGGTCAGGGTCTGCAAAAGTTTCATGGCCTCGATCACAACAACCGGTTGTCCGGCAGTCACGACATCTCCAGGCTGAGCCAGAACATCCGAGACAAGGCCGGGCATTGGCGCGTTTACCTGATTGCCGCCACCCTGTGCGGCCTCGCCCGCTGCCTGAAAAATACCGTCGCTGTCCAGAACATCAAATGTGGTGCGACCGGTTTCGCCATCCAGCGTGACGGTATCGCCATTGATATCTGCGCGGGTGCTGTGGCGCATCCCGTCGGCTTCATAACAAAGCGTGGCGTCCCGCAGGGTGGCGTTGTCCATGTCAATCGGGGCCTGGTCGGGAAGGGTCACGACATAGCGCCCGTCGCGCCCTTCGATGCGGGCATCAACATCGTCGATCCGATAGATCGCGGCGCCGCGACGCCCCGCAGGTTCGGTGACGCGCCAAGCCCCCAATGTGGTCCAGGGATCAGACTCGCCCGCGTCATTCGGGGCCAGAAAACGGGCCAGAATGGCCTCGGCCTGTTGATGCGGGCCGGGCAGCGCTGCGTTCCAGCCATCAGGATAGGCCGCACCAAGCGACGCGGTGCTGTGCGTTCCGGCGACAAAATCCGGCAGAGCCAGAAGATCGCGCAAGAACGCAATATTGGTGCCGGGGCCGGTGATGTGATACTTGGCCAGCCCCTGATCCAAAAGCCGGATGGCCGATGCGCGGTCCGGCGCTGAACTGATCAGCTTGGCCAGCATGGAATCGTAATAATGGCTGACGGTACTGCCCGCGCGCACGCCGCTGTCGACCCTTAGACCGGGCATGTCAGGGGCGGCGTAGCTGATGATTTTACCGATCTCGGGGCGATAGTTGTTGGCCGGGTCTTCGGCGGCGATACGCGCCTCGATCGACCAGCCGGTGCAGGTGATATCGTCTTGGGTGAACCCCAGCGCCTCGCCGCCAGCCGCGCGCAATTGCCAGGCGGCAATATCAATGCCGGTGATGGCCTCGGTCACCGGGTGTTCCACTTGCAGCCGCGTGTTCATTTCCAGAAAGAAATAGTCGCCGGTATCAGCATCCAGCAAGAATTCGACCGTGCCCGCGCTGTCATAACCGATGCCTTTGGTCAGCCGCACCGCACTGTCCAGCAGGCTGGCGCGAATGTCGGCTGGCAGTTGTGGCGCGGGGGCCTCTTCGATCACTTTCTGGTGGTTTCGTTGCAGCGAACAATCGCGTTCAAACAAGTGGCACACATTGCCTTGCTGGTCGGCAAGGATCTGCACTTCGATATGGCGGGCGGTGCCGACATAGCGTTCCAGCAAAACCTGACCGTCACCAAAGGCGGCCTCGGCCTCGGCGCGTGCCGCCGTCAGTTCGGCAGCAAAATCAGCCAGGTCATGCACCTGCCGCATCCCGCGACCACCGCCACCAGCGCTGGCTTTGATCAGCAATGGCACACCGATGATATGCGCCTCGGCCAGCAAGTTCTGCTCGGATTGGTCATCGCCGTAATACCCCGGCACAACCGGCACATTTGCCGCAACCGCCGCCGCTTTGGCTGCGATCTTGGACCCCATCAGCGCGATGTTGTCCGGTGATGGCCCGACAAAGGCCAGACCAGCATCACCACATGCCTGCGCAAAACCCGCGTTTTCGGCCAGAAACCCATAACCGGGATGAACAGCCTGCGCGCCCGCCTGTTTGGCGGCGGCAATGATCCGGTCGCCATCCAGGTAACTTTGGGCGGCCTCGGACGGGCCAATATGTACCGCCAAGTCGGCGGCAACCACATGCGGCGCATCCCTGTCGGCGTCAGAATAAACCGCGACCGCGCGCAGGCCCAGACCCTGACAGGCGCGTACAAGGCGCAGGGCAATTTCGCCTCTGTTGGCGATCAGAACAGTTGAGAAATTCATTTGCCGGTCCGCCATGGGGGCAGTGTCTTGCCCAGAAAACTGTTGATGCCGGTGCTGCCTTCGTCAGTTTCCCAAGCGTCGGCTAGGCGGTCGGCGGTGTAGATCATGTTGTCGTCAATGCTGTGGCTGGCGACATAGGCTATCAGCCGCTTGGTTTCGCCAACCGCGCCCAGGGCCGCCTCGAGATGATCGTCGATGATGGCGTCAATCCGCGCGTCCAGATCATCGGGCGATACCGTTTCGTTTAGCAACCCGATTTTTTCGGCATTTGCGGCACTGAACAAGGCCCCCGACAACATCGTCGCCCGCGAATTGGCGGCCCCGATGCGCGCCACCACATGCGGCGATATATTGGCCGGGATCAGCCCCAGACGCACCTCGGTCAAACCAAAGCGCGCGGTATCAACGCCCACGGCAATATCACAGACCGAGATCATGCCGACCCCGCCGCCATAGGCCGGACCCTGGATCCGCCCGATCAGCGGTTTGGGCAGCGCGTTCAGCGCATTCAGCATATGCGCCAGCTTGCTGCTTTCGCGGATACGGGTGGCGCGGTCGGCCTCGGCATTGCCTTTGAACCAGTTAAAATCGCCGCCCGCGCAAAAACTTTTGCCTTCACCGCTAAGGACAACAACCCGAACGCTGTCATCCACCGCCAACCGGTCTGCGGCGCTTTTAAGGTCGTCAATCAGCTGGCCGTTCAACGCGTTGTGCTTGTCTGGCCGGTTCAGCGTCAGGCGGGCTACGCCGCGCGCGTCGGCTTCAAGGGTGATCGTTTCATATGTCTGGCTGTTCATAATCTGGTCCTACATTCGGTAAACCGGGGAATGCCCCGTTGCGTCAGGCGTGCTGGACACGATTGACAGGCAAAGGCCCAACACATCGCGGGTTTGCGCGGGCTCGATCAGGCCATCATCCCACAGCCGCGAGGTGGCGTAATATGGATCCGATTGTTCGCCATATTGGGCGCGCACGCGGGATTCGATTTCGTCCAGTTCTTCTTGCGTGGCGGCGGGGGCTTTGACATTGGTGCGGCGCAATTCCAGCATCACGTTGCTGGCGATATCGGCTGACATCGTGGCCAGCACCGCGCTTGGCCATGCAAACAAAAAGTTCGGGCGAAAGCCGCGCCCGCACATGCCGTAATTGCCCGCGCCATAAGAACCGCCAACGATGACCGACAGTTTTGGCACCCGCGCCACAGCCTGAGCGTAAACCATTTTAGCACTGTTCTTGGCGATGCCTTCGCGCTCGGCGTCGGTTCCGACCATGAAACCGGTGATGTTATGCAAAAACAACAGCGGGATATTGCGCTGATCACACAGGGTAATGAAATGCGCGGCCTTCAGCGCCGACTGCGACAGCAGCGCGCCGTTATTACCGATGATCCCAACCACATGGCCATGAATGCGCGCGGTGCCGCAGACCACGGTATCGCCCCATTCGGGCTTGAATTCGCTAAACCCGCTGTCATCAACGGTGCGCGCGATAATTTCCCGCACGTCATAGGGCATTTTGGGGTCGGCGCTGATGACACCGCCAAGTTCAGACGCGGGGTATCGCGGCGGCAGGACCGGCGCGACCTTTGCCGGCTTGCGCTCAAAATTCGTCTCGCCAATCAGGGTGCGGGCCAGCGCCAGGCCCTGATCCTCGTCCGCCACCAGATGATCGCTAACGCCGGACACCCGCGTGTGCATCGCGGCCCCGCCCAGGGTTTCGCCGTCGACATCTTCGTTGATCGCAACCTTGACGATTGATGGCCCACCCAGATGGATACGGGCATTGCCATCAACCATGATCACCTGATCGCTGAGCGCCGGGATATAAGCGCCACCCGCGGTACAGCCACCAAACACCACCGAAATCTGCGGCAATCCAGCAGCCGACATGCGGCATTGGCGGTGAAAGGAATTGCCGAAATGGTCGCGGTCAGGGAATACCCGGTCCTGTTCCGGCAGATAGGCCCCACCGCAATCCACCAGATAGAGGCATGGCATACGGTTCTGCTCGGCGATCTCTTGCGCGCGCAGATGCTTTTTAACAGTCTCGTGGAAAAAGCTGCCCCCCTTAACGGTGGCATCATTGGCGATGATCACCACATGCTTGCCCTTTACCACGCCGATGCCGGTGACGATGCCCGCTGCGGGCACCTGATTGTCATACTGACCCCAGGCGGCCAGCGGCGACAGCTCCAGAAAGGCGCTGCCGGGGTCGATCAGCCGATCAATCCGGTCGCGCACCAGATGCTTGCCCCGCTCGTGGTGGCGGGCGCGCAGCTTTTCGGCACCCCCGGCGGTGGCGGTGGCCATACGCGTGCGTAGAGTGTCCAGCAGGCCCTGCGATTGCGCCTTGTTCTGGTCAAAAACCGGGGATCGAGGATCTATCCGGGATGCGATGCGAGTCATGTGTTGTCTCCGGTTTGGGCAAGAACACCGTTCAGAAAAATATCGACATAGTCGTCGGCCAACGCCTCGGCGCCGCCCCTTTGGGGGTCGAACCACTCAAGCGTCGCGTTCAGCGCGCCGATCAACAGCAAGCGAAACCGCGTCAGATTGACATCACTGCGGATCGCGCCCCGCACCTGCAATTCTGACAACAGATCATCCAGAAAACTCTCATAGGCGCGCCGAACCGGCAAGTTGGCGTCGCGCACCGCAGGCGGCACCTGACCAAAGATGCGCACATTGGCCGAGGTATAATCGCCATGCTCCAACAACGCACACAGGTGGCCGCGCAGTACCGCGCGAAACACATCGCGGGCGGGCGCGTCAGCGGGCAATGCCGCCACCCGTGCGCTGACCTCGCCATGAACCGCCCGAATACCAGCATCCAGGATTTCCGTGATAATATCGTCTTTCGAGGCGAAGTGATAGTAAATGCTGCCAGCCTTAATCCCCGCGGCCTCGGCGATCATGCGCAGAGATACCGCCCCGTACCCTTGACGACCAAACAGCAAGGCGGCCGCATCCAGAATGCCCGCGCGGCCCACCTCGGCGCTTTCTGCAACTGTTTTCGAGAGTGCCATCATGTCCTGCAAAATTTTACCTACCTAACACTTGTTAGGTGTTGAGAGACATTCTGTCAACCCGGTTTCAAAGTCAGGTAAAATTCTTGTGGCCAATGATATAGACTGTGCCGGTAAAGGACGCGATATGGCCCGCCGTGTCGCCCCTGACCACCACCTCGTAGACCGCGATCTTGCGGGACCGCGAGACTTCGGTTGCCGTCGCAGTCAATGTATCGCCCAGCCTTGCTGCGGCATTATAGGTGATGTGAACGTCAATGCCTGCCGCCAGCGTGCCATAGCTGTTTGACGCCACCCCAAAGGCGCAATCGGCAAGCGAAAAAATCGCACCACCATGGCAGGTTCCGTTGAAGTTCAGATTGCCCTGACGGACCGGCATCCGGACAATTGCATGACCGCGGCCAATTTCGACCAAATCGGCGCCCAACGCCCGCATATAGCCGTCGCGCTCTGTGAATTGTGCCCTCAACAGATCTAGCGAGGGTAAGTCGCTGCTAATGTCATCCATTTTTCTGACTTTCACATAGTTGCATCAGGATTTTTTCAATCGCATCGTCCAGACCGATCTCGGCCTGCTGAAGGTCCGCAACCACCGCGTCGATGGTTGCGTTTGCTTCGTTCAGAACGCGATGTTCTGCATATTTGGCGACAGATTGCGCCAGCAAGCGCCGGGTGCGCCCGCCAAGGGCATTACGCGGGCCCTTCATTTTGCGCGCCGCAGCCCGGCGATCGACTGCGTCGGCCAGGTCGCACAGGCCCGTCCGATCGACCGCATTGGTCGTCAGGACCGGCACTTTCCAGTCGCCCGGCGCACGCAGGGCCAACATTGCCTGCAACTGACCAACTGTCCGTTTGGCCAGCGGCAAATCGGACTTATTGACGACCAGAATGTCGGCGATCTCAAGAATGCCTGCCTTGATCGCCTGAACGTCATCCCCCAGGCCCGGCGCCGAGACGACAATCCTGACATCCGCCATTTCCGCCATCTCGACCTCGGATTGCCCTGCACCCACGGTCTCCAGAACGATCACGTCAAAGCCCGCAGCGTCCATAAGGTCAGCCACCCGTGCGGCCGAAGCCGACAGGCCGCCCAGATGCCCCCGCGATGCCAGCGAGCGTATGAACACGCCGGGGTCCATCGTGTGCTCGGCCATGCGGATCCTGTCGCCCAGAACCGCGCCGCCGGTAATCGGGCTGGATGGGTCGACAGCGGCCACCGCGACCGTCTTACCGCGCCCGCGCATTTCGGCAATGAACGCGTTTACCAGCGTCGATTTGCCAGCTCCCGGCGGGCCGGTAAAGCCAACCACGACCGCGCGGCCCAGATGCGGCTCGATTGCTTTCAGCAACGCGCTGACCGCCTGGCCGTCACGGTCGATGATACTTATTGCACGGGCAAGTGCGGCGGTTTGTCCGGCCAACAGACGCACCGCAAGCCCAGACTTTTCGGCGGCTTGATCCTGCATGGCGCTCAAGCGACCACAAGCGGTTGGCCAAAGCCCAGTTCATCCCGCAGCACTTTGACGATTTCACCCAGCGTAGCACCAGCACGGATCGCGTCGATCTCGGCGGCAAAGATGTTAGTGTCCTCGGATTGTGCAGCCTTGCGAAGACCCTCCAGGGCTTGGGTCAAAGCATCAGTGTCGCGGGCGGCTTTGTTCTGCTTCAGGCGTTCGACCTGTTGTTCCATATGCTCTTTTGGCGGACGCTTCAGGGTTGGGCGAGCCGAGGCGTCTTCGTCTTCCGCAAACGCGTTGACGCCAACCACGATCTGTTCGCCGCTATCCACCTGATCCTGAAATTCAAGCGCGCTGGCCCCGATCAGCTGCTGAACAAAACCGCTTTCGACGGCCTTGAACATACCGCCTTCGGCGTCGATCTGCGCGATGACATCCAGAATTTCCGCTTCCATCGCATCGGTCAGGGATTCGACGTAATAGGATCCGCCCAGCGGGTCGATCACATCGCACAGATGGGCCTCGTGTTTCAGGATGTTCTGGGTCGAAACGGCAATCTTGGCGGAATCTTCTGTCGGCGTTGACAGAACTTCGTCATAGCCATCGGTGTGCATGGATTGTAGCCCGCCAAGAATTCCGGCCATGGCCTGTACCGTAACCCGCGCGATATTGTTCAGCGGCTGTTGCCGGGTCAGATCGCAGCCCGATGTCTGGGCGTGAAACTTGAACCGCTTGGCGCGCGGATTGGTGACGCCAAAGCGTTCGGTCACAAGATTGTTCCAGATGCGCCGCCCGGCGCGGAACTTGGCCACTTCTTCAAAAAAGCTGATCGAGATGTCGAAAAAGAAGGTAAATCGTTCCAGGAATTTTTCCGGCTCCATCCCGCGCGCCTTGCAGTCTTCGGCGTATTGGATGGCTGTGGACAGCGTCAGCCCCATCGCTTGTGCCGGGGTCGCCCCGGCCTGTTGCATATGCTGACCAACAATCGAAAAGGCGTTCCAGTTCGGCACATGCTCGGCCAAATAGGCGGCGGTGTCCAGCTGCACCCGGCGGGCGCCTTGCAGAGACAGGCGATAGAACATGTGGTTGGCGACGAAATGCGAGATGTAGTCGCTTTGGTTCGACGTTCCGGTCACCTTTTTCCAATCGATCCCGCGCTTTTCGGCCACCACCAGCATCTGCGCCAACATGGTGAACGGGCTTGGGTCGTTCAGACCGATCGAAATCTCGTCAATCGGGATGTCGGCCAGACAAATGTCCATGTCCTCTTCGGTATTGATAATGGTCCCGCACGTGCCCAGAATTTCTGGCTCCACCTCATCACAGTCGATCCCTCGATAGACCGAATTGCACGGGATAATGCTGAGCGCGCTGGCACCGGAGGCTAGGATCTTCTTGATCCGCGCATTGAAATCCACCGGACGGCCCAACCCGATCAGCTGGCGCTGCGACCATGTGCGGCCGCGATGCATCGTTGGATAAATGCCGCGCGTCATCGGATCGGCACCGGGAAACCCCAGCTTGTCGCCATAGTCACCATCGGGATCGCCGCCCGGCCAGTACAGCGGTTGAACCTCGATGCCCGAGCGGTTTTTGACAGGTGTGTCTTCGCCGATCAGGGCGTCATAGTTCTGTTGCCATGCTTCAAAGGCCGCCCGTTGCGTATCGGATCCGGTCGTTGATGTGGGTTTGTCGATATTGTTCATCATTTCGGCCTTTCTCAGTCCACAGGGCGTTCGTTATTCGCAGCTATGGCAAGTTGCTCCACGACGCTCACGATTTCTTCGCGCACGGCACCCGGATGAAACACCTTGGAAACGCCCGCAGACAACAGGTCCGCCTCGTCCTCGTCCGGCACAATGCCACCCACGACGACGCGCACATGGCCAAGCCCAGCCGCATCCAGCGCAACCATCAACTTCGGAACCAACAGGTGATCTGTCGCCAAAGAGCTGATACCAATGACATCCACATCTTCCTCAAGCGCCAGCGCCACGACCGCGTCGATCGCCTGCCAGGGGTTGGTGTATATCACCTCCATCCCGGCATCGCGCAGATAGGCCGCGATGATGCGACTGCCCCGGTCATGGCCGTCCAGGCCGATCTTGGTAACCAGCACGCGCGCCGGGGCCAAAAGAACTTCGGTCATCCTCGATCCTCCTCAAAATTTGCTTCAACTGACGCGTCCGCACAGGCCTGTGCGCCGCGTACATTACCGATGAATTTACGGGCCAGTCCGGCTGGCGTATCGCGCCCTTTGCGAAACCAAACCGGGGTATGATTCATTGCGCCAATCAACATCAGTCGCAGAACGCTTCGGTCGACCTGTATCGGCAAGGGCAACGCATCGCACAGCGCTGTGAAACGCGCCTCATATTCGCGACGCAAACCAACCAGCGTCTTTTCCGCGTCCGGGACATCCGACGGCAGCGTCCGGATCACGACATGGGCATAGTTACTGGCCCCCAGTAGCATCGCCAGATGCGCCTCGCAGGCCGACTGTAGCCGCACCCACGGGTCCGGCCCCGCCGTCGCCAAGGCCACATCCACGCCTTCGCTGATCCGATGAACGCCCTCTTGGAACACCGCGACAAGCAGATCTTCCTTGGAGGCGAAATGATAATACAGCGAGCCGGGCAACATGCCGGTCGCCCGAGCGATATCGCGGGTCGAGGTGCTGACAAAGCCCTTCTCAACAAACAGCGCGGCAGATGCATCAAGAATGAGCTCTCGGCGGTTATTGATTCTGGCCTTGGGTGCCAAACCTGTCATTGCGCCCTCTTAACTAAGCAAACGATTGCTTGGTTATTGTGGGAATTGCCCAATTTGTCAACTGACTATTGCTGTCAGAGGCGCGGGCTGCGGCTTTCACCGGGACATAAGATTGGAGCGGCGGAACAGAACCGACCCCTGATCACCCGCAGGATAAAACTGTTAAAGAAACGAAGGGACGGTTTTGCATCCGACCCCGCCTATCTGGAACAGGTCAGACCAAAGACCAGCATGTGCGAGGTAAAACTGGCACTGCCGTCCGGCTTGGCGCCCTCGGAGTATTTTTGCGCCACTTGGTGTTCGACTTCCGGCGTAATCCGGGATTTCAGCCAGGGCAGGTGCATCAGATTCCGGCGGAACTGGTCGAAGTTTTCAAAGCGCAGCGGGCGGATGTAGTCGTGCCGCCCCTCAAGGCGAAACAAACTGCGCGATTGCGCCCGTTCGAGCGCGCGAAGCGCGGCCGCGCGTTCGATGCCTTCGTCGTGAAAGATCTTCAGAATATCGTTGAAATCCCCCGCATAGGCCGGTTCACAGATATAGACTTGCCCATTTTTGCGCAAAACGCGGGACAATTCATCAAAGGCCCCGTCCATTGCGTCGATCGGCACGTGATGCAGCGATTTCATCATCACCACCACATCCAGGCTGTGATCGCCAAATGGCAGCGCCTGTGCCTCGCCCGTCAAGAACCGCACGCCCTGGCCAGGCTTGTTGGCAGATAGATCGCCAGTATCAATACCCGTCACGCTGGCCGCGCCGGTTTCCGCCAGAATACGGCGCGCAAAGCCGCCGCCGCCACACCCCAGATCCAGCACATCGCGCCCATCCAGCTCTATCGCCTGGCGCAGCGGCACCATTTCATCATCGCGCACCTGCAGAGCGCTCATTCCAGCCCTTCCAACAGGCGCAGGGCGCGGGCAACCACGGGGGCGTCAATCAACCGACCATCAAGCCGGATCGCGCCCTTGGCACCGGCCTCTTCGGCGACAACCTTGATGCGTTGGGCCTGTTCGATTTCCTCGGTGCTGGGCATGAAACCGGATTTGACCCCTTCAACCTGACGCGGGTGGATACACAGTTTTCCGCCAAAGCCCAGCCTGCGGGCGCGTGCGGTATCGCTTGCCAGAACCGTTTCATCATCCAGATTGACCGTCACGCCATCAAGCGGCGCCTCAAGCCCGGCCATGGCCGAGGCAACCACAATCCGCGAACGGGCAAACAACAGGCCCTGGTCTTCGTCTTCGATGCCCGTATCCAGCTGAAAATCGATCGATCCAAAGCCAAGTCGGCTGATGCCGTCAACCCGCACCAGATCCCCCAAGTTCCACAGGCCAAGCGCGGTTTCGATCAGGGCAATCACTGGCACCCCATCCGGCAAACCAGAGGTGAACTGCGCAAGGCTGTCCGGATCTTCGGCCTTGGGCAGCATCACCGCCAACAAGCCGGGGCTGTTCAACAAGGTCAAATCGGCCTCGTGCCAGTCAGTTGCAATGGCGTTGATGCGCACAATCGCCTTGCCACCAGCGGCCAGCCATTCGGCGACATGGGCGCGGGCCGCGGATTTGGCATCGGGCTGAACCGCGTCTTCCAAATCTATCACGATTGCATCCGCACCGCTTGCGGTGGCACGCGCAAAGCGTTCGGGGCGATCTCCGGGGACAAATAACAAACAATTATGCATGATGGCCTTTCAGGGCAAAGCGGATGTTTTCACCCGCAATCTGTTGGAATAGGTGAACCGGTCCGCCGGATAGAGGTTGATGGCAACCTCATAGGTTTCCTGGTCATCAGTTTGATAGTGACGCGTGATGCGCAGCGCCGCGTCCCCCTTTGTCGCGCCCAACTTTTCGGCCTCTTGCGCGTTAAGGCTGGTTGCGGAGATCTGCTGACGGACCTCGGCCGGGGTGACGCCAAAGCGGGCTTCGATCAGCGACCAGATGGGCAAGGATGAGCCTTCGACGTCTGCCTGCACATCGCGGAACACCCCTGTCACGAACACGTCGGTCAGCGCCACCGGCAAAGGGTTGCCTGCAATCTTGCGCAATCCATGCAGCCTTAACCAGTTCTGTCCTTGCGCACAGTCAAGCAGATCAACAATGTCGCCTGACGCGTGGATTTCTTCGGCGTCCAGCAAATGCAGGGACACATCCTGTGCGTATTGATGCAGGTCCGACACCGTATCGCCCACCTGTGTATATCGCGGCCTGATCCGGCTGGACCGCACAATGGTGCCAACCCCGGCGCGGCGCGTGACGAGGCCTTCTGCCTCTAACCGGCGCAACGCCTCGCGGGCGGTGTGGCGGGATATGGTGAATTGCTTGCAAAGGGCATGTTCCGGGGGCAGATGACTACCCACCGGATATTGGCCCGAAAGGATGCCATCAATCAGGGCTTGTGCCACAATTGCATAGCGGGGCGTGGTCATGCAGGGTGCCTTTTGATCAGCTCTTTGGCGATCAGGATGCGTTGCAATTCATTCGTTCCCTCGCCGATGACCAACAGCGGCGCATCGCGGTAAAGACGCTCCACATCGTATTCCTTGGAATAGCCATAGGCCCCGTGGATGCGCAGAGCTTCGGCGGCGTTTTCCATACTGGCCTCGGTGGCGGCATATTTGGCCATGCCTGCCTCCATGTCGCAACGCTCGCCCCTGTCAAAAGCCTCGGCGGCGGCATTGGTCAGCAGGCGGGCGGCCTCGGTGCGGGTGGCCATTTCGCCCAGCTTCAGCTGGATCGCCTGATGTTCGCAGATCGGCTTGCCAAAGGTTTTGCGCTGTTGGGAATAGGCCACCGCAAGATCCAGCGCCGCCCTGGCCACACCCACGCCGCGCGCTGCCACATTGATGCGGCCCAACTCCAGCCCCGACAGGATCTGTTGCAGCCCGCGCCCTTCAACCCCGCCAATCAGGCAATCGGCAGGAACGCGGTAATCCTGAAACAGCAATTCGCAGGTATCAATGCCACGATAGCCCAGCTTTTCCAATTTGCGCGCCACGGTGAACCCTTCGCGCTTTTCGGCCATGAACAGGCTCATGCCCTTGTGGGCGGGGGTGGTTTTGGGATCGGTTTTGACCAACAACGCAAGGCAGTTGCCATGCAGTGAATTGGTGATCCAGGTCTTGGTGCCATTGACGATATAGTCATCGCCCACGCGCTTTGCCACCGTGCGCACCGCTTGCAGATCGGTGCCACAATCGGGTTCGGTCAGGCCAACCCCGCCGCGCAATTCACCGGTGGCGAAACGGGGTAGGTAATGCTGTTTCTGGGCATCGGTGCCGTGACGCTGCACCGCCGAGGCCATGATAAGGTGCGAATTGATGATCCCCGAAAGCGACATCCAGCTGCGGGTGATGCGGGTGACTATCTTGGCATAGGTGCTGGTGGACAGGCCAAGCCCACCGTATTCTTCGGCGATTATGCAGCCGAACAACCCCATTTGCTTCATTTTCTCGACGATCTCGTGGGGGTATTCGTCGCGGGCCTCCAGGGCATGCACAAATGGGTCAACCTCGGCAGTCAGGAATTTTTCCAGCGCGTCAAGGATGATGGCATCGTTGTCATTGCTCATGGCCGTTACTCCGGATTGCCGGCCAAAAGCGCGGCCAGGCTGTTAGCGTTCGCCAGCCTGTCCAGCCCCAGAACCGCATCGCGGATATGCTCGGCGCGGCTGCGGGCGACGGCGGTGCAGGCGGTTTCGAAAAACTTCGCTTCAATTTCGGCGTTGGACAGCGGGCGGTCTGGATTGCCCCGGTTGATTTCTTCGCGGTGGGACAGGGTCTGGCCATTCCTGAGGGTCACGATCACGTCGCCGGAATAGTATTTCGGGAAGGGCGCATCGGGGTAGTCCTCGCAGGTAACTTTGGCGGCAATCGCCAGCAGGGCCGGATCATTCAGCGCGTCCAGCTCCTCTAGGCCGAAACAGCCGCGCACCAGCCCCGAGGCCACCGCCCAAGGGATCGAAAACTGCGCATCATACGAATTCTGCGGCCGCTGCTTTGTCTCAACCGGTTGGCAGACGGTCTTATGCACACCGGCAGGCACCAGGGCGCGGATACTGGCGATATCTTCGGTCATGACCCCATGCTTGTCCCGCAGCGCCATGGCGGCATCAGCGCAGGCGTGGGTGAAATGGCACGCAGGGATCGGCTTTACCGCCACATTGTTGATTTCCCAGCTTTCGCCCAGGTTTTGCGTGGCAAGGGACAGGTCCATTTCCGCCTGTTCGGCCGCGTGAAGATACAGCGGAAACAGCCCGAAACGCCCCTCGTAGACTGCCTTGGGGCCGACGAACCCGGCCTTGGCCATCCCCGCCGCCGTGATGCCGCCCACCCCGGCCCAACCGGGGTGCATCCGCTTGGTCCAGGCACCATCTTGTAAGAACTCCATGCTGCCCGAAGCCATCGACAGAGCAATGCCCTGCGCATCGGCCATTTGTGCCGCGCTCAGCCCCTGAAGGCGGCTGGCAATCAGAGCTGCGGCAAACACGCCGATTATTCCGGTTGGGTGATAACCGACCTGATGAAAACCGCCCCTGGCAACGGACGCAAGACGGGTGGAAACCTCCATTCCCGCAATATAGGCGCTGAGCATGTCGCGCCCGCTGGCACGACGGTCCGCCGCCACGCCAAGGGCGGTGGGAAAGGCCGCTGCGGTGGCGTGAATAACGCCTGCCACATGCGTGTCATCATAATCCAGCCCATGCACGAGCAGCCCGTTCAGCATCACCGCATCGCGCAGCGGCAAACCTGCGCCCATGCCGATCACCTGCCCGTCGCCCGACCCAAAACCGGACAGAGCCGACAAAGTGCGATGGGCAAAATCGTACCGGGTCGAGGCCAGTGCAATCCCGACAGCATCAAGGATCAAATGGCACGCACGGCTGCGGATATCCGCCGGGATATCGCCATGATCCAGGTTCGCCACGAAGGCTCCCAACTGCGGAGCAATCAGCCCGTGCGCGCCTTGCATCTCATCTGTCATTTGGCTTTCTCCCAGAGTTTTGCTTATTCAAAGCACGGTGTGATTTCAGAGCTGAAGGCAGCCAGAACCAAGCCAGCCAGCCCTAACCAGCAAGACACCTGAAACAGAACAGCATCAAGCCTCAGGCAGCCCTGTGGAACGTCCCTTTGCCCCCTTGCGCCCGCGATGCTTGCGCCAACGAAATCAATAGTTTGCTTTCCCCTGCACCGCAGTTTCGCGCGAATGCACCAGTGCGCTGCGCACAAAGCTCATGAATTCGGTGCCGTCCTGCTTTATGCCCCGAGTGCGCACCGTCACGATGCCCTGTCCTGGGCGCGATTTCGACGGGCGCAGCCCCAGTATCTCGGATTCCGCATAGATAGTGTCCCCGGGAAAAACCGGAGCGGGCAGCTTGATGTCGGTCCAGCCCAGATTGGCCACCGCCTGCCCGCTGATCTGGGGCACCGACATGCCCGCCACGATTGCCAGGGTCAAAGTCGAATTGACCAGCGGCTTGCCGAACTCGGTCTTTTCCGCAAAGGCCGAATCGCAGTGGGCCGGGTGGTGGTTCATGGTCAGCAGTGAAAACTGGATATTGTCGGTTTCGGTTATGGTGCGACCAGGGCGGTGTTCGTAAATGTCGCCGACCTTAAAATCCTCGAAATACATGCCGACTTCGGCGCGAAAGCGGTTCTCACCGATTTTTCTCATAGTAATCCCGTTCGATGCTAGACTAATTGTCCGGACATTTGTATCAACCCCCTGACACCCCGTCAACACAGGCTTTCATGATGCGCAGCACCGACCGGAACCAACTGATAAATCGGCCGACACTCGCGCTGATCGCCCCGGTCACACGCACATGATCAGAACGCAAATACCGCGCGGCGCGGCTGCGCCAAGACGCCCAGAATGCCATTAATCTAACCTGTGCTTCATCGCCCTAAATGTGCCGGGCATGCCGCGATCCAATTGAGGAGTTGAACCATGCAACCATTAAACGGACTTCTTGTTATCTCACTGGAGCAAGCCGTTGCCGGGCCGATGGCCAGCCAACGGCTGGCGGATGCCGGGGCGCGGGTCATCAAGATCGAGCGCGTCGGCGGAGAAACCGCGCGCCATTATGATGCCGTCGTAAAAGGCACAAGCGCCTATTTCGCATCGCTGAACCGTGGCAAGGAAAGCGCCGAGCTGAACATCAAAGAGCCATCCGATCGTGACGTTCTGGAACGCATGATCGCCACGGCAGATGTCTTTATTCGCAACATTGCGCCCGGTGCGGCGGCACGGCTTGGGCTGGATGCCAAAGAACTGACCAAGAAATATCCACGGCTGATTGTGGTGGATATCTTTGGCTATGACCAGAACAGCTCTTACGCCAAGCGGCTGGCTTATGACATGCTGATTCAGGCGGAAAGCGGCCTGTGCGACGTCACCGGCACCCCGGAAGAACCTGTGAAGGTCGGCGTTTCGGCTGCGGATCTCAGCACTGGTATTGCGGCCTATTCTGCCGTGCTCGAAGCCCTGCTGGAACGCGGCATCAGCGGCAAGGGTAAGGCGATTGAAATCCGCATGTTCGATGTGATGGCCG
>Ga0209345_10002094_pt1 | contig 22767 bp, 17 predicted proteins | sample Cruoilmetagenom7_FD_187294 | JGI IMG/M metagenome (GOLD analysis project Ga0209345, IMG submission 187294) | Oil polluted marine microbial communities from Coal Oil Point, Santa Barbara, California, USA - Sample 7 (SPAdes) (version 2) | ecosystem: Environmental > Aquatic > Marine > Oil seeps ...
TCCGATCTACATGCGCCGTCCGAAATTTCAACTGCCCGCGGTCGATCTGCATCGCGTATGTGGCATAGGCGGGGACCGCCCCTTCAAGAGGGTGGTCGAGCGGATACGTCGCTCGATTGGCCGGGTCGAGAAGGCGGCAGGCATCAAGGTGGCTGTTGAGCCGATTCAGGAGCGTGGCTCTCGCTGTCTGGCTGGATTGTCGTTCACCGTGGCGAGCGATAAGGAGACGCCTGCCTGAGCTGCGATCGGCTTTACAGCACCTCGTCGTCCCCGAGGTCGATCGACAGATCTCCACCCGAGGTGGGGGAGGAGGGGTCGTTGAGGATGGACGCCAGCATGTCGTTCTGGCTGGACGCGTCGATCGGTTCGTCGCTCGCCTCTGCCTCGACTTCCTCGTCGGCTTGATCTGTATCTTGCTGCGTCCCCCCTTCCGGGGCACCCTGTTCCTGTGTGGGCTCGGTCTCGAGGGAGGCCTCGGACGACATCTCCACGCCACCGCTGCCGGAAGCGTTTGTTGCCCCCAGTGGCCTTGGGGTCGAGGCGCTCCCCCCGTCTGCAATCTGCCTGATTTTCTCAGGTGCGAGATACATGCCCATGAAGAACGACAGCAGCAGCGACTGCCGCCGCGCAAGTAGCCCATCGAAATCGCTCTGCATGTGAATCCGAGCATCCGCTCGATTGCACGCTTGCAAGAATTTCTGAAGCAGTTGTGTTTCTCGCCTGGACGCGGCCCGGATTGCGTAGGTCGAGCCGGGCTTGACGAAGCTGAGGAAGCCATCGTCCTTCAGGCGTCGCGCCCTCGCCGCGGCATCTTCGATGGTCGGCGCATCGATGAGCGCGCAACTGCGCTCTCGCTCTTTGCCCTTCACGGCGGTCAAGGCAAAATATTGCATCAGGTTTCCTTCACATCCATCCGGCCGACTTGAAGGGCGCGGGGTCAACGCCCTCGGGAACGACCCATGACTTGCGCTCCCCATCCCAGCGCGCGCCCAACTCCTTTGCCTTGTCCTTGTCGTCGAACGGCACCTTGAGGAGCGTTCCCTTCGCGATCTTCGTCTTCCAGTCGCCGTCGAGCTTGGGCCCGGAGAACTTCTTCGCGTTCCCCTTCTTCGTTGGGTCGCCTGCCATCCGCTTGATCCCCGAGTTCTTGATCGAGGAGACATCGGTCCTGACCACGTCTGCGATGCCGCCCACAAACTTCTTCATGAGGTTCATGTTCTCCGCCTTGGAGATCATTTCGAGGACGTCTTCCCACTGTGCGGTCATCGCCGGGTCGGCATATCCCGGCGCTGTCGCGCGCATGGCATCGATCAGCACGAAGGCAGTCTCGGTCGGGGTGATCTGTCGTTTCTTGATCCGGATGTAATCGCGCGCCTTCAGGGTCTCGATGACGTTCGCCCGCGTTGCAGGCGTGCCAATTCCGGATGTCTCCTTGAGCTTCTTCTTCGCCCCGGAATCTTCGACATAGGCGGCAACGTTCTTCATCGCCTGAAGAAGCGACTTCTCCGTGAAGCGTTGCGGCGGCTTGGTCTTCTTCTTGTCCAGCTGGGAGGAGGACACGGTTCCGGTCTCGCCGTTCTTGAGAGGAGGCAGGGAGGCATTGGCCTCATCATCGGTATCCTGGGCCTCGTCGTCAGCGGCATCTTCCTCGATGCCTGATGGCGACTGGAATGCCTGCTTCCAGCCAGGCAGGGTGATCTGTCGGCCGCCGGCCTTGAGGGGCACGCCGTTGGCGTCCATGCCGATCGAAGTCTGGAGGTATTCCATGTCGGGCATATGAGCGGCCAGCCAGTGCCTCGAGACGAGCACGTAGAGCTTCTTCTCGTCGGCGGACAGCTTGGAGACATCCGTTGCCTGGTTGGTCGGAACAATGGCGTGGTGTGCTGTGACCTTCTTGTCGTTGTAGACGGAGCCGCGGGCAGACCCTGCCATCTCGACCTGAGCCTGGCTGGAGAGCAGGTGAGAAAGTTCAGGCACTCGGGCGAGATGCGCAGCGATGGTGGGGATGTTCGCTTTGTGCTCCTCTGGAAGAACCTGACAGTCGGTCCTGGGATAGGTCAGGGCATGGTGGGTCTCGTAGAGGGCCTGCATGACTTTCAGCGACTTGTCCGCGGACCAACCAAAGCGGGAGTTGCATTCCTGCTGCAAGGCGTTGAGATCGAGAAGCGGCGGAGGGGCTTGCTTCTTGGCCTCCGTCTTGACCGACAGGGGTCCTGTTGCACCCTGCACCTTTGCAAGAAGGGCGCGAGCCTGCGCTTCGTCCTTGATGCGCTTTTCCGCGGGAGGGGCATAGCGCATCTTCACGCTTCCGGAAGAAGCCTTCACGATGGCGGTGATCTCGAAATAGTCCTCGGGTTTGAAGTTGACTATCTTTCTTTCGAGATCGACGATCATCGCCAGGACCGGTGTTTGAACGCGTCCGACCGACATGGGCTTGCTGCCCGGGGCGGCGAGTTTCAGGGTGGCGGCACGGGACATGTTCATGCCGACAATCCAGTCGGCGTAAGTGCGAGCCATGGCGGCCCAGTAGAGGGGCTTTGTCTCCGATGCGTCCCGAAGCGAGGACAAGGCCTTCTGGACCGCTGGCAGAGTAAGGTCGGAGAGCCAAAGCCGTTTCGTCGGCCCGTTCCATTTGAGCTCGTTGAGGATCTCGTAGGCGATGAGTTCCCCTTCCCGGTCGGCGTCGGTGGAGATGACGATCTCTCCGGCATCCTTCATGAACTTCCGGATGTTATTGATCTGCTTCTTGGCCATGCCATCCTTGGCCTTGAAGAGGAATTTCCCGGGAACGATGGGAAGGGGGTCCCACTCCCATCGTTTGAGATCCTCGTCGTAGTCGTGGGGCATGTAGGGGGTGAGGAGGTGTCCGAAGCCCCAGGTTACGGACCAGCCGGTTCCGGCAATTCCTCCGTCCGCCTTCCTGCCTCCGCCAAGCGCCTTGGCGATGTTGCGTCCTTGGTCGGGCTTCTCACAGAGATAAAGTGTGTCTTTGGCCATCGGGGTCTTCCGTGTTGCGTGCGGTCGGAGGCTTGGACGCCTATATCCGACCTATGGAACAGTCAGCTCTTCAGAAAGAAAAATGCCGCCTCGACCTCGCAGCCGCTGCGCTCGAGGCATCTGGCATGTCGGAAAAAATATTCCTTCTTGGGGAAATTCCGCCAAGGGATCGACGGATCTACTTCTATGCCGTGCCGGATGCCCACGCTCATAAAAATGGGTTCGGAATCTCGGGACTGGTAGCGGAACTCAGATCATCTGACGTTCCCCATGCCGTGGACTGGGACCGCGAAAGCGAAACTTTCGGGCTGCGCTACATGCCTGACCATGTTCGCGCCCCGGCGACGCTCCGGAGTTTCTCGGGACCGGAGGCGAAGGCTGCCTGGAGCAAGTGGCGCTCGGTCGAGCGGGAAATTGACAAGGCCGTTCTGGCGGTCGCAGAGGTTCTGGCGGTCAATCCACGCGCTGATCTCGACCTGGTGAGGCAGGGGCAGGAGCGCGGCGTTGAGGTGAAGGGGCGCAAGCGAAGCCTGCTTCGAAGGACTGACGGCGACGAAAGATCATAAGGGGAGGTCGTCATGGCCGATGACGGAATGAGCAACGACGAAGGTGGATTCGATTACGAGGCGGCCCTCCGTGCCGCCGGTCTCTCTGCGCCGGAGGGCGACGAAGATGAGCACGCGCGCAAGGCAGAGGCCGAGTATCGCGATCGCTTCCGCACAGATTCATCGACCGTCTTCGTGGACCCGGACGGAACCGCTCACTATGCCGACATGGAGTTTCCGGAGGGCGTAGATAGCCGCTCTTTCGGGGAAGACGTCGAAGACGCTGAGATCGTCAAGAGCCGTATCAATCCCGCTGGCAGACCCATCGACGAGAAGGTGTCGACGGAAGTCATCGGAACCTACAAGGAGAAAATCGAACAGTGGAACAATGGCTTCTCGACATCGTCTGACGCCTACACGGTCGCCGGCTTGCAGTCCGATCGTGTCGCGGCGATGCAGGAGATCATGGCCAATGGCCTGACGCATCACCCTGATTTGAAGGGCTTGGAGAGGTTTATCGCTGCGGATATCGCGTGGATCTCTCGGCCGGACCCCCGTGACGGTGAATACGCCGACTATATCAAGCACCGCAATCGCGTGCGGATGGAGGTATTCTCGGAGAAGGACGATGACAATCGAATTGTCCAGGTAAACGACACGATTTCCAGCGCCGATGACTACGCGAGGGCTACTGGCGCGATCAGCCAGGCGATGGTCGCCAAGCTGGATGTCGAGCAGCACTACGAATTCCTGGCGGTCCGCCAAGAGGCGGCGCTCGAGCACTTCAACGACCCGAGGTTCGTCGCCGAGGTCGGTCTCTACGCCCGCAACCGGATCGACGACGAGCTCCTCGTAGACTTCGATCGGTGGGATCTTCGCGATCCGACTGCCAAGAAGCGGTCGCAAGTCATGGCCGACGCCTTTGCCGAGTCCATCGACCTCGAGACCGAGGTCAGCACGACTGCAAAGATCGAGAGCTTCCAGAAGATGCGCGAGACCGGCCGGTCGGTGTCGCACAACCAGGACTCGATCATGCGTTTTGCGCGGATGACCCGGAAGGGCCCGGATGGATCACCTCCGAAGATTGACGAACGTTTCCTCGAGGCTGGACTCCAGGCGCTCGACAACAAGGTCAACTCGCCTTCGGTCACGAAGGAGTGGCTGGACTCCATCCCGCGCGCGGAGCGCAAGATGATGAAGGACCAGAACACCCCGGTGGGACTCATGAGGAAAGCCAGGGAGACCTTCGAACGCGATTTCGACGCCCTGGCAAAGGGCCGTTCCGTGGATGGATCGACGCTCGCCGCGAGCTTCGCGGTCATGGAGAACGCCGCCCAGGAGATCCTGAAAAACTACCCACTTCACAACAAGAACAACCAGCTGAATAACCCCGAGGACCTCGGCTGCCTGGCGATGTTCTCGGCCAAGTATCGAGAAAGCACGCTGGACAAGATTCCCGAGAAGATCGACGAGGTGGTGTTTGGCCGATTGACGAATGACAACCTGCTCAACGAAGGCAGCAAGACCGGCTTCGCCACCAGACAGCCGAAATCCCGAGGTGGAGAGGAATACCATCTCGACCTCGATGCGCATGGGGATAGAATTCATATCGAGGTTGCAGACGGCAACCATCTTCGCCTGTCGAATTCCCGGCAGGACGCCGAGGCTGGAAAGTTCGTGCAGCTGAGACTTGAGGGCCTGACAGTCCCCGAGATGGGGCAGCAGACCAAATCCGGTGCGCTGGATGCTGGGCTGGAGGCGAAATCGCATATCGAGGGGCTCGTTGCGCGCTACGGTGCGGACAAGAGCGTCGAGAGGATGGGCCTCCAGATCGAGAATAACTCCAACGGAGAACCCGTGCTCAAGGCGACGATGCCTTCCGGTGAAAGCCTCTCCCAGAGAATGATCAGGGATGGATACGGCCTTCCTACGCACGAGAGCGAAGGGATTACGCGCCGTGAAAACCTCGCGAAGCAGGCGGAATCCTTCAGGCGCGGCTTGTGGAAGGAGGGCTTCCCGGAGGTCGACAGGACCTGGCGCACCGAGGACATGTCTCCGAGTCTCTCTGCCAAGGACAAGCGCGAGCGTCTCGCCGACATGGTGGGGCTTTCGATGGCGATGGACACCCGGTCGGTGACGTCCAAGTTGTCGCATCGCGAGACGAAGATCTTCTCCCTGCCGCTGGAGGCATGGGCGGCACATTCCAACGTCGACGAGGCGGTTATGAAGGTGGCTCGGACAAACCCGGGACGCCTCCAGGACATCTACGAGAACAACCTCGAGATCCTGAAGGACCTCAGGAAGCGGAAGGACAAGCTGACTCCGGCAGAGAAGGTGGCGCACGATCGCCTCGACATGGGTCGGCGAGCGATCGGAAAGCCCCTCGCGGAACTCGGACACATGGACCCGGAGAAGGTGCAGAAGGATGGTCATGCCATGATGTCTCGCAAGGGCATCAAGGCGAACCTCGATGCCCTGCGGCCATTCGGTAACGCCGCCGCAGTTGTTGCAGACACCACCACGAAATATGTCGGCGAGGGGATCAGGCGGGCCCCGGGTGCGCTCAAGACGCTGCTCGATATTGCAGACGAGAGGTAAGGGATGACGACCAAGGTTGTGCCCGGAATGCCTCTCTACGTGCCGACAAGCGAGCGGGCTGCGGCACTTTCGCTGGGTGCCGTTCTGGTAGAGGGAGACGCGAGGCTTCACGTGCCGAACCCGCTTCCCAAAAGGTTCGACCAGGCATCGTTTTCGAGGTGGTTGACGCCGACCGCCCGGATCGTCTGGATCAGCGAGCTTCTCGAAAGCGTGCTTGAGCGCAGGATCGACATGAATGACATCGCAGGCCTGCTCGATGGCGGAGGGATCGGTGCGGATGGCGACGATGACCATCTCGTGCCACTGTTCGTCCCCCGCTTCGAGATGGACGCCGCGCGCCACATCCCCGGTGTTTCCTGGGATCGGCGTCGCAAGGCCTACGTCGCAGACAGAACGGCCAATTTCGGGCTCGTGTTTCGATACCTTACACCAGCCATGAAGGCGGCCTGGATTACCGAGCGAAACATGGACACGGCGATGGGAGCGCTGATGAGGGCGAGGGCAATGATCGAAGAGGTCGAAGAGCAGGACGAGCTATCCGAGCCCGAGCTTATTCCACATGAGCAGCGTCGGAAGGACGAAGACTGAATCCTCAAAGATCGAATTTTCAAGGCCGCGGCACCAGGGTGTCGCGGCCTTTCTCGTAATTAACGGGATGTGAATTTCCTTTGTCGGCGAGGGCGATAGATCATGCGCCCAGGGTGATCCTCTTGTATTCGAAGGAGCATCCATGAACCACGTTGACGATATCGCACATCCAGGCGAAGGCAAATTCGGGCGTGATGATCGACATATCGTTCGGGCGATCGGTTCTGGCCGTGCCGTAGTATCCCACGGTGAAGAAGTTCCCTTCGGGCTCGTTTTCGATCTCGAGCGCCTCCGCCTTGATGGAGACCTTCAGATCGTCGTCGATCGCATTGAGCCCCGAGTCCGATAGGGCTTTCTGGAGCTCTGACCAATCTTCGTCAGAGAAGCAGTAGACCTTTCTCCCTTCGACCAGGTCAGCGAGGACTTTCGGGTCGGATGTGGTGGTGATCTGATCGGCATCCGGAAGCTCGAAGAACCGGTCATCTTCGGTGAGTTTTACTCGTGCCACCGCCCATTCCTTACCTTTCGGTAGCTGGTTTGACTCGGTGTCGAAATCGTAACTGAGATCCCAGACATTCTGGGGGCTGGTTACGATGGCAACCATGGGTTCTTGCAGTGCTGCCTTGACGTCGATTGCCCGCTGTCTGAGGTTTTCCGCCTCCTTGCCAGAGGCAGCCGCTTTGGTCATCAGACTCGAGGGCATCGGCAAGGACGGCTTCGGACCCGTTCCAGTGCGCAGGTTGTAGACCCTCTTGCTGATTTCCGGTTCTTCAAAGAAGCGGGGCGTGTCAGCCAGGATGGGACGGTTCATGAAGTTCTGGACGAGGACGATATGCTTGCCATCTGGCATCGACATCACGAAGCTCGAATCGATGAATTCCCGCTTCTCCCAGTTCTCGGATGTGATGATTTCCTTCTTCATGTCCAGAAACTTGGTGATGGGGTCGCCATGCTCCTTCATGCCATAGCTCGCCTTCTTGTAGGTCATGGAGCCCGCCATCTGCGAGATGGCCCGGGCGGCCGTCTCGTTGTTCTGACTGAGAATGACCTTGATCGCCGTGGTCGACTTCATCGTCTCGACCTCGGCCTTGGAATACCTCGTTTCGATCTGAGCGAAGTCTTGCCCTACGATCGCGTAGCTCACGCGCTTCGAGCGACCTACCGCCGGACCGTTGATGACCGTGTCGAGTTTCGGCAGCGTAGGTGTTTCGTCGAGGAGGAAAAAGAAGTCATGTGGGCCAAGCTGATTGCCGCGATCGTCGATGGCATTCGGGCCGTTCGCCACCAGGTATGCGTTGGCGCTGTCGACGAAGATGCCCGTGATCGTCGCAAACGCCTTTGCATCCTCGGCATTGATAGAGATGTAGATCGTGATAGGGTCCCACTCGTCTCTCTTGTAGCGGGGCATGTAGGCCTCACCTCGCTCCCGCGCGGCAGCGACCTTTGCGGCCTCGCGTGCGCGGGCGTCGGGCTTGGGGGAGCCGCGGAGCTCGGTGAAGGAGAACGAGCTGCTGGCAGTTCTCTGACGCACGGCCTCGTTCTTGAACGGGTTGAGGGCCTCGTCGAGCGTGGTCAGGATCGATCCGCGCGTTTTGTCCGGCTGGTTCATGAGCTGCGTCAGTTCCGCCTTGGAGCGGTTCATGATCGAGATGCCGTGCTTGGCGATGTAGGCATCATCCATGGCCCTCGCTTCGGCAACAGCCTTGCGGAATAGCTCGCGCATGGGGTCTTCGCCTTCGCCGTCCTCCACGGCATTTTGCGCATCCGTGAACCAGTCCACGAACATCGGGAAGCTGGCCTCCTTGCCCCTCCACAGGGGCGGGATTCCATCCTCGGTGATCTCGGGAAAGTTGAGGTCTTGCCCGAGCTCGACTTTCGCGACGAGGAAGTGGATCAGGCCGATGAGTGCTGAGCGCGCCTTTGAGGTCCAGAATTTGTCGCCGCCCTGGGGATCGGGGCACAGCACCGCGGTTAGGCGTTCGATGTAGAGGTCGCGCCTTGGCCCGGCAGCAGGAATGGACGCCGGGCCGATGGGATTCCAGCTCGGATAAAAGGTGGGTTTCACCTTGATTGCATCCATCTCGTCGCGCAGCGGCTCTCCGTTCTCGTCGAGGTCGAGAAGGTCGGGTGAGATCAGCTGAGCCTGCTCTTCGGTGATGTATCCGCCCTCAGGGAGATCCTGGGCCGACCACATGAGCTGGAATACAGGGCCAAGCGTGGAGCGATGGCCCGAGGTCATGTGAAAGAGCTCGGGCTTCTGGTCGTTGAGCAACTGGCACGACTTGTCCATCATCACCGTAGAAGGCACGATGAACGCCACCGTCTTACCAGTTCCAGGGGGCGCCAGGAGGAGGACGCTGAGCGTCTCCTTCATCTGGATGAGTTTCTTTTTCAACTTTCCTACCAGGAACAGCTTTCCGTCGAAGCCGACGAGGTCGCGCTTCGACATGGCCTCGATGTCGCGCTCGTCAGCCCACCGAGTGTCGCCAAAGATATTCGGGGTTGTCTCCAGGCCCTCGGTCTTGACAGAGATCATCATGAGCGGGGTGATAGTCCCGGTCAGCCAAGCCCCCAGGACAACTCCGGTCTTCCAAAGCGCGATCGCGTCTGGGGCTCCAGGCTCCATGACCGGCTTCAGGATCGCGCTGAAATACCAACCCCAGTAGGCGGATACCCAGCTCTTCAGTCCGCCGGTCGCGGCAGGCGCCTTGAAAAAGTCGGCCGCGAAACTTTGGACGATCCCGATTCGGATGCCGAACGGAACGCCCCCGAACGCCATCACGTGCACTGGAAAAAACGCCACGAGACCGACCAGGAACCACAGGAGAGACCACAGATACATGCGGTTCTTGATCGACGAGATCTTCTTGAGATCGTTGTATGCGCCCGCTCTCGCGAGGTTCTTTTCGTGCTTGTTGGTCGATGGAGCTGGGTTGAACATTTGCTTTTGGATCGCCGTTTTGGGGTCTTATCTCAGGTAGGGAAGAGACGAAAAAAACCTAAGCCGGAACGGAGTTTTTTGGATGAACAAGGGCTTGATCAAGGGCGCATGCCTCGTCGTGGCGCTGCTTGCAATCAGCGGCTGCTCGAGCGCTATCAACGCAGACTCGGAGATCACCCCGGGGCCGGTCGGCGTCGGCAGGGGCATCGATGAGCTCAAGGGGACGCCGTGCGCTTGCACCGAAATCCCTATGTCCATCCCGGCGCATGATATCCAGGTGTGATCGGAATGTTCGGCAAGATGAAGAAGGGCGAGAGCGGGGCCGATATCCCGCCAACCGTGGAGGACGCCAGCGAAGGCTCCCCGGGATATGTCCGTGACTATGCGGTTGGGGCTCTACGTGAGCGGCGGCTGCTGATGTCCTTGCGCGTGGTAAGTATGGCACTGTTTGCGAGCTTGGCTGTCTGCCTGACGCTGGCCTTTCTGCTGGTCAGCTTGATGCCCATGAAGGAGGTCAGGCCGTTTCTGGTCCAGGTCTCCGACGCGGGAAGCGTGGTTGCCGCGATCCGTCCGATCCAGGACACCTTCGAGGCGAAAGACATCCTCACCGAGAAACTGGTCCACGAGTATGTCATCAACAGGCACGAGATCCTGCGATCCACCGCGGTGATGTCTGAGCGCTGGTCCCGCGACAAATACATGGGCGTTACCTCCACCGCCCCCGAATACAACCGGTTTGTGGGTGCCATGGAGGGCACGCTCAAGCAGATCCGGGACAAAGGCGCAGAGCGTCGCGTCCAGGTGCTCGGTGTCAATGCCGTGTCGCTCGGAAAACTCTACGTTGTTGATTTCGCCTCTCGGTCATATGACCAGCGCGGCACCTTGATCGATGAGCGTATCTACACCGCCTCCATCGAAATCGATTTTCGTCCCCTCAAAGACCTGACCAGGGAGCAGATGCTCATCAACCCGACCGGGTTTACCGTGGTCAACTATTCACTTGCGGAGAAAGACCAGTGAGCAATTCCTCGAAAACCCTGATCATCGCAGCCCTCCTGGCTACCACCGTTCCCGGTTCATTGCTGGCTCAGGTCCCCTCTCGACCGGGGCTCGCCATCGGACAGACCGCCTACAATCCGCAGCCCAACACAACGTCCCTCGTGCAGCGCCAGTATGATCCCTCCCAGCCGCAGGCCGGGCAGTTGCCGCCGGGCTACGTGGTTCAGCAGGCGCCGCCGCAGGACGAGTTCTTTTTTGTCGATGAAAGCTCGCAAGGTCCTGACAATCTGGCCGGTGGCCTCTCCGACTACAACACGCAGCGCATGAACCAGGCCGGGCAGCAGCTGCGAGGGAACTATGGGTCCATGGCTCAGAGCGGTATGCCTGCGGGAATGACGCAGGATGCGTGGAACCGACCGTTCGACAACATGTCTTCGGGTCAGTCGGCACCGGGCACGATCCGCTACCAGTGGAGCTCCGATCTCGTCATGCCGATCCGCCTTCGGGCGGGGATGGTGACCAGCGTCGTCCTTCCATCCTGGGAGGCCGCGCAGGACGTGATCATCGGCGATGGCAGTGCCGTGGAGGCATCGATTCTGCGGCCGAACCAAGTTGCAGTGAAGTCGGTCCAGACCGGGCTCGACACGTCCCTGAGCATCGTCGGCGGCTCGGGCAACGTCTACACTTTCTACCTTCGGACAGAGGGCAGAAACACCACTCTGGTCACCGATCTTCAGGTGTTCGTCCAGGCGGCGCCTTCCAACGGGAGCCGCGAGTGGTTCAACAGCGAAGTGCGAAACGCTTACAAGCCCGCCTCACCGGAGGCGAATTCTTCTTCGCATCCAGCGATGTCCAGGGATACCTCGATCTCCCTGCCGGCGGCGGCCAGCCAGGGACATGACACCGTCCCGGTCGACCGGCGGGTCTTCAATCTCAAGATGTTCGAGGTTAACGAGGGGGATCGCATCATCGCGCCGGAGTTCGCCTACACGGACGGTCGCTTCACTTATCTCCACTTCCCGCCGGGCGCGACCGACCGACCAGCTGTATTCCGTGTCGTGGATGGGGTCGAAGGCCGCGTCAACACCCGGATTACGGGGCGCTATAGCGAGGTCGTCGTGATCGAGGCTCTGGGCGATTTTGTCCTGCGCAGCGGAACGCGTGTCGTCTGCATCAAGCAGGTCGACGCGGATGACCAGGTCATCGCCAGATAAGACAACCCTTCTGATTGGAGACCCGCCCCATGCGCCGTCTGATGACATGCTCGATTCTTGCTCTGCTGGTGGCATCGCCGGCATTTTCTCAAGAGACTGACGGCATCATCGAGCGTCCCGAACTGCGGGACCTCGAAAGCCAGGATCTCGACCCGAACCAGGCCCTGCTGGATGCCTTGCGCCGAAATGCAATCAAGCCCGCGGAATTCGCGGTGTCTTCGGATCGTGTCCGCGTCGAGGGCGAGGTGGGTAAGGAGGTCACCACCGTCTTCTCCTTGAGAAACAAGGGCCAGGAGGCCGGCAAGATCTTCGGCATCGACACGGTGATTCCCATGGACGGGCTTGCGGTGACGAGTTCCTGCGAGGAATTCCTTGAGCCGGGGCAGCGTTGCGATGTCACGATTTCGTTCACTTCCGGCAGGCCTCGGGACATCCAGACCGCGATCGTGGCCAATGTCGAAGGCGATGAGAAGAGCGAAATCTCGATCCCACTCTCCATCGTAATTTCGGAGCCCCCGAAGGTAGAAGAGCCTGAACCACCGAAGCCGGTTGTTGTTCAGGTGCCGGAGTCTGTGGTCCAGCAAGAGCCGAAAGGACCGACTTCGGAAGATGTCGCCCGCCGCTACTTCCAGTCGATGGGCGGCATGCGCCCGACGCAGTCTGGGTCCGGAAAGGGGTTCAGCATCGTTTCAGCGGAGCCGGCTCCTCCGACTCCGGGATTTGCCGGTGTTCGATATGATGACATGTGGGTCGAAACGATCTTCTCCGAAGACCGCTATCCTGATGCGGTCGCCTCCACCGAAGCCAGCCTTCCAGTGGACAGGAGCAAGATCCTGACTGCCGACCGCGTCATCAAGGCGGTGTTGGAAACGCCCGTCTCGAATATCATGTGCGGCAAGGTTGTCGCCATGGTCGAGAGCGATGTCTACAGTGCGACAAGCTCCGCGCCACTCATCCAGGCCGGATCGCGGGTCGTCGGTCAGTGCGGCTCGTTCGTAGGAGAGCGTGCGGGCATCGAATGGACCCGCATCATCACAACGGATGGACGTTCGATCAGCCTGGACCTCGGTGCCGATACTCGGGATGCGATGGGACTCGGCGGCGCCCTTGGGCGCGTCCACTCCTCGGCTTTTGACAAATACGGTCTGCCGATTATCTCGACGATGATCGATGCCACCGCCGGTGTGATTTTCGCTGCCTTCGGCAAGGATGAAACGGTGGTTACCGAGGAGAGTGGGCGGGTCATCAGCGAGACGAGCGCTTCGAACGAGGGTATCAGGATCGTGACCGGAGAAGCCAGGGGAACGGCGCAGCAGATCATCTCTGATATCCGTGATGTCCGGGAAGTGGCGGTCATCCCAGCCGGCAGCCGGATCGATATTGAGATCAGCGAAGATGTCTACTTCAAGACGAGCAAGCAGGTGGTTCGCCTGGCAGACATGACCTTCGATCTCGAGGAGATCTCCAAGGGCCAGGCTGCGCGGGATCTCCCGGCGAGCCTCAGTCTCATCCCCGCCGAACCCGAATATGAGGGCCCGGTGATCTGGGTGGGGGGTCGGGCCTACAAGGTCGAGGAGACTCTCTCGGCGGAAGAAATCGAAGCGCTCAAGCAGGCGGGGAAGAAGTCTGCGCCTACGCTCGACGATATCACCCAGAGCAGGAGTGCGCCCGGTGCTGACGGCTGACCCAAACCACATCGCGGGCCGCGTGTTGCGCAAACTCGCGCACTACTATGGCCAGGACAATATCGAAGAGGTCGTGATGAACCGGCCCGGCTTTGTCTGGACGAAGATGCGCGGAGGGGACTGGGTCGAAACGGAAGCGCCAGAGCTCACCTACGACTACGTCTTTCGGTTGTGCAAGGTCCTCGCCAACATCAACAACGCGCGGTTCAGCGAGAACGAGATCCCGATCGTGGCTTGCGAGCTTCCGGGCGCTCCGTTTCGTTTCCAGGCCGTGGTCGGACCGAACGTTCGCTACCTTCTCGACGACCGCAAGGGCGTCGCCATGGCTATTCGTGCGCTGACAGCCGACACGGGCATCAACTTTTCTTCCTATGGCTTGACGGGCGGGGAGGCGCTGCCGGGGAGTGCGGCTGGCTTGATGGAGTTCGATATGCACTCTGACCACATCGCGGCCCTTTCTGAAATCGTCTCTCGCCATGAGTCGATCATCGTCTCCGGGGCCACGTCGACAGGCAAGACGACCTTCACCAACAAGGTCATCGAGCTTATCTCTACCCGTGAGAGGGTGATCACGGTGGAGGATGCGCGAGAGCTTACCGTGGCTCAGAAGAACCGCGTGCACATGATGGTGCCGCGCACGAAGTCGGCGAATGCGATCGGATACCCTGAGATCATCGACGCTCTGGTTCGCCTGACACCTGACTGGATCATCTGCGGCGAGCTTTCAATCGCGAACGCCCAGCCTGTATACGCGACCATGGGCAAGGGTCATCCCGTGATTACCACCGTTCATGCCGGTTCTCCGGGCGAGGCCATCGCGGCATTCGCCAACAACATGAGCATCGCAGGAGCCGACAGTGCCCTCTCTGGTGATGCGCTCTACGAGAGCATCGCCTCCCAGGTCGGAGCCATCGTCCAGCTGGAACGCCGGGACGGAAAGCGCCGGGTGGTCGAAATTGCCTTTCCGTCGCGAGACATCGCCCGGAAAAGAAATTCTAAATCATGATTTCGTCCTGGGCGGCAGTGGCCAATCTCTCTGTTGATCCGTAGTGTAGCAGCAGAAGGATAGAAGAAATGAGGAATACAATATGTCTGGCCACAACGAATGGCTCGACCGAAACCTTGCAGAGCGGCTGACGTTCAGCTCGTTCAGCGCAGACCCGAACGACGCTCGGGCTGCCGAGGCCGTCTCACGGCCGTATCAAATTGTGGCGCTTCCCGGGTATGAGACCCCCATGGGTCTCGACCGGTCGTCCAAGGATGCGCTGTGGCTGGAGAAGGCCCCGAATGGGGAGATGGTCGTTTGGGACGGCTTCAACCCCTATGCGCTCTTCGAAATCGTCTACGAATGCTTTGGCTTCTCGCCCGGAGAGATCGATGGCAGGATCTGCGTTCGTCGGAGCTCGACCAGTGAGGTGATCGAAGATCCTCGCTCGGACCAGGCGCTGCGCCTGCGCCCGCGTCGCATCCCTTCGATGGATCGGCAGCAGTATCGCCGACATATCGGCGATCTCTATGCCTGGGCGTGCGCTGTGGCGACTGACCCTTCAGACACATCCACGCGGCCCGGTGAGGGCAAGGCTACGACCATGAAGGTCTACGATGACCTGTTCGTTTATGGATCGCGGAACGATACGCTCTCGACCGCGGATGCAGTGAAGCGCGACAACTTCCTGAACCATCGCGACCTTCCACCCCGCGCACCTCAACGACCCTCCTGCCTGAAGAGCGGTCGGTCTGCCCCGGTCGGCGGGTCGAGGGACGATTTCGTGCTGTCGGATTCCAGTCGCACCCAGATCAGGGAGCGCGGCATGACGCTGGCCGATGTCGAGCTCCTGTCCTACCCGAACCCCGGCGACCTGGTGGGGGCTTCGATGTCTGTGCACCAGGCCGATACGGGATTGGCCAAGGGGGCCGCCGAGGATATGCGCAGGCACCTGGATGACGTGCTCAAGGCCCGCGAACAGTCCGGGACGAAGCCGGGACCTGCCGCCGCATCGCCAGCCGTTAAACTCCCCCGAGACGACGTCGAGGGTGATGCTCCTCATGAAGGATGGCTTGCCAAGATCCTGCGCAACAAAAGGCATTCCGGAAGCGATGGCTTCTGAGTGAAGACCTGATCTGCGAATCAGGACGCCCGGCAGGAAGATCTGCCGGGCGTTCTGCGTTGTGGGCCAGTTCAGAGATTGACTGGGATACTGATGCTGACGCTGAAGCTGCTATCGGCAATCGTGGCTTCCAGGATCTCGATGGTGGCCAGGACGTCCTCCATCGTGCCTTGTAGACCAAGCTCATCCAGGCGTTCCGTCAGATTGTTTTCTTCAGCGTATCGGATCACGGCGAGGATATCCTCGAGGACCTTCTCAGGACCCCCGGTCCTCTTCTGGGTGCGGTCAAGCGCGATCTTGGAGATCCAGAGAGCTGCATCGGCTCCGCCGAGTTCGCTCGAGTCGATGTAGTCCTCCTCGTCGCCATAGGACCAGGTCAGGTGGTCGCAGTCCGGCGAAAGGTCGAACATCTCGGGTCGCTTCATCAATGTTTCTTCGGTGAGCTCGAAGGGGCCAATCACGCAGCGAGAGGCGTTGGTGATCATCTCGTTCCAGAAGCGGCTTGTCATGGATGCCTCGGTGTCACCGCGGCGCAACTCGCTGTAGAACTGGGTGCGGCGGACGAGTTCCAGATAATATTGGAAGGCTCCGACAAGCTCTGTTCCGGGCGGCATGTAGGGTTCGTCTTCCTCTCCTCCTCCGATGAGCATGGCCTGGCGAGGAACGATGTTATAGGCCTCGGGGAGGGGTTCGCCGCTGCTGTCGATGAACTCGTAGCCGTAGGGCGTTTCGGCCGCGGTGCTGAATGCCCTTTCCTGACCTCCCTCACCATCGGATACCATGTCCCAGAGGCGGTCGCCAAAACCGGTGGTCGTGGCGGCCGCGGTCACGGCGGAGCTGAGGGCGCGCGCGTCGCTGAATCCTTCATTGTATTTGTCGGGATCGAGGTAGTTGCCGGCCTCAGCGTAGAGCTGCGGCAGCAAGATATCCCAGGCGGCGCCAGGGTCGGCATAGAGCTGCGCCAGGCGCGACTGGATAACCTCCTCGAGAGAAGCCTGCATGGACTTCAGTTTCTCGTGGTTGAGGATGATGTTTTCCACGTCGTCGAGACCCGCTGCGATGTTGATGGCGTCAACCGTGAGGTTGTAGTGGTGGACAGCATCGCTCGCGTCTCTCGTGAACTGAGAATGGTCTGACGCGACCTGCCTGGTCTGCCGCGCGGCTTCCGCCTCTGCCTCGGAGGGCTGCGTTACAGATTCATCAATCAACTCTTCGAAGCGGGAATCCTGCGGGAAGAGTGGCACGGGCGAGAGCACGTCCTCATTCAGGTATTGTGCCGCCTTGGCACTGATCACGGCTGTAAGCATCGACGCGGTCTCCGCCCTGGCGGTCATCAGCTGGGCCATGATCGTATCGTTGACGGCAAAATCCCCTTGCAGCGTTGTGGTATCGTCGAGCATCGTTTCGAAGGCGTCGATGCTTTCCAGGCCGGCAACCACGATGTTCTGAGCCGTTACCGAACGAGCCCATGCGAATGCCGCGGTTTCCTTGTTGGCCTCCTGCACGGCGGTCCGGGATTCAGGGAATGTCTCGAGCGCTCCACCAGAGATTGCCATGTCGATATTGGTCACGTCTGCGCCGTAGGCGTTGGGCGGGATGTCAGTAGAGATCAGGGTCATGTTATCGGCGGTGCACATGGCCGGATCTTCTGGCTGTGGTCCCGCGCTGGCTCCACGCGCCTGGGCGAGCACACCATCGAGCCCCGGCACGCTGCTGGTGGGGATCGTCATGAAGTTCTGCGACGGAGTCGCGCCGCCGCCTACGCCTCCGGTTCCGGGGGCGGATATGGGGCCTGTCGCGCCTGGGACGACGATTGCCGAGGCCGGCAATCCGGCATTGGCTGCAAGCAGGTTGATCGCCTCAGGAGGCAGATTTCCTGAGGCGATCTGTCCAAGCATGTTCGCATCGATTCCAAGGGCCGTAAGCGGCGACTTGTCAAAGCCGGTCCGTTGCAGAAGACCCATGACCTGTTCGGGACGGAGTCCGTTCGACAGGGTGTCCAGGGTTGAGGCATCGAAGCCTACAGAGGCGAGGTCGAACTCGCTCAGATCTGCCTTGGCGGCAAGATCCCTGATCTGCTGGACGTCCGCGAGACCTGCGGCCACGTCCTGGATCAGCTTCTTGTCGATACCGATGTTGGACAGGACGTTGGCTTGGAGACCGAGGTTCTGGGCCAGGCCGAGGACTTCGGAGGTAGGCAGGCCACCTTCTGCAAGAGCCCGCATGTTGTCCATGGAAAGACCAAGGCTATCGAGGGTTGGAACATCGATGCCTGCGCCGGCTGCGAGTTCCACGAGGTATTGAGGCGAAAGTTCTCCGCTCGCGATCGCGCCGATCATGTCTTCATCGAGGCCGATTGCAGACAGGCTGTCGGAAAGCGCCGCGATTTCCGGTGTGATGCCCATAGCGCCGGACACGCCCAGAAGCATCTCGGGAGAGATCTGTCCTGATGCAATGGCATCGAGGGTGGCAGGCGTCAGGCCGACGCTCTCGAGGGTGCCGAGGTCGACCCCCGCCGCTCCGGCCAGGTTCATGAAGGTCGCTGTCGAGATGTCGCCTTCGGCGAGAGAGCGGACCATGTTGATATCAATACCCGCCGGCAGTCCGAGGCTGCTCAGATTTCCCTCGATAAGACCGTTGAGGTCGATGCCGATTGATCCCATGCCAGGAATGGAGAAACCACCTTGTCCGCGCAGGGACATCATGATCATCTCCTGGGGGTCCTTGATCTGTTCCAGCACCTGGAGCTGCTCTTGGAGATATTGAAGCTGATCAGAATATTGGGAAATGGCGGCGTTGTCCTGCACCGGGCAAGGCACGTTGTAGGTGCACCAGCAGTTCGTGATCTGCGGGATGCACACGGGCCCGAAGAGGGCAGCCGATGGCGTCGCCGCCATCACGCCGATGCCGGTGATCGATGCCAGGAGCGCAACTCGAGTCCTGTTCATTGCTGGTTCCCCCAGAGCATGGTGTGGAAGGCGCCGGCGCGATAGCACCGGCGCTGAAGATTAATTCGCAGGCGAGCCACCGGATTTCTCGGGCAAGGTCACGCGGGTCCTGGTGGAGAAATCACCGGACGTGTAGTCGGAGTCGATGAATGCGTCAGGGAACTCGGTGCCCCCTTCTTCGTGGTAGACGCCGGTGGTGCGCATGGCCTGGGAGGCCTCGATGTTAAGCATCGCCGTCAGGACGGCGAGCTTCTGGACCTCGATCTTGTAGGTCGCGAGGGTGATCGCGCTGTTCGCACGGACGTCCCCGCGAAGGCTCTCGGAGGCCTCTACGATCTGTTCGAGTGCATCCGCCTCTTCTCCGGCGCCGGCCAGTTCGTTGTGCACGACGTTGGCAAGGGCGAGGCCGTTCGTGGTCGCGTAGACCACAGCCCTGCGTCGGACCTCCTGGAGGTCGCGCATGGCCTCGGACCCAAGTGCGTCCTTGGCGTAGAAGTTCGACTTTGCCCAGCTCATGGCCTCCTCGATGTCGGTTGTGCCGACAGGATTGTCTCCGACCTGGCAGAGGTTGATCGAGCACGGATCGAAAGCGAATTTCTTGAGGTTCTCATAGAAGTCCGCTTCGCTTCCTATGCTGGAGAATGCCGAGCCTCCGAACAGATCGCCCATGACGCCGAATTCGCCGAGCACCGAGAGCTGGTCGCGCTGGATCTTTTCGATTTCCGTCAGCTTCTGGAGCTGGTTTGTCTGGGTCTGGTTTCCCAGCACGAATTGACCGACGGCCGTGCTGTCAAACGTTGGGAAACCGCCAGCAAATACGGGAGAGAAGCTGCTCAGGGCCACGAGGGCGCCGAGAAACCCAGCATTCAGGGCGGTCTTCGTGGTGTTAAGGGGCGTCATGGTTCACATACCTTTCGATCCAGTTGCCATCCATCTTCGTGTAGAGCTCGGAAACCAGTGCGACATCGCTGGAGGATGAAGAAAAGATCCGAAGTTGGGGGCCGAGACCCGAGAGATCCACATCGACGATGACGCTTTCCCCAGACATGGGCCGCTTGATCAGGATGCTGCGCTTCGACTTCTTCGCGATACCAGACTGGCCGAGAACGAAGGCAAGTTCGCGCTCGGAGAGCTCAAATTCCCGGTAGTCGGAGGCGCGGGCACCCGGGTTCTGGAAAAGATAGTAGGTCCCGGACTGTTGCCTCACAAGTTGCGACACTCCGGACCCGGCGATCGCTTCGGGGCGCTGGAATACGGAGATCACGACACCGCGGATCTTCCGAAACTCCTGGAGGGAAATCGTGAAGAGCTTACGGAAATTCTCGTCCTTCAGGAGCGGTTCTGTCTCGTCGATGAAGATGAAGCCCGGCGCCTGGTTTCTCTTCATCGTGCTGCGGATCTTGTGCATGAGGTAGTGCACCGTCGCCGCGCCGAGCTTAGGATCTTCCAGGAGCTTGGTCATGTCGAAGCCGACGAGCCAGCTGTCGTCGAGATCGATGGAGTCGCGCTCAGCATTGAAAATCGGGCCGTAGGATGTCTCTGAAACCCACTTCTTCAGCTCGTCCCGGATCTGCGATCCCGGCGAGAACCCGGCCTCATGGATCGTGGAGAGGGATCGCTCTCCACGGTCGAGTTCGTCAAAGGCGATATCGACCGCGTCGGAGATCTCGGTAATTGCGTCGTTGGTGTTGCATCCGGAGATGGAGGAGAGCCAGAGCTTCAGGAAGGTCCGGTTCTCTTCCGTGTCCTCGCAGTCGAACGGGTTCATGCCGCCATTTACCGACCATGGCAGAGGCTCGTTGTTGAGGGCCAGGTATTGACCGCCCATCGCCAGGTTGTAGATGGCCGTGCCCCGGTAGCGGTCGAAGAAGAAGTGCTTCACGTCGCCATGGCGGGAGGCCATGAGCGAGAGAAACTCCATCAAGACTGTCTTGCCGGCACCGGTGGGGGCGATGACGACGCCGTGTCCGAGCGCGGCCTGCTCGTCGCTGATGTGGAACTGATGCTGGTAGACCGTCTGGGAAATCGTTTTGAAATTTGCGATCGGCCCCTTGCCCCAGTCGGAGTTCGGCACCCCGGCAGCAGGGCGGTCCAGGGTAAAGTCGAAGGCGATGTTGAAGGTGAAAAGCTTGTAGGGCCGCGGAAGAAGATCGAGGCTCGGGAACTGAAGAAACCACGATGCCTGGGATGCGCCGAGCTCCCTGACGGCAGTCGATCCGTTCGATGCAATGACGTTGCGAACGGCGACCTCGTGCTCGAGCAGCTCCGCGGTCGTATCTGCATAGATCAGGATGACCTGCGAATAGGCGCAGAGTGACGAGCGGTTCTCGTCCGATCCCTCGACCATGGATGCCGCGGCTTGGAACTGTTCGATGATGTTCGGATTGAAGCTCGACGCAGCCGCCAGCCTGGAGTGCTGCTCCAGTTTGAGGATAGCCTCGCCCTTGGACATCGGCTCGATGTAGCGCGAGATGGTCATCTCCATCGACATCGAGGAGAGCTCGCTGGCAAGGACACTGTTCATGTCGTCACCAAGCTTTTTCAGGCCGATGGCCAGGCCGTATTTTTTCTTCGGTCCGCCGGTGAACTCGATGATGCCGTCGGGCCTGAACCAGACCACGTCTCCCGCCAGGGCATCCGCCAGGTTAAGTCCGTGTCCCCGCGGCGCCGGAGAGGTCGCCGGTGAGGTGAGAGAGCCCAGAAAGGCGCCGAGAGTGAGGCGGGCCGGGTTCGTCTTCGGGTCCTGGGAGAGGCGAAAGACCTCGTAGTTCGCAAGACTGGAATCGATCACCTGCTCGCCTTCGTCGAGTTTCTGGAGGGTTTTCGCAGTGAGGCAGATGATGTTCAGGGTCTTGTAGGAGTTCTTGAACTTTTCGTTCCAGCGCGCGGCGATGTCGCGCGCGGTATCGTTCGGAAACCCGTCATTGCTCGGCACCTCGAGCTTGCGACGCAGCGTGAAGATGCGAGCGGTGACATTCAGCTCTGCCAGTCCATCGAGGAAGTTCTTGCGCCAACGGGCGACGGCGAGGCCCTCATCGTAATCCATGAAGGTCTGGTCGATGCCGCCGATGAGGTAGTAGCGCGCGACGCCCTGGTTCTTGAGGTGCACCGTCCTGCCGTCGGGGTCGAGGGCTTCGAAGGGGAGGAAGTCCGACAGGTGGGTTTCCTTTGGCTTTGGCAGGATGCGGCGCGTGACGGCCGGAACCAGGATGCTCGCCCCGGCGAAGGCAGTGAGGCCGGCGAGCAGGGCTCCGCCGGCCGTCAGCATTGCTGCGTCTTGAGCGAAGGTCAGGGTGGGTTCGATGGACATGCGCGGCGCGTCTCCAGTCAGGGGATGAATTTGACGCCCTTCGAGACCGGGGCGATGTTCTTGCGCCACATCGGATACTTGCCTGTGGCTTGCAGGGTCGTTGTCAGGTGAGGGTTTCGCGTCCCAAGGACGACGAGGAGGCAGTGGCCCATGATCAGCGGGATCAGCGCGATGAATGGCGTAAGGCCCAGCACCAGGATACACAGAAGCATCACGGCACAGGCGAGAACGATATTGACGATCGCCATCTCGAAGGGCGCCCAGAGGAACTGCTTCGGGTTGGCGACCGCCTGGTAGATCTCCGCTCTCAGGTCAGCCATTCGTGAAGGTGCTCAATGCGGTAGGACAGTAGAACGCATCGGTCGCCATCCAGGCGATGAACAGGTCGGCCGATGCGACGATGAAGATGGCGCCGATGATCGGGATGAAGTGCTTCATCTCGAACTTGGTGAAGAGCGCCCTGACCGCGAAGACAACGAAGGCGATGGAGGCCAAAACGTAGACCGCGGCGAACAAGAAGGTCTTCAGCTGACAGATCTTGAAGGCGGCCACGCCGAAGATAACCGGCTGCTGTCCGTAGGTCCCGGGGACGCGCTCGACCATCCCGTATCCGTCGTAGAGTTGTTGCGCGATTGCGGGGTCGCTCACCGTGAGGGCGAGCGATGCGGCGAGGACCGCAAGACCGATCGATGATGCCTTGGCGGGGTAAGTCATCGCTCAGCCTCCGGTTCAGCAGCCGCCGCCGCCGCGGGTGTCTGCACCCTCGCTGACGAGGAAGTCGATCAGGACGTCGGCCATGGCGACGATGAAGAGGCCGCCGCCGAGCGAGATCAG
>Ga0209345_10002095_pt1 | contig 22766 bp, 22 predicted proteins | sample Cruoilmetagenom7_FD_187294 | JGI IMG/M metagenome (GOLD analysis project Ga0209345, IMG submission 187294) | Oil polluted marine microbial communities from Coal Oil Point, Santa Barbara, California, USA - Sample 7 (SPAdes) (version 2) | ecosystem: Environmental > Aquatic > Marine > Oil seeps ...
TTTGATCCGTCCGTGTCGCCGGCCATCAAAGTGTCCTGCCCGAATGGCTTGAACCCGATGCCCTTGCTCTGGCGGCCCCATTTACGAGCGAGCGCGATAAGATGCAAGGCCGCAGCCGCCGCGCCGCCACCTTTGTTTTGCCCCTCGGGGTCGGCGCGGACCTCGGCTTGTTTCTTGTTCTCGACGGTCAGGATGCCGTTGCCGATGCAAAGCCCTTGCAGGCCAAGCAGTTGCAAGGCGCGGCTGCTGTCGTTGCAGACGGTCTCATAATGCGTGGTCTCGCCGCGGATCACGCAGCCGAGCGCCACGTAGCCATCGAAATTGCTGTACCGGTCGGAGATGCCGATGGCAGTGGGAATCTCCAGCGCGCCGGGCATCTCGACCACGTCATAGGTAGCACCTGCCGCCTCGATCTCGGCCTTGGCCCCGGTCAGCAGGCCGCTTGCGATGTCTGAATAGTAAGGCGAGACAACGATCAACAGCTTCACCGGCTCATCAAAGCTCGGGCGCGGCAGGATGGTGTGTTCTTCGGCAGAGGCCATGGGGTTACTCCGTGGTGATGGGCCGGGTGCCCACGATTTCCAGCGCATAGGCATCAAGGCCCAGATAGCGCGTGTCGGGATTGTCGGTCAGCAGGACAAGCTCATGCAGCCCCATGGACGACAGGATCTGCGCGCCAAGGCCCGTGCGTTTGATGGTGCGCGGGCGGTCGTCGTCTTCGGCGTCCAGCCGCAGGCGCGGATATGGATCGCGGAACAGGACGACAGCGCCCCGGCCCTCTTCGGCGATGATCTGCATCGCGCGGGGCAACTCATCCGCCGGGCTGGGGCCAAGGCCCAAGATATCTTCCAGCGCATTGATCGCATGGGTTCGGATCAGCACCGGTTCGGGGGTCGAGATGTCGCCCTTGGTCAGCACCACATGGTCGGTGCCGGTGATCTCATCCGAAAACACCCGCATCACCCAATCGCCGCCATAGGCCGAGGTCACGGTGCGGCTGTCGCGTTCGGTGAGCAGGTTGTCGTGCTTGTGGCGGTAGGTGATGAGGTCGCTGATCGTGCCGATTTTTAGCCCGTGCTCAGCAGCAAATTCCACCAGATCAGGCAGACGCGCCATTTCGCCGTCATCTTTCATGATCTCGCAGATTACGCCCGAGGGATGCAGCCCCGCCAGCCGGGAAATATCGACCGAAGCTTCGGTATGCCCGGCCCGCACCAAGACGCCACCGTCGCGCGCGCGCAGCGGGAAGACATGGCCCGGCGTGGCAATATCGGCCGAGCCGGCTTGCTCAGAGATTGCCACCGCCACGGTCAAGGCGCGGTCCGCCGCCGAAATGCCAGTGCTCACACCCTCGCGGGCCTCGATGCTGACGGTAAAGGCTGTCTCATGCCGCGAGGAGTTGTTCACCGCCATCATCGGCAGGCCGAGGTGGTCGATCCGCGCCGAGGTCATCGGCAGACAGATCAACCCGCGCCCATGGGTCGCCATGAAGTTGATCGCCGCGGCATCGGCAAACTGCGCCGGGATCACCAGATCGCCTTCGTTCTCGCGGTCTTCGTGGTCCACAAGGATATACATGCGGCCTGCGCGGGCCTCTTCGATGATCTCTTCGATCGGCGAAATGGCGTCGCTCAGCCCTGTCTCGACCGGTCCGGGTGTGTCAAATTGCATCGGCTGTCCCATCTAACTGTTGCCCGGCTCATAGCTTGGCCTGCGCCGCTTGGCCAGAGCCACGCCGCGACGGCACGTGCTCTTACATCTCGTTCAGACGCGCCACATAGCGCGCCAGCGTGTCGATCTCGAGGTTCACCGCATCGCCGACCTTAGCATCGCCCCAAGTGGTCACTTCCTTGGTATGCGGAATAAAGTTAATGCCAAAGTCGCAGCCATTGACGTCATTCACCGTCAACGAGGTGCCGTTCAGCGCCACCGAGCCCTTTTGCGCGATAAAACGCGCCAGGCTTTCGGGTGCACGCAGGGTCACACGGGTGCTGTCGCCCTCGTCTGTCATCTCAATGATCTCGGCCACGCCATCGACATGGCCCGACACGATATGCCCGCCCAACTCGTCGCCTACCTTCAGCGCCCGCTCAAGGTTCACCCGCCGCCCTTCGGTCCAATGCTGGCCGAGGTTGGTCTTGGCCACCGTCTCGGCGCTGATCTGCACCTCATACCAATCCTCGCCAAGCCCCACGACGGTCAAGCAGACCCCGTCGCTGGCGATTGAAGCGCCCATATCAATGCCGCTGGTGTCATAGCTCGTCTGAATACGCGCGCGCAGGTCGCCTTCCTGCTCCAGCTTGGTCACTGTGCCAACGTCGGTGATGATGCCGGTGAACATGGGAAGGCTCCTTTACTGGTTCGGCGCAGTGGTAAACCCGGCGTCCGCCACAGGCAAGAGCGGGTCACGCCACATTGTCGCCCAGATTATATGGTGGTTAACCGTTGGAATACGACAGTATAGGATGAGCATGACCGCTAAAGACGCCCAAACCAGAACCTTCCTGTTTCTACAGGGGCCGCATGGGCCCTTCTTTAACAGCTTGGGCAAAATGCTGCGCCGCGCGGGTGCTGTGGTTTGGCGCGTGGGATTCAATGCAGGCGACCGGACGTTTTGGTTTCACCCGGCCTCTTACATCCCCTATCGCGGCACGGTCGCCGACTGGCCTGCAACCTTCACTGCCGTGCTGACCGAGAAGAAAATTACCGACATCGTACTTTATGGCGACACCCGCCCGATACATGCCGAAGCGGTGGCCGAGGCCAAGCGCCGCGGGATCACGGTGCATGTCTTTGAAGAAGGCTACATGCGGCCCTATTGGGTCACCTATGAGCGCGGCGGCTCGAACGGCAATTCGCGGCTGATGGAGATGACTATTCCGCAGATGCAGGCGGCTTTGGCCCGCTCGGACATGGAAGCGCCCCTGCCCCCCGGCCATTGGGGCGATATGCGGCATCACATTTTCTACGGCGCGCTCTACCATTGGTTTGTAATGTTCCGAAACGGCGACTACCGCAATTTCACCCCGCACCGCAGCATCCCGGTAACCAAAGAGTTCCGCCTCTACCTCAAACGACTTCTGCTGATGCCCGTACTGGCGCTCGACCGTCTGCGTGCGACGTTGCGCATCCGGCTGGGGGGATTCCCCTATCATCTGGCGCTGTTGCAACTGGAACACGACTCCGCCTTTCAGTCGCATTCGCCTTTCGACACGATGGCCGATTTCCTCGAACTGGTGATTGAGGGTTTCGCCGAAGGAGCGCCGCAGCACCATCACCTTGTGATCAAAGCGCACCCGCTAGAGGATGGCCGCGTGCCTGTCCGTCGCGACGTGCGGCGTTTGGCCCGCGAGCATGGTGTATCAGACCGGGTGCATTTCGTGCGCGGTGGCAAGCTGGCGCAGCTTCTGAATGACACCCGCAGCGCCGTGACGGTGAACTCCACCGCCGGACAGCAGGTGCTCTGGCGCGGCATTCCGCTCAAGGTCTTTGGCCGTGCGGTCTATTCCCAGCCAGAGTTCGTGTCCGAACAACCGCTGCCGGAGTTCTTTGCCGCCGCCAGCCGCCCCGACAACCGCGCTTACAAAGACTACCGCCGCTATCTGCTTGAAACCTCGCAGGTTCCGGGGGGCTTTTATGCAGCGCGCGGCCGGCGGCAACTGCTGCGCCAGGTTGTCGATATGATGCTTGCAGGCGATGATCCCTATGACGCGCTGGAGCAAGGCACCGCGGCCCCTCGGCAACAGTTGCGGGTCGTCACCTGAGTTAACCCGTTCGCGCCTGTAGCTTTTTTCCAAAACCTGCGCTAGATTGCGGAATAATACGCCATGATAATTGGCGATTTTGAGGCAGAATAATAGGTCGAGGAGACCGGGCAGTGAAATCCGTATCCATCCGGTGGGCGCGTCCCATCGCAGTTCTCGCGGCTTTGGCCGTCGTGTCTTCCTGCGGATTGCCGCAGGTAGGGCCGAACAAACGTCAAATCTACTCCGGTTCAGTACAGCAACAGGGCGACGCCTTTATCGTCGCTGTGAACGACCGTGTCACCCGCGCCACTGCCGTTGCCCCGGCACTCGGCTTTTCGGAAAGCTTCAAGAACGCGGGCCGGGTCGGCTCTGACACGATCCAGCCAGGTGATATCCTGGGCATTACCGTCTATGAAAACGTCGACGATCCGCTTTTGGGCGTCGAAGGCGCTCCGGCCACCCTGCTCGAGGAAGTGCAAGTCGATGGCGCAGGATTTATCTTTATCCCCTACGCGGGCCGCATTCGCGCCGCGGGCAACACGCCAGAGGCGATCCGCCGTGTGATCACCAACAAGCTGGGCGAGCAAACCCCCGACCCACAGGTCGAAGTACGCCGGGCTGCAGGGGATGGGTCGACCGTTTCGCTGATCGGCTCCATCGGCGCGCAGGGCGTCTATCCGATTGAGCGTCCAACCCGCACATTGTCTGCCATGCTGGCGCGTGCTGGTGGCGTGACCATCGTGCCCGAGATCGCTCAAGTGACAGTGATCCGGGGCGGGCAACGCGGTAAAATCTGGTTCCAAGACCTTTACGACCACCCCTCGCTCGACATCGCCCTGCGCCCCGGTGACCGCATTCTGGTCGAAGAAGACACCCGTTCGTTCACCGCACTTGGCGCGACAGGCGGGCAGGCACAGGTGCCATTCGAATCGCAAAACCTTTCGCTGCTCGAAGGCATCGCTCAGGTTGGGGGGCTAAGCCCGATTTCGGCAGACCCGACAGGCGTTTTCGTGTTTCGCAACGAACCTGCCGAAGTCGCAGCCCAAGTGCTGCGCCGTAACGATCTGCGTGGCGCGCAGCGCATGGTCTATGTTACCGACCTGACTGCGCCCAATGGCATGTTCATGGCCCGCGACTTTGTCATCCGCGACGGTGATACGATCTATGTGACCGAAGCGCCCTTTACCCAGTGGAGCAAGGTTATCTCCGCCATCACGGGCACGGCGGGTTCGGCCGATAGCGTCGCCTCGCTGACCGACTGATCCACCCCGGTGGCATTTGAGGCTGACCCATACCAATACCCCGCCGCTGGCCCCGAAAGGCGCCAGCGGCTTTTTGTATATAATGGCGGGTTTCTGACGCAGCGTCGGCTGCGGCGTATTCTGAAGCTGGCGGGCCATGACCTGCGCCTCGGCCTGCCTGGACCGGGCGACGCGGTGGCGGTCTGGGGCAATTCCCCCACCGCGCACCGCGGGCTGGCCGTGGCGGCGAAACGCGAGGTGCCAGTGATCCGGGTCGAGGACGCTTGGCTGCGCTCGCTGCATCCGGGCCGCGCCGGAGAGCCGCCCTTGGGCCTTTTGATCGACAGCCGCGGCGCGCATTTTGACCCCACTCAGCCCTCTGACCTTGAAGTGCTGCTGACCGAGCACCCGCTGGATGACACCGCCCTTCTGAACCGCGCCCGCGGCGGCATGGCGCGGCTGGCCGAGGATCATCTGACGAAATATGCAGGCTTCGACGCAACCATCCCGCCCCCCGCCCCCGGCTATGTGCTGGTAATCGACCAGACGCGGGGGGATGCCTCGGTCACAGCCTCCGGCGCGGGCCGGGGGCGGTTCCTGGAAATGCTCGTCTTCGCGCAAGAAGAACACCCCGGCGCGCGGGTTATTATCAAGACCCACCCCGAGACGGCGCAAGGCTTTCGCGCAGGCCATTTCGGCCCCGAAGACGCCAATGACCGCATCACTCTGCTAAGCGATCCTGTTAGCCCTTGGACGCTCTTTGAAGGGGCCGTGGGCGTCTATACCGTGTCGTCGCAAATGGGCTTTGAGGCGATCTTTGCAGGCCACAAGCCCCGCGTCTTTGGCCAGCCCTTCTACGCCGGATGGGGTCTGACGACGGATGAATTCCCCGTCCAACGCCGCCAGCGCGTACTGACCCGCGCCCAGCTTTTCGCCGCTGCGATGATCCTTTATCCAACGTGGTACGACCCCTACCGCGACCAGCTTTGCGAGCTGGAAACCGCCCTCACCACCCTCGCCGCGCAGGCCCGCGCTTGGCGCGAGGATCACGCGGGCTGGGACGCCTGGGGCATGCGCCTGTGGAAACGCCGCCCGTTGCAGCAGTTCTTTGGCCTACCCACCCCGATCCGCTTTCGCAAAGGCGCGCCCGAGACGGCCAAAGCGCCCCGGCGGGCGATGGTTTGGGCCAGCAAGTCGGACGCCGGACCAGACGGCGCGCTGCGGGTCGAAGACGGGTTCCTGCGCTCGCGGGGGCTGGGGGCAGAACTGGTGCCGCCGCTGTCACTGGTCTGTGACGATCTGGGCATCTACTACGATCCCCAAGGCCCAAGCCGTCTGGAAAGATGGATCGAGAAACGCGCCGAGCTGCGCCCTGACCAACAGGCCCGTGCGAGGTCGCTGATCGAAGCGCTTACCGGCGCGGGGCTCAGCAAATACAACCTCGGCGGCGCGGCACCTGATCTCCCGCCAGGCCGCCGCATCCTCGTGCCGGGACAAGTCGAAGACGACGCCTCGATCCTCACCGGGACCGATCAGGTGCAAACCAACGCCGCGCTCCTCTCTGCCGCCCGCGCCGCCAACCCTGATGCCGTGATCCTTTACAAGCCGCACCCCGATGTCGAAGCCGGCCTGCGCAGCGGCGTGACGGAGGCGCAGGACGCCGACATGGTGCTCAGCCACGCCGATCCGATGGCGCTGCTCGCCCATATCGATACGGTCTGGACGATGACCTCCCTGCTCGGCTTTGAAGCGCTGCTGCGCGGCGTGCCCGTGGTAACCCTTGGCGCGCCCTTCTATGCGGGCTGGGGGCTGACCGAAGACCGGGGCGACGTCCCGCCCCGCCGCCGGGCGCAGGTGACGCTGGAGGGGCTGGTGCAGGCCGCGCTGATTGACTACCCACGCTACCGCGATCCGGTCACTGGCCTGCCCTGCCCCGTCGAAGTGGTGGTCGAGCGGCTTGCCTATGGCACCCTGCCCCGCGCTGGTCTGGGCAATCGGCTGCTGTCGAAACTCCAAGGCGTCTTTGCCAGCCAAAGCTACCTCTGGCGGCGGTGATCAAAGATCGGCGTTGCGGCGCCAGACATGCAGCAGGTCCGGCCCGATGCGCTGGCTCGACTGCAAGGCGAAACGCGGTGCTTCGGCCAGACGCGACAGGCCAAGCGCCCCGATCCCCGGCAGCCCTTCGGCGCCGATGACCAGCCCGGCGGTGAACCCCACCAGACGGTCGACCAGATCAACCTCAATCAGCGATGCCGCCAATGCGCTCCCGCCCTCGCAGAAAATCCGCGTCAGCCCATGGGCGGCCAATTGCCGTAGCACGTCCACCGGGTCCAACTGCGCGCCACGCGCAGCACAGGGCAGCAATGTTGCGCCGAGGTCGGACCAAGTGCGCACCAGCGACGGGTCAGCGTCGCTGCCGTGGCAGAGGATCACAGGAATATCAGAAGCCGTCCGCGCTAACTGCCCCATCAGCGGCAGGTCCAGCCTGCGCGAAACCACGACGCGGGCGGGTTGATGGGCCACGCCAAGCCCCCGCACCGTGAGGCTCGGGTCATCCTTGCGCGCCGTGCCAGCACCCACCATCACCGCATCATGGCGGCTGCGCATTGCATGGGTCAGCCGCCGCGCCGGGGCGTCGGTGATCCATTGGCTCTCGCCCGTCCCGGTGGCGATGCGTCCGTCAAAAGAAGCCGCCAGCTTCAGCGTCAACATGGGCCGGCCCAGATCGGTACGGCAGAAAAACCCCGCATGATCGGCGCGGGCCTCGGCCTCGCAGACGCCGACCGCAACGTCGATCCCCGCCGCCTGCAACATCGCAATGCCGCGCCCGTTCACCCGCGCATCATCGTCCTGCGTGGCGATCACCACCCGCACCACGCCCGCGTCAATCAGCGCCTGCGCGCAGGGGGGTGTTTTGCCGTGATGTGAGCAGGGTTCCAGTGTGACATAGACCGTGGCCCCCCGCGCCGCTTCCCCGGCCTGTGCCAGTGCCTGTGGCTCTGCATGGGGCCGCCCGCTCGGCTGGGTCCAGCCGCGGCCAACGATCCGCATACCTTGTGTAATGACACAGCCCACTGCCGGGTTGGGCGCCACATTCCCCTGCCCGCGCCGCCCCAAGGACAGCGCCAGCGCCATGAAACGCGCGTCGCCTGGCCGTGTCCCGCTCACTCTTCCGGAAGGGCGCCGGGCCGCAGTTCTTGAACGAATTTGTCGAAATCATCCGCGGCTTGGAAGTTCTTGTAAACGCTCGCAAAACGCACATAGGCCACGGTGTCGATCCGGGCCAACGCCTCCATCACGATCTCGCCGATATGTTTGGAGCTGATGTCAGTCTCGCCCATGCTTTCCAAGCGCCGCACGATGCCGGAAATCATCTGGTCAATCCGCTCGGGATCGATGGGACGTTTCTGCATGGAAATACGGATCGAACGTTCCAGCTTGTCGCGGTCAAAATCTTCGCGCTTGCCCGAGGATTTGATCACCACCAGATCGCGCAGTTGCACGCGTTCATAGGTTGTGAAGCGGCCACCACAGGCAGGACAGAACCGTCGGCGCCGGATCGAGACATGGTCCTCGGCCGGGCGGCTGTCTTTCACTTGGGTGTCGATATTTCCGCAAAACGGGCAGCGCATGGGCCGTCCCCCTTCTCATCCTGCCTCACTTGTGGGGCCCGCAGCCCTCTTGCCAAGACTTATAGGGGAGCCGCGAGGTTTTGGGTAGAGAAGATTTCCACAGCTAGATGTTGCGTTCAAATATGTGTCATGGACCCAACGATCCCCGCTCGCGTTGACCCTTAGAACCCATAACGGAGCATCCCATGACCAAGACACTTTTCCTTACCGGCGCCTCCAGCGGGATCGGCGCCGCCACCGCCCGCGCAGCCGCCATAGCAGGCTGGAACATCGGCCTCTTCGCACGCAGCGAAGACAAGCTGAAAGACCTAGCCGCCGAGATCGGCGATCAGGCGCTGGTGCTGGTGGGCGACGCCACCGACTACGACGCGCAAAAGGCTGCGCTGGACAAGCTGGCCGACCACTTCGGTCAGGTCGATGCGGCCTTTGCCAATGCCGGGCGCGGCACCAGCCCGGCGGGCACCGAAAAGGGTGATCCGGCGGACTGGAAAAAGATGGTCGACATCAACATCATGGGTGCGCTCTACACCGCCCACGCGGCAATGCCGCATCTGCGCAAGACCACGGGGCAATATGTCGTCACCGGGTCCGCTGCCGGGCGGGTGCATATCCAAGGCTCAATCTATGGCGCGACGAAGTGGTTTATCCACGGTTTTGCGGGAAACTTAGCCGATGAGATGGCCGAATGGGGCGGGCGCTGCATGGTGGTCTCTCCGGGGATGGTCGACACGGAGTTTTTTGACGAAGCCAAGCCCGACAAGCTGCAACCCGAAGATGTCGCAGCGGCGGTGATGCATGCGCTTGAATCCCCGGCCCGTGCCTCTGTGCGCGAAATCCACTTGATGCCCACGGGCTAAGCCCTTCCGGCCCGACGCTCAGTTCTGGCCCGGCGCTCAGTCGGGCCGGAAATGCGCCGCCACTTGTCGGTGATGCGGCGCGTCGCGATGCTCAAACAAATAGATGCCCTGCCATGTGCCCAGCACCATCCGCCCCTGCATCACAGGGATGCTCAGGCTCACGGGCAGAACGGCGGCTTTGATATGCGCGGGCATATCGTCCGGACCTTCCATAACGTGGCGCAGATAAGACATCTGCGGCGTGTCAGAGGGCGGCACCAGCCGCGAAAAATAAGCCAGCAAGTCCCGTTGAACATCCCGGTCGGCATTCTCTTGGATCAACAATGACGCCGAGGTGTGCCGTATCATTAGCGTCAGCAAGCCGTCGCTTTGCCCGCCCAGCCAAGTTGCTACATCGTCGGTGAACTCATAAAGCGCCTGCCCTTTGGTCGAGATCGAAAAACAGGTCTGCATTCAGCGGCCAGACCCGCGCAGCGCGTGGCAAAGGCTGAGCGCGTGCTGCACAGACATCGACGTCCCCGCCTGACGGAACGACGCCCCGATCAGAAGCACCGACTGCGGGGTCAAACCACTGGGATCGAGGGTGAATTTCACCGGGTCGCGCTGACCAAGTCCGGGGGCGCGGGCTTCGGCCACATAGATGCGCTGCCGGGGCGACGCGGCGCCATTGGCCTCGGCATAGCTACCGGCGGCGCACCACATGCCACGCGCGCCGTTCTCGCCGTCATTTTCCACCAGAAAACCGCCGCTTGTTGGTGTGACTTGCAGTTCAGTCTGGGCATGCAGGCTTTGCCCGATCACCGGTGTGGTAACGAGGCTTAGGGCAAGAATGCTCGGGTATAGTCTGGTTTTCATTTCTCAAAAATCCTCCAGTTCGATCAAGCGGTCCAGGCAGAACTGCCTGGCGTGATGGGTCGGCAGGTTTTCCCCTGCGCGCGTCACGGTCACAGAATATGAGCGCGCCCCATCACCCTCAACGCGGCTGGGGTCCGTGGTGAAAACAACGCTGCGCTGCCCCACCCCGCTCACCGACGGCCCGCGGGGTGTCTTGACGTAAAGCCGTGCGTTGCGGGGCACGCCCTGCACCCGCAGCGCGAATTCTGCCGCCGCGCACCAGATGCCACGCGCGCCCTCGCTTCGGGATTCAATCACTTCGAAATCATGGGTGTTCAGCGGCACCACCATCAGCCAATTCTCGGCACGGTAGGCCTGCGCCGCGGCCTGTAGCGGCAACAACAATGAGACCAGTAGAACGAGACCCAAACGCATCACATATCCTTTCGGTTGGATACCTTGGATGTAACCCGCACGAGGGCCACGTCAAAGTTGCTCAAGCGCATGTGAAAAGCGCGGCTCCGAAGAGCCGCGCTATGTCGTGTCGCATGAGGTCTGTAGTGAAGCCTTTGGCTTACTGGTCCAAGAACGAGCGCAGTTTGCGCGAGCGGCTTGGGTGCTTGAGCTTGCGCAGCGCCTTGGCTTCGATCTGACGGATCCGTTCGCGGGTCACGCTGAACTGCTGGCCGACCTCTTCGAGTGTGTGGTCGGTGTTCATCCCGATGCCGAAACGCATCCGCAGAACACGCTCTTCACGCGGGGTGAGCGAGGACAGCACGCGGGTCGTGGTTTCCTTCAGGTTCTCCTGAATGGCGGAATCCAGCGGCAGAACGGCGTTCTTGTCCTCGATGAAATCGCCCAGCTGGCTGTCTTCCTCGTCGCCAATCGGCGTTTCGAGGGAGATCGGCTCTTTGGCGATCTTCATCACCTTGCGGACCTTTTCGAGCGGCATTTGCAGCTTCTCGGCCAGTTCCTCGGGCGTTGGCTCACGGCCAATCTCGTGCAGCATCTGACGGCCGGTGCGCACGAGCTTGTTGATCGTTTCGATCATATGCACCGGAATACGGATGGTGCGCGCTTGGTCGGCGATGGAACGGGTGATCGCCTGACGGATCCACCATGTCGCGTAAGTGCTGAATTTGTAGCCGCGGCGGTATTCGAACTTGTCCACGGCCTTCATCAGACCGATATTGCCTTCCTGAATAAGATCAAGGAATTGCAGGCCACGGTTTGTGTATTTTTTGGCGATAGAAATCACGAGACGCAGGTTCGCTTCGACCATTTCTTTCTTGGCCTGACGGGCCTCTTTCTCGCCCTTCTGAACCTGCTGCACGATGCGGCGGAATTCGGAAATGTCGAGGCCAACGTACTGTCCAACCTGCGCCATATCGGCACGCAGTTCTTCGACCTTGTCGCTGGAGCGTTCGATGAACATCTGCCAACCACGACCGGACTTCTCGGCCATCCGCTCCATCCAGTTGGGATCAAGCTCATAGCCACGGTAGTTGTCGACGAATTCCTTGCGGTTGATGCGCGCTTGGTCGGCAAGCTTCACCATCGCGCTGTCGATCTGCATGATGCGGCGGTTGATGCCGTAAAGCTGGTCAATCAGGGCTTCGATACGGTTGTTGTGCAGGTGCAACTCATTGACCAAGAGCACGATTTCAGACCGCAGCTTTTGGTACATCGCCTCTTGATCCTTGGTGAAGGACCCGTCTTCGTTCAGCGTGGCCGAGATGCGGCTGTCCTGCATCGCGCTGAGCTTTTCGTAATCATCCGCGATGATGTCGAGCGCTTCCAGCACCTGAGGCTTCAGCGCCGCTTCCATGGCCGCAAGGCTCATGTTGGCCTGTTCGTCCTCGTCGTCATCATCATCGGACGAGATCGGATTGCCGTCGGCATCAAGCTCGGTCTTGTTCTCTTCACTCTTGGTCTCGGTCCCGGCGGTCGGCGCGACCACGGGTGTGGTCTCCTCCTCATCGCCCATCTGGGTGCCGAATGTCGCCTCAAGGTCGATCACATCGCGCAGCAGAATGTCTTCGGACAGAAGTTCGTCGCGCCAGATGGTGATCGCTTGAAAGGTCAGCGGGCTTTCACACAGCCCCGCGATCATCGTATTGCGGCCCGCCTCAATGCGCTTGGCGATGGCGATCTCGCCCTCGCGGCTCAGCAATTCAACCGACCCCATCTCGCGCAGGTACATGCGGACCGGGTCATCGGTGCGGTCGAGCTTTTCAGATGTGCCAGAGGACAGCGCCACATCGCGGTTGGACTCGGTGGTCGCAACCTCGGTCGAGCCTTTGTTCTCTTCTTCTTCGGCCTCTTCGTCCTCAATGATATTGATGCCCATTTCCGAGAGCATCGACATCACATCTTCGATCTGTTCCGAGCTAACCTGATCGGGCGGCAGCACCGTGTTGAGCTGATCGTAGGTGATATAGCCCTTCTCGCGGGCCTCCCCGATCATCTTTTTAACGGCGGCTTGGCTCATGTCGAGCGAGTGGCCGGCCTCGGAATCGTTGCTCTTTGCGTCGTCGTTTGTATCTTTGGCAGCCATCTCATGCTCCTCCAGCGCGTTAGCGCGAATCATCCGCAGGTGATTCGGTTTCCCGAATCATGCGGGGTTCCAGGTGATTCTTAAACCCGATACCCTGCATTTTCATCAAGTCGGGCCAAAAGGACACGCAGAGGCTCATTCCGATGCTTCATTCGCGACCTTTCGACTTATCGTATCTAATCGTCCCCAGCAGCGCGTCGAGGGCGCTGCGTTCTTCTCGGCTCATCGTCATGCCGTTGTCGCCGAGGTCAAACTCACCGCTTTCTTCTTGCGTGCTACGGCTAGCCATATCGGCGGCGCGGGCGGCTTCGCTGAGCCGCCATGTCACACCTTCATCCGCAGGGCCACTCAAGTCTTCGACCGCCTCGGCGATCTCTTCGTTCAGCCCCCGCGCGGCATCCAGCTTGGCCAGTTCCTCGGCCACGGTCATGCGGGTCATGTCCACGTCGCCGGGTTTACGGATGCAGGGGGTGATCGCAACGTGGCGTTGCGCCTTCATGTTTTCAAGAGCCTCCCAGCCGAGAGAGTAGGAAATCTGCTCGTTCAAGACCTCTGCCCCGGCATGGCCATAGCGCAGCAGCAGATCGCGCAACTGGGCGTGATCGGGGTCCGCGCAGGGCATGGCCTCCAGCCCCGTCTCAAAGGTTTCAACCAGCGTCGGGCAGTTGCACAGCGCCACAAGGATCACAGCCTCGCGCAGGTAGATGCCCACCTGATCGTCCCCCATCGCCACCAATGCCGAAGCCTTGGTGCTGGCCAGCGGGGCCTGCGGGCCGCCCCAAGCTGGCTTGCCCCCTTTGCCGCCCTTGCCCGGCGCCCTGCCCCCCACTGGGCGAAACTCGGCACGCGGCTTTTGCGGGCGGAAGAGATCCCAACGGAGGTCTTTGATCTCTTGCCCGTAGTGGCTGCGGATCGACGGGTCTCGGATCAGTTTGATCTTTTCGCGCAGGGACTTATCAAGCGCAGCCTTGCGTTCGGGGCTGTCAAAGACCTTGCCCTCCGTCTCGCGCTGCCAAAGCAGCCGTACCATCGGCAGGGCACTGTCGAGCAGCTTTTGCAAGGCTCCGGCCCCTTGGGCGCGCAGCAAGTCGTCCGGGTCTTGGCCTTCGGGCATCACGGCGAAACGCAGGCTTTGGCCCGCTTCCAACAGCGGTAGAGCCAGATCAATGAGACGCAGCGCGGCGCGTTGTCCGGCGGCGTCTCCGTCCAGCGTGATGATCGGTTCGGGCGCGATGCGCCAGAGCATCTGCAGCTGGTTCTCGGTGATTGCGGTGCCAAGCGGCGCAACGGCGCCTTCGAACCCGGCCCCATGCAAAGCAATCACGTCCATATAGCCTTCGGCCACGATCAGCGGCTGGCCCCGCCCCGCAGCGGCGCGGGCGTCTTTCACGTTGTAGAGGCTGCGACCTTTGTCAAAAAGTTCGGTCTCGGGCGAATTGAGGTATTTCGCCTTATCTTCCGGGTCCATCGCCCGGCCGCCAAAGGCAATCGTCCGGCCCCGCGCATCCCGGATCGGGAACATGATGCGCCCGCGAAAGGTGTCATAGGGCCGCCCGCCCTTGGAGGACGGCTTGGCCAGCCCCGCGCCCAGGATCAGCTCATCCGCGGCCCCTTTGCCCTTAAGCGCATCCCAAAGCCCCTGCCAACTGTCGGGGGCAAAGCCGATCTCCCAATGTGCCTGCGCCTGCTCAGACAGGCCGCGTTTGGTCAGATACTCGCGTGCCGCCCCCGCCGCCCCGGTGCGCAGTTGCAGGCGGAACCACTGCACCGCCTGTTCCATCACCTCGGCCAGTTGCGTGCGCTTGTCGGCCTTGGCCTGCGCGCGCGGGTCTTGCTTGGGGACGGGCATGCCGACTTCACGGGCGATGATCTCCACCGCCTCCATAAAGCTCACATTCTCCGTCTCGCGCACGAAAGAAATCGCGTCGCCTTTGGCGTGGCAGCCAAAGCAGTAGTAGAACCCCTTGCGATCATCGACGTGAAAGCTGGCAGATTTTTCTTGGTGAAAGGGGCACGGCGCCCACATGTCGCCCTTGCCCTGATTGGACTTGCGGGTGTCCCAAATGACCTTGCGCCCCACCACCTGAGACAGGCTGGCGCGGTCACGCAGTTCTTCTAAAAATCCGGGGGGCAGGCTCATGCCTTCATATACCGGGCGCGGGCCATCAGAGTCCAGTAGGCCCGCGCCGAGCAGGCGTCAAAACGCGCGTTGAAGCGGGCCGCTGGTGCGCCCGCTTCCATGCCTTCACGGGTCACTGCGCGAGGCACATTTCCTTCCACGCGGCGGCAAGATCGTTCTTTTTCACGTCGCGCATTTTCATCTGGTAGACCCAAGGCGTCACCAGCGGGATCGCGGTGTTGAAGTCTTTAGGCCATGTTGCATTGGCCTGCACCGTAGCGGGCACCAGACGCTCCTGCACCCTGTCCAGCCGCGCCTGCTGCACGGCGGCCACGACGGCGGCCTGATAGGTGCAGCTTGTCTCTTTTTTGGACGCTGCCAGCGCCGGGCCCGAGACCGCCATGCTCATCGCGGCCAAAGCGGCGAAAATCGTTTTGTTCATATCGTTGCTCCGTTGATTACCAAACGGGGATTCGGGCCCCCGAGGGGCAACCTAGCGCCGGGGTCGCACCGCTTCCAGAGCGCGGCGCAATTCCTCTGCCGCTGTGGCGGTCGCGCGCGCCGGCGAAAAGGCAAAGCAGCTTTAAGTTAAAACCTCACGGGCCTCATCTTTGAGCCGCGCCAAGGCATTGCGATAGGGGAACGGCCCATAGCTGATCCGCGCCACGCCACAGGCTGCAAGCGCCGCGATGTCTGGTGCGGCTGGGGATTTCATCACGTTCACCGGCAGATCCACCGCCGCGCAGACCTGACGGATCAATGTAGTGTCCGTCAGCCCGGGCACGAAGAAACCGCTGGCTCCAGCCTCGGCATAGGCACGACCCCGCTGTACCGCCGCGACCATATGCGTGGCATGATCTTCCGGGTTCGATTGCAGGAAGAGATCGGTGCGCGCGTTAAGAAAAAGCCCCACGCCCTCTGTCTCTGCCGCGCGGCGTATCGCTTCGATCCGGCGCGCTTGTAGGCTCAAGTCATGCAGACCCGCGCCTCCGACGACCTGATCTTCGAAATTTACGCCGACCGCACCCGTGGCAAGCAAGGCGCGGATATTGTCGGCCAAAGCCTCTGGCGACACCGCATAGCCGCCTTCAAAATCGATGCTGACAGGCAAATCGACAGCCTGCACGATCTCACGCGCAACGCGCAGCACTGCGTCCAGCGGCAAAGCCTGCCCATCTGCAAAACCCTGTGCGGCGGCGACAGACCATGAGCCAGTGGCAATCGCCTGTGCGCCAGCCTCGGCCACCGCACGGGCCGAGCCTGCGTCCCAGATATTGTACAGCACCAGCGGGTTGCCCTTGCTGTGCAATGCTGCAAACGCCTTCGCAAATTCGATCTGACCCACTGCCAGCCCCCCCCCAAATACGGAACGGGGGGCGCGTGGCCCCCCGTGTGGTTCTTTACAATCCTTTGGCGCGGTAGCTTGCGGCGACCTTACCGATCGAGACCAGATAGGCCGCTGTGCGCAGGTCATCCACGTCCTCGCGGCTGTGCCAGACCTGGGCCATTGCCTCATAGGCGGTGCTCATCGTGTCATCGAGACCAGACCGCACCAGTTCCAACTCCCCGGCGCCCCGCAGATACTTTTCTTTAAAGTTCGGGCTCAGCGTCCAGCCCAATCCTTTGTCAGAGGAAAGCCGCTCCAACTCATCCACCACCAACTGGTGGCGGGCTTCTTCGGCGCGGCGCTGCATCCGGCCAAAGCGGATGTGGCTCAGGTTCTTGACCCACTCAAAGTAGGACACCGTCACGCCGCCCGCGTTGGCATACATGTCTGGCACGATCACAGTGCCTTTCTCGCGCAAGACCTCATCAGCGCCGGCTGTAACCGGGCCATTTGCAGCCTCAATGATCAGCGGCGCTTTGATCCGCTCGGCATTGCTGAGGTTGATAACCCCCTCAAGCGCCGCTGGGATCAGAATGTCGCAGTCGGCTTCAAGCAACTTCGCGCCGTCCGTCTCGCAACTGCTGTCAGGATAGCCGGTGATTGTGCCATGTTTGGCGATCCACTGGTGAACCGCTTCTACGTTAAGACCATTCTCATTGTGCAGCGCGCCATCGCGTTCGATGATTGCGGTGATCTTGCAGCCGTCTTCTTCGCTCAGGAACTTTGCGGCGTGATAGCCCACGTTGCCCAAGCCCTGTACAACAACGCGTTTGCCCTCAAGCGTGCCTGTCAGCCCAGCTTTCTTCAGGCCTTCGGGATCGCGGAAGAAGGCATGCAACGCATATTGCACACCGCGGCCCGTGGCCTCTGTCCGGCCTTGAATACCGCCTGCGTTGATCGGCTTGCCGGTCACACAGGCCACCCCGTTAATGTCGGTGGTGTTCATGCGTTTGTACTGGTCCGCGATCCACGCCATTTCGCGCTCCCCGGTGCCCATGTCAGGCGCAGGCACGTTTTGGGCGGGGTTGATCATATCGCGCTTGATCAATTCATAGGCGAAACGCCGAGTTATCAGCTCAAGCTCATGCTCGTCATATTCACGCGGGTCGATGCACAGCCCGCCCTTGGAGCCGCCAAAGGGGGCTTCAACCAGAGCGCATTTATAGGTCATCAGCGCTGCCAACGCTTCGACTTCGTTTTGGTTCACCGCCATTGAATAGCGAATGCCGCCCTTAACAGGCTCCATATGCTCGGAATGCACCGAGCGGTAGCCGGTGAATGTCTGGATGCGCCCGCGCAGGCGCACGCCGAAACGCACCGTATAGGTGGCATTGCAAACGCGAATTTTCTCTTCGAGGCCCGGCGGCAAATCCATCAGCGCCACGGCGCGGTTGAACATCAGATCCACACTGTCGCGGAAACTTGGCTCATTCACTGGATTCATCGGTCTCTCCTCTAACTCACGAGCCACTGCGCCCGCCGATGGGGGGCTGCGACTCACCCTGCAACGCGGGGCATGCCGAGGCACCCTAGGATGCCTCTATGCAAGGTACGACCTATTTATTCGTTAATTGAACAAAGTTTCTGCGGCCGCTAGAAATTGCCTAAAGCGCGTCGCGGGCAGCCCCTCGGCGAGGGTCGCTTTGTCCTGCACCAATGGTGCAAAGCTGACCGCTCAGGCCATCATCTTGCCTGACGCTCCAACAACCGCGCGTTGATAATTTCCGCGATCAATTTGGTCTCGCGCGCCGGTGTCATGCCGCCCACGCCGATCCGCCGTCCCAGACGCCACCACAGCCCCAGCCGCCAGCCGCGGGGCTGGCTTTGACGTACTCTGAGCAGAAACCCGTTCGAGGGCTTCAGGGCGAAATAGCCCTGATCTATGCGGTCAATTTCGTCGATGCGGACGATCTCTGTCCCATCAGCATCGCGCAGCATCTCGGCGGTCAGTTCGATCCAGCTTGCGGTGGCGCGCCGCATAATTTCAGCCACAGCGATAAAGGCAACTCCAACGAGGATCATCGCGATCCGCCAGCCCGCATCCAACGGCTGCGTTACCGCCGCTTGCAGCAGCATTAACCCCAGCCCCACCAGAGCCGCGAGCCCGATCAAACGGCGGCCCATTGAAGGCCGCGCAGTGGCGAGGATTTCAGGGGTGTCAACGGCATGGTCTTGCATCGGTGGCAGTCCTCATCACGGGCAAGGCCGCCTGATTGCCGCCGCTGCCGTCTGTCGTGATGTTTGCCCTAGCCCGCGGAGGGGCCAAGAGCAAGTCCGACGCCGATCAGGGCTCCTTGCGCGGGCGCTTGCTGCGGTCTTGGGCTTTGGCCTGCAACTGGCTTTCCAAAGCATCCGCATATTTGCCCCGTGCCTCGGGGGACATGGACGCCACCTGCGCCAGCCATGCGGCATGTGCCGCCTCTTGCACCGTGGCCACCGCCGCCCCCTGTTCGGCCAGTACAGCCTTGGCCTTGGCCGGATCGAATGGCTCAGCGCGCAACGACGCCAGCATCTCATCATATTGCGCGCGTCGTGCTTCGCGGCTCGCGTTCTGCGCCTGCATTCCGGCACGCATTTCGCGGTGCAAGTCTTGCCGTGCCTCGGCAGGGAGGGCGCGCACATAGGGCGATGCGTAGCTGTGCAGCCCCGGCATCCCGCGTGGCCCCTGCCCCGGTCCGCCGTGGCGCCAAAGCGCGCCGCCAACCGCGCCGAGGATCAGCAGGTTCAACGCCAACGACAGGCCAAGTGCCCACCGAAGAATGCGCCTGTAGCGCGGGGTCTCGCTGCGTGTCACGTTAACTTTCCTCCATATCCCAACCATAGACCCCGGCCAGCGCCTCGGTTTCTGTATCGATTTGCGCCGACAGCCCCAGATCGCCGCTCACGACCTGCCCCGCCAAATCCGGCAGGGTCGCAGGCGGGGCGACGCCCAGCCAGACGCCCACCGCCGTGGCCGTTACCAAACCGCTCAGGCCCGCCGCACCGCCAAGCACCTGCCACAACGTCCGGTGCCATGCCATGCGCGCCATCGGCATATGCTGTTCCGCATCAGCAAGGATACGCGCCTGCAGCCGATCAGGCAGCGCGGGCGGCGTGGCCCGTGCAGCGGCAAATAAGTCTTCCAGCCTGTCTGTGTCAAAATCCATCATCTTCAAACCCCAATGCGTCTCGCTGCGCCGAAAGCTGCGCTGCCAATGCCCGTTTGCCCCGCGCGGTCAGGCTCTCTACCGCCTCGATGCCGATCCCGAGGATGTCTGCAATCTCAGGATTGGCCAAACCGTCGATGTGGCGCAAGACCACCGCTTGGCGCTGTCGGTCGGGCAAGCTGGCCAGTGCCTGCTGCAAAGCATCCGCCCGCGCCGCCTGCTGTATCTTTTGCGCCGCCCCCGGAGCGGGATCGGCAGGTTCGGCCACCGCGTCCAGACCGCCCGGCACAGCCCCCGCATTGCGCTGGCGCAACCGGTCTGTGCAAAGGTTGGCCACCACCCGGTAAAGCCATGTCGTCACTTTGGCTTCGCCCGGCCGCCAATGTGGTGCCTGCCGCCAAAGCCGCAACATTGCCTCTTGTGCGACGTCCTCAGCCTCAACCCGGTCGCCCAGCACCCGCAAAGCATGGCCGTGCAAACGCGGGGCCAGCCGGGTGGTCAGCAGGCGCGCAGCAGCGGCATCGCCCGCGGCATAGCGCTGCAATAAGTCGGCATCCGCATCGCGCTGATCGTCGAGCAAATCTTGCATCCCGTCCCTGCGTAAAGCCCGGGCGCGCTTTCGACAAGCGCGCCCAGATTTCGATTAGTCGCGTTCGGACTTATCGCGGCTTTTGCCGTCATGTTTCTTACCCATGTGGCCTTTACCCTTGCCCATGTGGCCCTTGCCGTGTTCGCGGGCCTGCTTGAACTCTTCGGCGCTGATGCTGCCGTTGCCGTCTTTGTCCAGACGCTCAAACATTTTCGCCGGGTCATGGCGCGCGGTCATCTCTTCCATCGACAGCTTGCCGTCTTTGTCGGCATCCATGCGTTCGATCATCTTCTCGCCGCCCATACCGGCTCTCTTGCCGCCTTTCTTATCGCCTTTTTCACCCTGACGCTTGCCGCCCATGGCTTCCAGCTCAGCGACATCGAGGCTGCCGTTGCCGTCTGTGTCCAACCGCTCCAGCATCTTGGCGGCGCGGGCTTGGCGACGCTCATCACCGGCTGCTTTCAACTCATCGGCGGTCAGGAACCCGTCACCATCGGCATCCACTTTCGCGAAATGCCCTTCGGCCATCGCCTTTGCTTCAGCTTGGGTGATTTCGCCGTTGCCGTCGGTGTCAATCTTCTCGAACATACCTTCGCCGCCACCTTGCTGCGCTGTTGCTGCCACTGCGCCAAAAGCCAGCAGGCCTGTCAGGGCCGCGATCTTCATGTTTGTACGGATCGTCATCTTGATACTCCTCGTTTTTTAAAGATCGTCTCACGCTTTTGCGCCGCGATCACAGGGTCAAACGCATGGGAAGCAGACTTCCGTCGCTCAATTTCAAAGTTTTTTAAAAAAGTATTCCTGCCCTCCGCTTTTGCGCGACATGGCGCCGCAACGAAGCGGACAGGGCTTTTCTTTTTGCGGTTCCGGCTCCATCTAAGAAGGCAACCAGAGGATCGCCCCCATGTCTCAGACTCAGCAAATCTCTCCCGATACCGCAGACAGCACTGACGCAGACGACCGTCCGCGCCTGCCTGCCATGCTGCGCGGGTGGCGTGGCAAATGCCCCGCTTGCGGGGGTGGGCAGTTGTTGCATGGCTATCTCAAGGTAAACGACGATTGCGCGGTGTGCCGGCAAGAATTTCACCACCATCGCGCCGATGACGGGCCTGCCTATCTGACCATCCTTCTGGTCGGCCACCTGCTGGCGCCGGGGCTGCATATTGCCTTTGTCGTCTGGCGGCCCGAGCCTTTGACCCTGTTTACGATTTTTGCGGTTGGCTGCACGGCTTTGTCCCTCTACCTTCTGCCCAGACTGAAGGGCGCCATGATCGGCTTTCAATGGGCCAAGAAGATGGGCGGGTTTGATCCGGCCACCTGACCAGCCTGCCCTTCGGCCCCTGACCGCCGGAGCATCGCCGCATGACCATCGACAAGACCAAAGTCCGCAACGCCGCCACAGTGATCGTCCTGCGCGACCGCCATGTGACGCCGCATATCCTGATGGGACAGCGCGGGGCCAAGGCGGCATTCATGCCCAATAAATTCGTCTTTCCCGGTGGCGCTGTTGACGCAGATGATGCGCAGGTGCCGCTGGCCGCCCCGGTCAATGAACTCTGCCACGGCAGGCTTTGCGACGACGCCGACCCGGCGCTTGCCCATGCCATCGCCGTCGCCGCCGTGCGCGAGTTGTGGGAGGAAACCGGGCTGGTACTGGGCCGCAAAGGCGCATGGGAGGGCGAAGTGCCGCCTGATTGGGAAACCTTTGCCGCCACCGGGCATGTCCCCGACGCCTCTGCCCTGCAATTCGTCTTTCGCGCGCTGACGCCGCCGGGCCGCCCGCGCCGTTTCGATGCGCGGTTCTTTTTGGTGGATGCGGATGACATCGCCAGCGACCCGGATGATTTCGGCGCTGCCTGTGATGAGCTGTCCCATCTGCAATGGGTGCCACTGAGCAAGGCGCGGTCATTTGACATGCCCTTCATCACCGAAGTCGTTCTGGCCGAAGTCACCGCCCGTGCGCGGGATACCAAGCCCCCATCCTCGGTACCGTTTTTCCGCAACAGCGATGAAGAAAGCCTGTTTCTACGCCTGCATGGCCGGCCGATGTCGGGCTAGGTCACCAGCACCAGCATCACAATCGACGCAGCCAGCACTGCGATCCCCGTCCATTCACGCGATGAAATGTGTTCGCGGAAGAACAGAGTCGAGGCCGCGACGCTGAAGATTAGTTCGACCTGCCCCACCGCCTTGACATAGGCCGCATTGGCCAATGCAAAGGCAATGAACCAGCACAGCGATCCGCCCATTGAGGTCAGCCCGATCCAAACCGCGACACGGCGCGCGGACCAAACCGCACGCATCTGGCCTGGCTCGCGCAGCCGCAGCCAGACCGCCATTATCAAGGTCTGCATTAAGACCACCGCCCCCAGCGTCACGCCCGCGCGCAAAAAGGGGTCCTCCGACACGACAGAGAGCGTCGCTCCGCGGTAACAGACCGCTGAAATCGCGAACAAAAACCCCGAAGCGACCCCCAGCCCCGCCGCTCGATTGCGCAGGTCTTTCAGCCGCATGCCCTTGGCCTCGGCCCCGCCGGACAAAAGCAACAGGCCCAAGACGCCCAAAGCGATGGCCGCAAATCCACCCAACGTCACGCCTTCGCCCAGTACGACCCAACCCATCAGGACGGTCTGTATCACTTCGGTTTTCTTGAACGTG
>Ga0209345_10002096_pt1 | contig 22765 bp, 22 predicted proteins | sample Cruoilmetagenom7_FD_187294 | JGI IMG/M metagenome (GOLD analysis project Ga0209345, IMG submission 187294) | Oil polluted marine microbial communities from Coal Oil Point, Santa Barbara, California, USA - Sample 7 (SPAdes) (version 2) | ecosystem: Environmental > Aquatic > Marine > Oil seeps ...
TAAAAATAATTTGGGCAGATGCCGCATATAGAGGAGAGCTTGCCTCATATCTATGGTATACTTTCCTTTGCAAGCTAGAAATTGCCCCTACTCTTAAAACTAAAGGTTTTCAAGTTGTAACCAAAAGATGGATCGTCGAAAGAACATTTGGGTGGTTTCAGTGGGACAGAAGGCTTATGATTGACTGTGAAAGACAAAGTTGTTCCGCTGAAACCATGCTCTATATTGCTTCAATTGGAAAAAGGCTTAGACGTTGCAAATAATTTTTAAACAGGCTCTTAAGCTGAATTTTTTCTCCATCGAGTATCGCCGTGCACCTTCCCCAGTCCACCTCAGCTTCCTGACCCACAGGGGGATCTAATGGAATAAAAAAATGTACTCATATTGATCCACTGTTAGCATTCTCCTTTCTCCTCTGATAATAAGTTTTCATTATATTGAAATCTATCTTATCAGAAGTCAGTTGCAGGTGGGTCAATTTTAGGTTACCAAAACTATAGGAATAAAAGCTGCGAAGACAATCAAAGCCCATTGGGAAGGTGTTCTTGAATGGAAAAAATTCACCATCCACCTTAAAAATTGATTTAGAGAGAAATTTGCTGTAAGTGTGGTATGCTATAATGTATTCTGCAAAGCACAATCCTGCAATAATCAACGAATTCATGCATTTTCCTTTCAAATCTATTTTAAATCAGCCCTATACCTGCATAAAAAATACAAATTCAGGGCAATAAAACAGTAGCACCGCCATGCATGGTAATTCGCCCTCTTTGATCCTCAGCCCAGCATTTGATATCTACTAATTTTTCGTCATTTTCAATATATATTTTTTGTACTTTTCCTTTTAACCAGGTTGTATCCCCAACCATATTAAACAATCTTAGCTCGGCATTCATTTTTTTAATAAAACCGCCATCACCTATCCAGTTAGAAAGCAGATTCCCCTGCCAACAAATCCTTTGAGGCGCATAATCATAAGCACCTGTGACACCTATTTCATCTGCCCTGGTATTTTCCATATGTACCAGCTCAGGGACATCGACTATGCCTGTCTTTGAGTCTAACATTCCTATAGCAGGATGTCGTTTCTGATAATCATAAAAAACTTCATTGGCATATTTTAAGTATATTGAGCCAGCTCCCATGATAAAAGCAATATTGTCTCTTGAACTAAGCGGCCCTTTCACAACAGGTGTCAGTTCATCACCAATATTAACATCTTTCCAGTACCGGGGCTTTGCTCCTCTTATTTTTTCATCTTCAATATCCTTATGTATATTGTCTATTTCTTCTTGAGAATAATGAGCCTTTTTAATATCTCTATACTTTTTTCCTGAGCCAGCCGATTTTCTTTCAGCCAGAACACTCCAGCCGATAGCTTTTGCAACGATTTCGCCGTTTTGATTTTTATAGACAGCCGCATCTGTACTTATATAGCTTTTGCCTGCCATATTACTTTTCTTTTCTTCAACAGAAAGTAAAGTAACCTCATAAGTAAATTCATCTCCAACACATATTGGTTTGTAAAATTCCCATGTATTACCAGAACCCCAGGCATGAATACCAGGCATTACTCCACCTTCTCCAAATGGCCAATAAATGCTGTAAAGAAAGCATGGCGGAGCAATTATATTTTTCCAGACAGTTGTTTTTGCATATTTTTCATCTCGATACAAAGGATTTCTATCGCCAATTCCATCGCAAAAATGTCTGATCGCATCTTTGGATGCCTGCAAATTATACCAGGGCTTTGTCGGTTTAAAAGTTTTACCTATTCTACTTCTTGACCTTTTTAAATTTTCTGATGTAACAACTGCATGTTGAATGCTCATTTTAATTACCTTTATCTTTAATGTGTTTTATATTTAAAAAGAGAATAAAATGGCTATTTTTCACAACTGCAATATTATATTAAACTGTTTTTTTTTTCAATAATTTATCATACAACAATGCTTAATAATTTTGCATCAAAAAAAGGCGCTTTTATCTTTGTAAAATGAGTTAAAATTATGCCAGCTGACCACAAAAAATTACATTTCAATGATATAATTAAAAAGATTTATCACAGCCTCATTAAAAATTTCTAACGGAGAATTTAAAATGAAAAAGTTTGGAAAAACAATAGTCTTAAATTTTGTCTTCATAATAATATTATCTCAACAGGTTTTTGCTCTTGAAATTGTCAGCGATGCTGTATTTGTACGAATCATTGATACAGGACAAGGATTAGCAACAGTAACAAGGATGCCAGGTGACTTTTACATGGTTTATGATGCAGGGCATTGGCATGGAAAAAATGAAACCATGGCAGGAATAGCTTCTGTTATACCTGATGGAGAATCAATTGATTTACTTATTGTCAGTCACAGTGATTCTGATCATTTAGCTGCTGTAAAACAAATTCTAAATAAATATAAAGTCAATACAGTCATTTATGGCGGACTTGAAAGAACAACGACAAATTGGAAACAGGCAAACGCAGAAATTAACAAAGCAGGTGCCTCTGGCAGATCAAAAGTTATTAATTTAAAACATGATGAGCTTCATATCGGATCGACTTTTTTTTTTAAAGACACATTGGTTACATTTGTTTCTGGATTTTATACACCTCCTGATCATTGGAATATTGACAGTGACAGTGAATTTAAAAATGCAGGCAGCATCATTATCAGGTTATCATATCATGACAAATCTATACTGTTTACAGGAGATGCTGTTGGACGACACATTGGTGATCCATCAGAAGCTCTGCGTGCAACTGAAAAATTTATAGTTAATAACAAAAATGCCATAAAAATTAACTCTGATGTCCTGATAGCACCGCATCACGGAGCAGATAATGCTAATTCGACAGAATTTATCAAAGCAGTTAGCCCGGAATGGGTAATTTTCTCAGCTGGTCACAAATATGGACATCCCTTAAAAGTGGTAGCTCAAAGATACTTGAATTTTGGCGTTAATATAAACAATATTTTCCGTACTGATTTAGGAGATGATGAGAGCAGGACTGACAAACCTTTTGACTATATGGGAAACAAAGAATGGGATTATGGAAAAATCAAAGGTCATAAGGATTTAAAAGGTGATGATGATATCGACATTTTGATACATTCAGATGGGACAGTAAAAGTTGAATATCGTTTAAAATCAATATACTGACAGATATAAAACAAGGTAAACTTATGCATATTGTCGATAATATATTTCTTTAAAAAGGGCTTTGATAGAATCAAAGCCTTTTTTTTTAAGAGCCTGATAGACAGGCTCTACCAAAGTTTCACAACTTCCTGGTAAACCAGGAGGTCTCATAGGTTTTACTTATCTGTTTAAAAAATGCTATTTTGCATTTTTTGCCATTAATTTAGCACCTTCGTTCATAGCCAGGTTATTTAGCTCTAAAATTGCTTTGTGCGACTTATCTTTCAACTTATTTTCAAGTACTTCCATGACTACTTCTATGGATACAGCTTTTGTCAATTCCAAATATGCCCCCAAAAGAACCATATTTGCTGCCTGAGTTCCTCCAAGCTCAACTGCCTTTTCCGTGGCTGGAACCCTATATACTGTTATGTCATCTCTTTTTATTTCCTCTGTTATTATACTGCTGTCTATCATCATACAGCCATTTGGTTTAACCCTGTTTTCCATCAGCATCAGTGCGGAACTTGTCATAATGATAGTAAAAACAGGTTCAAACATTACTGGATAACCAATAGCCTTATCTGACATTATAACTGTACATTCACATTCTCCTCCACGCATGGCTGGAGCATAATTAGGAAAAAATAATGCATGCTCATATTTTTTCATTCCAGCTTGTGCCAATAACCGTCCAATTAAAAGGACACCTTTACCACCTGTGCCAGCAATCATTAGTTCATGATAATTCATTATTATAACCCTTAAAAAAATTTTCTTTATAAAAAAATAGCCCTAAACCTTTTTACTCAATTTTATCAACATTTTTAAATTCACCAAGAGGATACTCATCGAGCATTTTTTCAGAGATATAATCCAAACACTGTAGTGGATCAAGCTTCCATCCCGGAGGACATGCAGAAACAAATTCCACAATTCCGTAGCCAATACCATCTATTTGTTTTTGAATAGCTTTTTTCAATGATTTTTTGGCTTTTTTGAAATTTGCAGGTGTATGAACAGTACAACGAGCCGCATAAGCTACTCCTTTCATTGTTGCTGCAATTTCAGGCAAATGCAGCGGGTAACCATTTGTCTCAATTGTTCTTCCAACAGGAGTTGTTGTTGTTTTCATTCCAAGCAAGGTTGTTGGAGCCATCTGCCCGCCTGTGGTTCCATAAACAGCATTATTTAAGAAAATAGTTGTTAACTTTTCTCCACGAAGCAGAGCATTCATAAAACATCCAAGTCCTATAGCACCAAGATCTCCATCCCCCTGAACAGTTAATACTGTAGCATCAGGATGTATTCTTTTAATTGCTGTAGCCATGGCCGGAGCTCTGCCATGGGGACATGATGTCCAGTCAATATCAATAGTCATTGGCGCCCCTCCAAAACTACATCCTACTCCTGCAAGCCCGATTGCCTTTCCTTCAACACCAAGTTCTTCAATAACCTCACATATAACCCTGGAAATAATACCATAATGACATCCGGGACAATACATCCCTAGCGAAGCAACTCTTATCTTTGGTTTTCCAGCTACTTTTTTCATTTTTGCTAAGTTATTATCCATTTATTTTCTCCACTTCTTCAATGATTCGTTCAGGATGAATTATTCCACCGCCACCGGCATTGTGTCTACCCCACATTCCCAACAGATGAACAGGGATATCAGAATCAAGATAAGCCTTAACATCTTCAACCAATTGCCCCTGACTGTCTTCAATAACTAGAACTTTTCCAGCTTTTTTAGCATGCTGGACAAGAGCATCACTTGGAAATGGCCAAAGAGTAATAGGACGAAGCAGTCCCAGTTTATATCCTTTTGCCCGACCCATATCAACAGCTCCTCTGGCTATTCTGGCTGAAGATCCATATGCAACAAGAAGCATATCACAATCATCTGTCAAATACGTATCATAACGAACTTCAGTTTCCTGGATATTCTTATACTTTTCTATCTGTTTCATATGATAGTTCAGTATTCCCAAATAACTAAAAAATGCAGCCACGTGAACTGCTCTTTCACCACCCCTTTTGTCTTTCCCTGTAAGTGCCCATTCTTTTGGAGGAAGCGAACCAAATTCATGAGTTTTAATATTTATGATCTCTTCCATCTCTCCAAGGATAAAGTCTGTAACAACCAGTACTGGCCCTCTGTATTTGTCAGCAAGATAAAAAGCAAGTTGCATTTGATCAAATATTTCCTGGCAGCTGGATGGCGCAAGCACAATATTTTTATATCCCCCATGCCCGCATCCTTTTGTAACCTGCAGATAATCAGTTTGTCCGCCCTGCCCTCCTGTTCCGATTCCAGGCCCCATACGCATAACATTAACTATAACAGCAGGTATCTCCTGTTCTGCCAAATAAGATATTCCTTCTGCCATCAGGCTAAAACCAGGACTGGAAGTTGAGGTCATTATTCTAGCGCCTGCAAGCCCTCCACCATATACCATATAAATTGAACCACTTTCACTTTCTGATTGAACAAAAACCCCTCCGATTTTAGGTAATTCCTTTGACATATATTCCGGAATTTCACTTTGAGGAGTAATCGGATAACCGAAAAAATATTTGCAGTCAGCCTGAATAGCTCCTCTGGCCACTGCATTGTTTCCAGAAACAAGAAGTCTTTCTGACATAATAATTTTCCTTCTTTATTATATTCTTATAAAAAAATGCCACCTTACTCTTCGATATATTTATATACATCAATAGTGCATTCAGGGCACATCCAAGCACAAATTCCACAAGCAATACAATCATCCTCATTTACAAAATCCGGTAATAAAAACCCATTCGGGTTATATCTATCACTTGAAATTTCAATACATCCTTGCTTGCAAAACTGTATGCAAAGTTGACATCCTTTGCAAAATTCTTCAGTTATTTTAATTTTTCCTTTGGGCACTGTTATTATCCTCCTTAACATTCAAATACTTAAATTAATAAAAAAAGCTATACAGCTGCCTGTATTCTTCTTCCCTCCCTTGTCTATTATTTTCCCATATTAAACTCTTCACAATTTCTCCTAATTGAAAATTTATACTTAAATTATGATAGTTGCAACACTTGCCGAATATGCAAGACAAAAGGAAAGCAGCTTTTGATAGGTAACTATTTGTGTCATACTATCTGTAACCTTAAAGTATCATAAAACAATAATGCATTTTGATATCAGCTATGCATGATTTAGTTTATACTCAATAAAAAAACAGCCGAACTGTAACAATTTAATACATTGTATGTAACAATAACCCTTGAGTTAATCTCATACCTGTTTATAGCAACATAGTCAATAGTCATTTGCCAGGTAACAGCAAACATTAATATAGTAAAAAAAAATTTCTATAAAATGTTCATGCCATATAAGTTATTTACATTTTCAAACAGTATGTGCTAAACTTTTAAAAATTTAAATTCTTTTTTGTTTGCAAGTTAAAAAATTGCTTCAAACGACTAATTTTTCAAGGAGTTATTATGATCAAGGCTAAAGAAATTAATGATAAATACAGAGAAAAAGAAACTGACTATACCACTTCGTCTGGTATAGAATTAAAAAATGTATATACTGAAGAAGACATTGCTGATATTAATGTTAAAGAAGAAATAGGTCTTCCAGGGGAATTTCCCTTTACTCGTGGACATCATCCTATGATGTACAGGGGCAAATTATGGAATATTCGTGAAATTGCAGGTCTTTCATCACCTAAAGCGTTTAATAAAAGATGCAAGTATCTTCTTGAACTAGGGCAGGGAGTTTTGGACTGGGAAATTGATGGCCCTACCATGTATGGAATTGAACCGGATCAGCCTTATTCTCAAGGACAAATTGGTGTAACAGGTGTTACTTTGCACTGTCTTAAAGATGTTGAAGAGTTAAGCAAAGACATGCCCTTGGATGTATTGAGTATTTCAAGCGATACATTTTATCCTGATATCTGGCAGTCATACATTCTAGTTGCAAAAAAACAAGGTTATGATACTACCAAACTTAGGGGAGTAGGAGGTGGTATATATTATTACGGGCCTGCTATTGCTCCAAGTAAAATGGACTGGCTTATACATGATGGTCGTTTTTCCACATGTGCTAGATGGGGAAATGACTTCATGGAATATGTCCTTAAAAATATGCCCAAGTGGAATATATGGTTTACTAGTTCCTATGATTTCCGTGAAGCAGGAGGAAATGCCATTCACGAAATAGCCTTTACACTTTCCATTCGGGATGAAATTATTAGAGAAATGAAAAAAAGAGGCGTGGATGTTAATACAACTGCCAGGCAATTGAGTCCTGTGCTTGCTTCAGACAGAGATTTTTTTGAAGAAATTGCAAAGTTCAGAGCTGGAAGAAAAATTTGGGCTAAAACACTTAAGGAAAAATTTGGAGCAAATGACCAAAATGCAATGAAATTGAGATTTCATGTTGACGTCTCAGGATCAAATTATACCAGGCAGCAGCCTCTTGTGAATGTTGCCCGAGGCACTTTAGGAACCCTGGCTGCTGTTATTGGTGGAAGTATGGGTATACAAAACCCTTCATTTGACGAAGGCTGGGCAATACCAACAGAAGAAGCTGTTAGACTTGCGATAAGAACTCAACAGGTAATCCGATATGAATCCGGCGTTACAAAAGTTGCAGATCCTCTGGCTGGCTCATACTATATTGAATACCTTACAAACAAAATTGAAGAAGAAAGCCTGAAAATGTACAATGAAATTGAAAAGATGGGAGGATGGATAGAGGTTATTAGAAGTGGATGGGTTCATTCTCAACTCTCAAAAGGTCTGCTTGAAATTCAACGAAAGGTTGAAAATGGTGAAAGGCCTGTTATAGGGGTTAACTGTCATACTATTCCCACTGAAGAAGATTATCAGCCAGAAGTATATAAACCTGATACAGCAGAAGTGGAAGAATATTTGGCAGAATATAAAACTTTTAAAGACAAACGTGATAATAATAAACTAAAAACTGTACTTGAAAAACTTAGAAATACTGCTGAAAAAACAAACGATAATCTGGTGCCATATGTATTTGACGCACTTGAGGCTGATGCAACTTTTCCAGAAATAATAGGTGTCTTAAGAATGGTTGACGGATTGGAATATGATTGGGCAGGAGAAAGGAAATATCCTTTTTAGTGCTTCACTTTGTAACTTATTATAATATAATAGTTGATGATCTGAGTATAAAAAAAAGGAAATGAAATGAAAAAAATAAAGGTTGTAACCGCAAAAATTGGGCTTGATGATCACTACAGAGGAATTATTTCAGTAACTGATGCTTTACATAAGGCTGGCATGGAGGTAATATATTTAGGCGCAGGCCAAAGGATTGATGGAGTAATAAATGCAATAGTTCAGGAAGACGCTGATGCTGTAGGGCTAAGTTTCCTTTGCGGTGGTCATGTTGAAATTATGCGCAAATTCATGGAAAAACTGAAAGAAAACAATTTAAACAATATTCTTGTTATAATAGGTGGAATAATCCATCCACAGGAGATCCCTGAATTAAAGGAAATGGGTGTTGGAGAAGTTTTCCTTCCTGGAACACTTACAAAAGACATTGCAACATTTGTTAAGCAGAAAGCGCAAAGCGCAATATGATTTTTTAAAAAAATATTTTAGTTTATATTAATAATATCACATAGAAAATAATAAAATTGTTAAATTAGGAACAGATTTAAAAACAGTTAAACCCAAAACAAAAATCTCTGATTATCTGTTCCTAAACAAATCATTCTATTTCCATAATGATTAATTAAAATTATAAAAAACTATTATTTAACTTATTTTACTATTGGATCACCAAAAGTGCATCAACTGCAACTGGCTTGCCATCTGAGATGATCAATGGATTAATATCAATTTCCTTAATTGACTCATTTTCAAGACCAATTTGACCTACATTTATTAAAATCTGGGATAATGTATCACGATCCACCTCTTTCATACCCCGAATAGCATTTAATATTTTATGCCCTTTGATTTCACCCATCATTTCCATAGCATCTCTTTTTTTCAAAGGAGCAAGACGGAAAGAAACATCAGACAGGACTTCTGTAAAAATGCCGCCTAGCCCAAACATAACACAAGGTCCAAATTGAGGATCCCGGACAAGTCCTGCAACAAGTTCTCTTTTCCCTGATACCATTTCCTGCACTAACACAGATCCATTATCTGATCCCATGCTACTTATAATATCATTAAATACAGATTCCGCATCCTCATCATTTCTTATATCTAACTGCACAAGCCCTTTTTCTGTTTTATGGGTAATATCTGAAGAGCAACCTTTTAAAACAACTGGATATCCAATTTTTTTGGTAGCATCAAAAAGCTCTTCAGAACTACGTACCAACATTTCTTTTGTTATTGGTATTTTATATGATGACAAAATTTGCTTAGCCTCAAATTCAGAAAGGCTAGTTCTTCCTTGTTTCTTAGCTTCTTCAATGATATTCATCTTAACGTCATCTCCTTTTACACTTTATTCTTTATTAGGTAAATATCAAGAGTATAAAATAAATTCTATTAAACACTAATATAAACAAAACATATCTATGATTTAAATACATGCCAAAAAAGCTATGCAAATTATCAGGTAAAAAAAGCACCTGATAGTTTGCAATAACCACCATAACAAAATAGATATCGCAATCTACTCTATCTTACTAAACTAACCTTGCCGATAGGATAATTTATGTAGTCTACTTTTTTTAATTCTATCTTTATTATACGAATAATCGCGTAAATAATAAATTAAAATTTATATTACACAAAAACCATCTTTTACAAGATTGCAATACAGCAATTATTTCTTAACATAATCGTTTACGCTGCACTTTTTATCTTTGCAATTAAATTCAAAAGATATTTTTCTATATTTATAAATAATTATATACATTTTTTCCGACTTTACCACCTAAAAAAAATTAAAATTAATACAGGACTATTTTGCCGAACAAATAACTTTAAAATTTAGTATGTTAGCTATTGCGTTATTAGTAAATGAATTACCAGAATCAAAAAAAAATTCACAACCTTTTTTGATTCTGATTTATAAGGTTTAGGGATTAGCAATTAACTTTTCAATAACATACAAGGCCCTTTTGATCCTGTTTCACTAGAGCTTTTGTATGGACACTACTTTTATATTATATTGATTCTGTTGTTGTATTTATTGACTTATAGATAATTTTGTAGTTGAATTAAATCGGTATTATGTTAATAATTAATACCTTTATAGTATTTAATATGTTAAAGTGCAAAAAGATTAAAATATTTTAATCTTTTTGGGAGGGGATATGGCAAAAACAAATATAAAATTATCTGAAAGCTTAGAAGATTATTTGGAAGTAATATTAGAGTTAGAAAAGACAAATAAAGTTGCCAGGACAAAAGATATTTCTAATAAAATGGGAGTTCAACGAGGAACTGTAACAGGAGCTCTGAAAAGCCTTGGCGAAAAGGGATTAATAAATTATGAACCTTATTGCCTGATTACATTAACTCGTAAAGGCACAAAAATAGCAAAAGAAATCACAAAAAAACATTATGTTTTAAAAGATTTTCTATCCAGAATTTTGCAGATTAATGAACAAAGCTCAGAACAAATTGCCTGCAGAATGGAACATGCCATGGATCAAAAATCAACAAAAGTACTTATTAGATTCATTAAATTCCTTGACACATGTCCCAGAGCAGGTACTCAATGGATAAAAAATTTTGTTGAGTACTGCAAAGATGAGCCATTAAATTCGGAAAAATGCAACAATTGTATTGAAGAGTGCTTACTCGATTATAATAAAAAAACAATTGATAAAAAAACATAAAATAAGATTCAGGCTTGATACTAAATCATGCAGCATTTGGAATAATGGCCAAAGTAAAATCACGGTTGATTATTATGATAAAAACGTCAGCAGTTTAAACGTAGTGTTGCATAGCTTCTATTGCCATAATCACATGGTTTATTGTCTGATTAAATTTACAAAAATTTAGCGTTTATATTTTTATCAACTCATATGATTATCGACCTTGGCTGTCAAACAGCCTGTTTTCAAACAACCAAACTGTATCCAAATAAAACTATATAAGCACTTTCTTATACAAACAACAAAAGTTTAAAGTTATATTTGAGTTATTTTCATATAAAACTTAATTTGCGACATAATATTTCGACAGGTTGTTACGGAATACAGATTTTAAAATTTCATATACACTATAAGCTATTTTTTGCAATAAGTTATACTATATATCGTGTATAAAAAATATTTTGTTTAGTTCTGTAACAGCCTGTCGACAGGTTGTTACAAAATGCAATTTATCTAATTTCTGTGTTAAAAAATTAATCTTCCGCCTTGAACTTGAAAAATTTTTTCATTCCGCAGCAGCTTGTCGATTCAATATTAAGGGGAGATAAATATGAGTGAAATACGAATGACAGGTGAAATAAGGACAGATTATGACTGTGAAGCAAAAGGACTTCCTGCTGAAAGATGGGCAGAAGCAGTATTTAATTTAAATAATGAAGAAATTATTATTGAAGTAAGTATGGAAAAAGATGTAATTGTATCAATCATGGCTGGAGAAGATGCATCATGGAGAGGAACTCTAAAAGGTTTAAAAAAGCTTTTCCAGCAGGCACAATAAATTAACCTTTTTTTGCAACCTAAAATTTTATTTTCTGATAATAGGTTTCCATATGAATATATATGAAAAATTAAAAAGAGCCTTGAGAGAAAAAGTTGAAAAGCACAATCTTTCCAGGCAAAACATAAGTGTGCAATGCAAAGCACTTTCCGCAAAAGAAGCAATAGGAACCCCTGACCACGATGACTACCCGATAATAAAAGGCAAAGAAATCATGGTAGAAGCTGTTTTTAAGGGTAAAAAAGGGCAGGCTTTTACAGATGAATTTGAAAATAAAAATTATCTTGTTGAGGATCTTTTAAACATTGAGCTTAACTCAAACAGGAAAAGAGCCACTTTTATATCAGGTCTTAATGCCATTTTCAGATATCTTAACCTTTGCAATAAAACTGTTCACTGCAAGGATACCGAACCAAAAGAATGTGCAAACAATTTGATCAAAACTATTGGAGTTACAAATAATGTTCTTATAGTCGGTTATCAGCCGAGGTTTCTTGAAACACTTGCTTTAAAATACAATGTCAGAGCTGTTGACCTTGATGAGGATAATATCGGGACTGATGCTTTTGGCATCATTATAGAACCAGCAGAGATTACCCCTGAAGCCATAAAATGGTGTGATTTAATATTTGCAACTGGATCAACCGTTGTAAACGGGACAATTCCATATTTTCTTAATCAGAAAAAACCAGTATTATTTTATGGGGTTACTATCTCAGCAACAGCAAAAATTCTTGATTTAAAAACATATTGTCACTGCGGGCACTAAAAATATTAATATATAATAATAAAATGTGTGCTATTTTTTATTATTAACTTAAATAGTTATGGGAAAACATAAATAAAAATTATTGCATTCAATGGAAGTACCTGCAAAAAAGAAAATACTGCCATTCTAATCAGCTATGTGTTAAACGAATTATGATTAGTTGTACGTGGTTACTTTTTTGCTTTATAAAGAAAAGGTGATATTATATCAATAGGTATAGGAAACAGAGTTGTAGAGTTATTCTCTGTTGCCACCTCCCTGAGGGTTTGCAGATACCTTAATTGAAGAGCTATCGGATGTTTTTCCATAAGCTGTGCGGCATTAACCATCTTTGCAGCAGCTTGAAATTCGCCTTCAGCATTGATAATTTTTGCTCTTCTTTCTCTTTCTGCTTCTGCCTGTTTGGCCATGGCACGCTGCATCTCCTGGGGGAGGTCCACATGCTTTACCTCAACAGCAGAAACCTTTATACCCCAGGGATCAGTCTGTGCATCCAGAACACTCTGCAACTCAACGTTTATACGTTCTCTGCCACTCAAAAGATCGTCCATCTCCACCATTCCAAGGATACTTCGCAGGGTAGTCTGTGCTAGTTGTGAGGTTGCAAAAAGATATTCAGAAACCTCTGTAATAGCCTTATTGGGTTCAATAACCCTGAAATAGACCACAGCATTTACTTTTACAGAGACATTGTCTTTTGTGATAATATCTTGAGGAGGAACATCCATGGCTTCAAGCCTGAGAGGAACTCTCACCCATTTATCAATAACCGGGATAATAATAATCAGTCCAGGCCCTTTTGGCCCACGAGGAGAAGTCACCAGTCTTCCTAATCTAAATACAACTGCTCTTTCATACTCTTTTAGAATCTTGACCGAAGAAAATAACAGCATCAATGCTAAAATAATAAGAATTGGTAAAAAATCTAACATAAATTAACCTCCATATTTTATAGACATTAAATTTTATACCCGATGGTCTTTTTTTTATAAATTGCTCAATTAGCTGGTAAAAAATTTTCGGGTTATGCTTTCTTTTTTACAAACAGCATCATTCCTTCAACACTCATAACAACGACTGTTTCATCTTTGCTTATCTTTTCATCTGCATGGGCATTCCAGATTTCTCCATGTATCATTATCTTTCCTTTTTTATCAAAATCAGCGACAGCTGTTCCACTTTTTCCCAGAAGCCCCTGCACACCTGTGCTGATCTTTCCTTTATGGACGATTAATACGGATCTTGCAACAATAAAAAAGAAAAATAATAGAAAAATTATTACTCCTATTATTGATGATATTGGAATTTGCAGACCAGGCAAAGGAGAATCAAAAAGTATTAAAGAGCCAGCAATAAAGGATATAATACCTCCCATAGTAAGTAACCCATAACTTATTATTTTTAATTCTAATATAAATAATATAATAGCAGCAATAATGAGTAAAATTCCACTGAAATTTATTGGAAGTACTTTGATTGCCATAAGAAAAATAAAAAATGCTGCTGTCCCAACAGCGCCAGGAACTACCATACCGGGATTCTTGACTTCAATACCTATGCCAAGGATTGTAATGATAATAAGTACAAATATAACCTGCGGATCCGCAAAAAAATTAAAAATTTTGCTTTTCCAATCCATATTATATGTAATTTCAGTAATATTTTTTGTATTTAATAAAAATACCTTCCCATTCATATCAACCCTTCTGCCGTCAAGCTTTACGAGTAAATCATTCATATCCTCAGCTATTATGTCTATAACACCCAGACTTTTTGCTTCAGAATATGTGCTGGATATGGCATCTTTAACTGCTTTTTCAGCCCAGTCTACATTTCTGTTTTTCTTTTGGGCAAGACTCCTGGCATAGGCTATTAGATCATTTAAAACCTTCTTTTTCATAATGCCAGATTGACTGCTTTCTTTTCCACTTTTTCCCCCTGAGTTTAAAAAAGGGCTCACAGGATGCATGGCTCCGATCTCGGTTCCTGGAGCCATTGCAGCTATATCAGCAGACAGCATAATATAGCCGCCAGCAGATGCTGCCTGTGCCCCTTTGGGATAAGTGTAAACAACTACAGGCACGATAGATGACAATATAGCCTTAATTATCTCACGCGTGGAGGATAAAAGTCCTCCTGGCGTATCCATCTTAATAACTGTAAACTGAACTTTATGATTATTTGCCTTATTTATTGAATTAACAATATGCTCAGCTATTATTGGATTTACCGTCCCTTTAAGTTCCATACTCGCGAACTTGTTATCTGCTGAAACTTGCGGGCAATATAGAGTTATTGAAACTATCGCGTAAACTATTAAATAGTAAAGGCTATTTATCATTTTTATTTTTTTCAATACATAACAGTTATAAATCCGGTTTTTTATATACCTATAAAAATTATTCATTTTCGTTCAAGCACGAATTTAAATTCGTTTAATAGCTTGTTTTGCAAGCCAAAACTTTTATGGATGTTATCTTGATTTTAAAGCATTTGTTTTGATATAATCCACAATTTTTTCCAATGGTGAACCTGGAGGAAAAATTTCTCCTACTCCAATTTTTTTCAATTTAGGTATATCAGGTTGTGGTATGACTCCACCGACAACCATAGGGATATCATCTATTTTTTTCCCTTTCATCTCATCTAAAACTTTTTTTATCAGCCGCAGATGACCAGCAGCATAGATACTTAATCCCACAATATCCACATCTTCATCTAAAGCCGTCTTTGCGATAGCATCCGGCTGCTGTTGTCCCATATATACAACTTCCATTCCTGCATCCCGAAGAGCTCTTGTTACAACAACAGCTCCTCTCCAATGTCCGTCAAATCCAGGTATTGCCATTAATACTTTAATTTTTCTATCAATCATTTTTTATTTATCCACTAAATGGTATTTTCCATATTCCATAAATATCTCGCCATATTCCACAAACTTCACCTAATGTTGCTCCACTTTTCACAGCTTCAAGAACAGAAGGCATAACATTATCACCTGCCTCTGTTACTTTTTTTAACTCATCAAGAGATGACTGAACTTTTATTGAACTTCTCTCTTTTTTAAGCTTTGCAATTTTGTTTTTCTGAATTTTTGCAGTATCCTCAGGTTCAGGATAGAAAATTGGAACATCATATGGCTCTTTATCCATTGTAAAACAATTTCGACCAACCACAGGCTCTTTGCCACTTTCAACAGCATTGGCCTGCTCTGCCATGGCTTTTGCAAATTGCTGATGTACCCATCCTGATTCAATGCATTTAACCAGTCCTCCTTTAGCCTCAATTTCCTGTAAATATTCCCATGCAAGTTTTTCGAGCTCATCTGTAAGCCATTCAACATAATAAGATCCGCCCAAAGGATCTGCGACATTGGTTATTTTACAATCATTTTGTGCGATCTGCTGGGTTCTTATGGAAAGCAATACGCTTTGTTCTGTTGGAAGGCATATGGGTTCATCATAAGATGTTGCATGCATGGATTGAACCCCGCCTAAAGCTGCTGCAAGAACCTGATATGAAACTCTTACCGAATTGTTCAGGGGTTGCTGATAAACAAGTGTACTGCCAGCTGTCTGAACATGAAACTTGAATACAGCAGAATTTGGATTTTTTGCCTTATATCTTTCAGTAATAAGCTTATACCACATTCTTCGTGCAGCCCTGAACTTAGCAACTTCTTCAAAAAAATCGTTGTGGCTGGACATATGAAATGTCATTGATGGAGCAAAATCATCAATGGTAAGTCTGTCGCGTTTTAACTCCTCTTCAATATATGCAACTGCAACAGCAAGCATAAGACCTATTTCCTGATAAGCATTTATGCCATTTTCTCTGTAGTTATAAGATGCTATGCTTACAGGATGCCATTTAGGAACATTTTGCGAACACCATTCAATATGATCAACGCTTAATCTGATAAGATCGCTAGGTGGTATAAGATCCATCAAATGGCAGCAACATGTAAACAACAGTAAATCATTTTGAGTTGTGCCATCAAGGGTTTTTAATGAAAGTCCCCGCTGTTGAGCAAGAACAAAATACATAGCTGATATTGGGCATGCTGTCCACGGAGTTGCTATCACAGCTGTGGAAACTTTATCTATTGGAAGACCATTAAACATTGCCTCTATATCGCCTAAATAATCAACATGCACCCCACCTGTACCTATGTCATCTATAGCTCTGGGGTCTGTTGAATCTATACCGCTTTCTGTCACAGCATCAAATGCTATACTAAAACCTGTCTGCCCCATTTCATGCTCGTACTTGAATCGTTCATTTGTTTCTTCCGGAGTATTATATCCTGTAAACTGTCGAATTGTCCAATCTCTGCCACGATACATAGTAGGATATATACCGCGTGTATATGGTGCATTCCCTGGAAAATTTAAATCTTTCTCATAATCCAGATCTTTTACATCGGCTGGAGAGTAAATTCTTTTTAAAGGTATACCAGAACCGCTCAAGACATTTTTATCAGCTCCACGAACATCTTTCGTTTTCTCAAACCAGTCTTGTTCTTTTTTTTTAAGTTCTTCAATTTTTTTTTTATCAAACACTTGTTTTCTCCAAATTTATAAACTCGATATTTATCAATATCATATTATACAGTAATAAATATATTGATATAATGATATAATGACAGCCATCAAACTTTTATTATATACATCTATTTCTTAAAAAAATCAACTATTCAAATTTTTCAAATTTCATATATTACCTTGCGATATTTTTTTTTGCTTTCTTATGGTTAAAATGTAATTATAATCAGATTCGGTTATAAACAGCAATCTTTGTATTCATATTAACTTGAAAATATGGTGAAAATATGTCAGATCTCTTTGCAAGTATCATTCTTTATAATGCAAGGGTACTAACCCTTAATCCAGCACAACCCAGAGCTGAAGCAGTTGCAGTTAAAGGTAATAAAATACTGGCTGTGGGCAGCAAACATGAAGTTGAAAAATTCAAAGGGGCAAATTCCAGGCTTTTTGACTGTGAAGGCAAGGTAATTGTTCCCGGTTTCAACGATGCCCATTGTCATCCTATATCATTTGCTATTACTCAGGCTTATCTTGATTGTTCCTCTTTATATGTGAAAAATATAGAACAACTTAAAAAAAGAATTCATAACCAGGCAGTCCGCACACCAAAATCAAAATGGATCAGGGCAGCTCAGTATAATGAATACGATCTTGCAGAAAAAAGGCATCCAACCAGGTTGGACTTAGATAAAGCAGCTCCGGAAAATCCAACGATATTAGTTCATGCTTCTGGCAGCATATGTGTGTTAAACAGCCTGGCGCTGAAATTTGTTGGTTTAAGCACAGATACCGTTAATCCGGAAAACGGGCAAATTGGACGGGATGATAATGGTAAATTAAATGGAATAATTACAGGAAGAAATAAGCATGTGGAAAACAAAATACCGCCATTAGATCAGGAAGAAATCTATGAAAGCATCAGGATCGCCAATCAGTATTACCTCTCCCACGGAATTACTTCTCTGCAGGATACTACATGGTCAAATAGCTTGCATAACTGGAATTTTTATAAAAAAATTAAAAAATCAGATATATTACTCCCCCGCATAACCATGATGGTAGGCAGCAATGTTGTAGATGAGTTTAATAAAAACGGTTTACATACAGGCATTGGAGATAATCAGCTATGCATAGGTGCTGCTAAAATAGCCCTTGACGAAAGCAGTGGAAATCCTCGCCCTCCGGAAAAACAGATAAATGACCATGCAATCCGAGCACACAAGGCCGGGTTTCAGCTTGCATTCCATGTTAGTGATATCTACAATTTACAAAAAGCTTTAGCTTCTTTAGAGTTAATTAAGCAGATCGACCCCAAACCACTAAAACGACCCAGATTTGAACATTGCGCAATTTGTCCCACAGGACTTATGCATAAAATGAAATCATTTCAGCCGATAGTTGTTACCCAGCCATCATTTCTTTACTATATGGGAAAAAGATATCTAAACAACATGATGCCAGATCAGTTAAAATGGCTATACAACATAAAGTCATTGTGCAATCAGGGAGTTATGACAGCCCTTAGTTCAGATTCGCCTGTGGTTCCTTGTAATCCCATAATAGGAATTTATGCCGCTGTAACCAGAAAAGAACAATCAGGACGCACCATTATGCAACAGGAATCTGTTTCCCCTATGAATGCGATTAAAATGTACACCTTGTGGCCTGCTTATGCATCATTTACGGAAAATTTAAAAGGCTCTATCACAAAAGGCAAGTTAGCAGATATGACGCTTTTGAGCGATGACCCTGCTGACCATCAGATAAAACCGGAAAAAATAATGGATATAAAAGCGGTTTTAACTATTATAGATGGGAAAATCGTATGGGAAGGGTAGTAGTTAATATTTCTGATCTAAAATAAAAAGTGATCAATACTCCATGATATTTTTTCCATATACTTTTTCATGTACATGGATAAATCTGGCTATCAGGTTTTTCAAAACCTAACGAACAGTTGAAAGTAATATGAAAAAAAATACTTGAGACAATATCTTTTCTTGACATTTAACAAACAAAAAATTATCGTTGTAAAAATTTTCCAGCGGTTTAATAAAATATCATAATATTTTTTTAGTATACCTTGCAGTACATGATAGCGCAACTGTTTAGTATATAACTTTATTACTCTTATTACAGAGTAGAAAATGCAAATATTATTTTTTAATGGAGGTAACATAAGGTGAGTAACGATATAAAAGCTAAAGTCGAAGAACTGAAGCAAAAGTATATTGGTACCATTGGTGAGCCAACCGTTATGGAGGTTGAATGGGGATCAATAAAAAGATTTGCTCAGGCAGTCGGTGACCAAAACCCATTATGGAACGATGCTGAGTTTGCCAGAAAAACAGAATATGGACAAGTAATATGTCCTCCTGGTTTTTTTGGATGGGCTGCAAAATCAAAGCCAGGGCTGTCAGGGTTAACAGCAAAAATGATGGGAGAATTTGCAGTTTCCGGCTTCCCTGGGGTTCTTGATGGAGGCATGGAGTATGAGTTTAATATACCAATCCATCCCGGAGACATAATTATCTCTTCTGGCAAAATAGCAGATATCTATGCAAAGGAAGGCAGAACAGGAGCATCTATATTTGGTGTTGTAGAAATAACGTACACCAATCAAAATGGTGACGTTGTAGCTAAATCCAGAGCGACTTTAATCGGACGCCAAGCATAATCACAAGATCGGAGGTGAACAAAATGGCTAATAGCAAACAACTTTATTGGGAAGATATAGCTGTCGAGATGGAAATACCACAACTAACCAAGATAGCAACAACACAGATGTTAGTTCAATGGGCAGGGGCATCCGGAGACCTGAATCCCCATCATTATGATGCTGGAACGCCTCTGGCTGCAGCTACAGGTGGCATTATAGTTCATGGTGCACTTAAACGTCAGTGGCTGGTTCAACTAATGACAGATTGGATCGGAAGTAAAGGCATACTAAAAAAGTTTTCCTGTCAATACAGAGCCATAGACAAACCCCGTTCAATGAAAGATTTCACAGATCCTTTAGATGGAGAAACCTGGTTGTGTAGGGGAAACGTTACTAAAAAGTATGAAGAAGATGGCATATGCTATACGGATTGCAACATTTGGATTGAAAATGGCACTGGCCAGAAAACGACTTTAGGTAGTGCTACAGTTATTCTCCCTGCAAAAGAATAAAAGACTACAAATTTGCTTAAGGGATGTGGATAAAATAACTTCCATGTCCCTGTAATTATCGTTATTTTATCATGAATTAAGCCAGATCCCCTTAAAAATTAAGGTCTCATTCCAAGTCGGTATTTTGGCCCAAGCTGGGTTTTTGTAATATATTGTGCTTCATTTACAAATTCACACAAAAGTGGCCTTGTATCTCTTGGATCAATAATTTCTTCAATATCGAACCCTTCTGCTGAACGAAAAATTGAACGAAGTTTGTTAAACCTGCTTTCTATTTCATCAAGCTTTGCTTTTGGATCCAAGGAATTTTCAATCTCTCTTCTATATGCGGCCATAACTCCCCCTTCTATGGGAAGTACACCCCATTCTGCTGAGGGCCAGGCATAGCGAAGATTCATCTGTGACAAAAGAGTATGAAAGGCGCCGGCAACTCCATAACATCTTCTTATAATTATGGCCAAAGCCGGCACAGTTATCTGAGCCAGTGCAGCTCCTAATCTTGCAACTTTTCGTTCTATTCCTTCTGTTTCTGATTGTGGCCCTATCATAAAGCCAGGGTTATCAATAAAATAGATTATTGGTATATGGAAAGTGTCGGCAAAATCAACAAATCGTGTCATTTTCTCACAGCCTGCTGCGGTTTGAGCACCTCCTAATTGTTTACAGTCATTACTTATTATGGCCACAGGAAAGCCGTCTATCCTGGCAAGGATAGTAACAAGCGAACTCCCGTAAAAAGGCGCGATTTCAAACATGGAGTTTTTATCCACTATATGTCCAATGAGTTTTCGGATCTCATAGGTTTTTTTCCGGTCTTTTGGAATAATTGATATCAGTTCCTCATCCCTTCTTTCAGGAGTATCAAAGGTGTTAATACAAGGAGGTTGTTCCCATACATTTTGTGGAAGATATCCTAAAAAAGTCTTTATTTGCTCAAAAGCATCCTTTTCATCAACTGCAAGATTATCAATAACACCACTTTTGAAAACATGGATCTTATAGTTTCCCAACTCTTCTTTTGTTATATCCATGGAAAATGCCCGCTTTATTAAAGGCGGGCCTGCAGCAAACAATTCGCTTGTTTTTGTCATTACGCTGAAATGAGAAAATGCAGCATACACAGGCGGCGCTCCTGCAAGAGAGCCCAATGCCGCAGATATTACAGGTACATAGGCCATAACTTTTGCCCGATCAAGCCAAATGGTCGGATTTACAGGAAGCGAGCTGTATCCTTTTTTCTCCATCATAAGTATGCTTCCGCCTGCTGAATCAAGCAGTCTTATAAAAGGAATTTTCTTTTCCATGGCCATTTTAATAGGTGAAAATCCACCTGGGCCTGCAAGACTTCCTCCTGGACCTCCAAACCCGGCCCCCCGAATAGTAAAATCCCATCCCTCTATTGAGACAGTCCTGTTATTAATTTTTCCTTTGCCCATTATCCGAGCAGAATGAGTCAAAGAGGTGATGTTTCCATCATTGTCATATTCAGCAAGGCCTGCAATAGATCCAATTTCATGAAATGAGTCAGAATCTAAAAGCAAAGCAATCCTTTCTCTTATTGTCAGCCTGCCTTTAGCATGCTGCCTGGCAATAGATTTCTCGCCGCCCATTTTTTTTGCAAAGGCCTGTCTTATTTTAAGTTCAATGACCTGTTCTTCCCAACTCATAATTTGCTATATTTTTCCTTTTACATTATACATTATATGGCATTGTTAAATAAGAATAGGTTTTCAATATTTTTGTTGTATAATTTTAGCATAATACGATATAAAGACCTATTCAGAATTAACAATGCCCATTATATATGGTATAAAAATGGATAAAAATTTACTGTTACAATATATATATATATATGTGTGATATGAATATGTGTCAAGACCAATTTGCATATACTTAAATCTGCTTCCCCAGCCCTTTCAAGGTAGTATTTTTATTTTTTTCTATTAGCAATTAATTTAGCAGTAGATACATGAGGATGCTTTGGATCAAAAACTCTTTTCGGTTTAGGCTTTTTAGGTCCCCGCGGATGTTTTTTGAATCTTGACAACTTTACTTTTTTTGATAACATTTTTAATAGCTTTATCAATTGAGCGGTTAACAGTTTTCGAAATTCTACCCAATATTCCTCAGGAATCGCGATAAACATGCCTTGGTAGACGCTCGATATCCCTATGTGTCAGGATAGATGTCGCCTCAATTAAGTAAAAAAATTATAATTTAATAGGGCGATAGATAAGGTCGCATGATCACAGAATATTCATAAGAATTTAAAGAATCAATACTGCAAAAAATTTTTTCCAATCCAGGTCGATCTATAGTAAGCTTTGCTAAAGAAGCAAATGTCCCAGGTTCCACAGTATCAACCTGGGTTAGAAACTATAAAAAGAAAAATGGAAAAATAATGGGATCAAAAAAGCATAAAAATCAGTGGAGAGCGGAAAAGAAGTTTGAAGCGGTATTAGAAACAGCACCGATGGGT
>Ga0209345_10002097_pt1 | contig 22760 bp, 15 predicted proteins | sample Cruoilmetagenom7_FD_187294 | JGI IMG/M metagenome (GOLD analysis project Ga0209345, IMG submission 187294) | Oil polluted marine microbial communities from Coal Oil Point, Santa Barbara, California, USA - Sample 7 (SPAdes) (version 2) | ecosystem: Environmental > Aquatic > Marine > Oil seeps ...
CCGATCTAAGACCTGCGGCCGGGACGCCTGGAGGCGCGGCGGAGCGCTCTACATGCTCAAGCGCTTCGGGGTCGAGAGGTCGAGCCACGACGGAGCTGGGCGCCAGGCCTGGCAGGCTCGTCGCTCACGCGAGAAGCTCCACCGGACCCAGCGCCCAGGGTGAGGTCCGCCTAGCCCTCGAAGGGCTTGGGCGGGTCGCCGGCCTTGCCAGGAACGGTGTCGCCAGGTCCGCCGTATCCCGGCTGCTCCTCGTCGTCCGAGTGCAGGAGGCCGGGGATCTTGAGTAGGGATGCCGCGGCGCTGGCCAGAGACCCCTTCATCGTGTGGTCCAGGCTCTTGCCCAGGTGCTTGCGCGGCCTCTCGAAGAGGAAGGCGAGCAAGAGGGGGGCTGCCTGGGGCAGGCCTGGGGGCAGGAAGGGCAAGAAGGGGGCTGAGGCCCCAGAGATGATGTCGCCCACGAGCTCGTCGCGCGCGTCAGCCTCGGACTCCCAGGCCTGGACCGCCATGCCGTAGTCGAGCCGGTGCGCCTCGGCCTGAGCTTCGAGCTCGGCGTACTGCTCCTGGATCTGCGCGACCGTCAGGCCGTCCACGTTGGCCACGAGGTCCTCCATGGCCTTGATGACCGAGAGGAACTCGGACTGGATCGCATCGACATTCACCTCGAGCGCCTCGAGCTTCTTGTCGCTGTTGGACAGCTCGACTTTCTGAGCGGGCGTGGCGATATCCTCGGCCTTGCAGGACACGAGAGAGAGGGCGGCGAAGGCCACCAATAGCAGGTACTTCATGGGCCTCATTGGGCTGGGTCGGTGGTGGGAAACTCGATGACGGCCGCCTCCAACTCTGTGCGGTGCCTCGCAGCGTGCTCTTCCGGTGTCTCGGGCGGATCGGTCGGGCCGTCGTGTTCGCCGCGGTGGGTCACCAGGCGATGGCTGAATCCTCGATAGTCGGTCCAGGTGGTCTCAAGCATGACTGTTTCCTCGCTATAGATTGGCGGGGTTAGGGCTGGTTGCGGATGGCGGGCCGCCAGGACGAGGCGGGTGGTAAAGAACAGGGTCACGAGCAGGAGTACCGTGACTGTCGCCTGAAACGAGGGAGAGGCAGGCGGCCTCGGCTTGGGCATTAGTCACCTTCCAGTATCTCCACACGCTTTACTAGGTCGTCAAAGCGCGCCAGGAATGCAGACGGGATCGGCTGTTTTCGGATCTCGCGCAACTCCAACTTGATCTCACCCATATCCTCTCGGATCGGGTCGAGCTCGTGGGAAACGAACCCCGCGCCTAGCGTCACTACGCCAAGAAGAAGGCCGATCTGGATGCCCGAAACGGCCGTTTTTTCGGACACGGTTTTGGTTGGCCTGTCGCTCATTTGGAGTTCCGTCTGGAGAGGATTGCCGTCCAGAGCCCGATCTCCTCCAGGAGTTCGATCTTCCGGTCGGTGTCAGCGGTGTTGCCCATCTGGGTTCGGAGGTCCTGGATGTGCTCGTCGGGGGTCATCGGCCTGGTGCTGGCGGCCATGAACCCGAAGGACTTGGCCACGGCCGAGAAGGCGTCGATCTCGCCGGTGCTCCAGCCCATGAGGTTCTGGACCTGGATGGGCATCATGCCGGCGAGCTGGGAGAGCAGGTAGCTCGGGATCTGCTTGTACTCGAGGGGGCCGCGGCGGCCGCTCCACTTCACGGTCTGGCCGCGCATCTGGCCTCCGCGCTCCATGCCGGGATAGGTGAAGGTCCCGTCGGCGCGCATCCGGCTCGCCTTGTAGAGGCCCTTGTCGTCGAACCCGGCGAGCTCGTCGAAGGACGTGAAGGGGCGGCCTGCCCAGTCGGTCCCGGTGAGGGCCTCCTGGCCGATGGCAAGGACCGGCGAGCCCTTGTGCTTGAGGCTGGTCACCGGGTGGAGCAGGAACTTGACCGGGTCGCGGAAGTGGCCCAGGATCGAGAAGTAGTAGCGCTGGTCGCGCGAGCCCCCGAAGGCCCGGGCCATAGGCGTGATGTCCACCTCGAGGAAGCGGAGGTTGCCGGCCTTCCAGGAAGCCTTCTGCCGGGAGAGGAAGCTCCGGCCCGCGGGGTCGTCCTCCTCGTCGTCGAGCCCGGCCATGATCAGGTTGGCCAGGACGGTGAGCAGGCCGGCGCGCGCACCCACGCGCTTCCACATGTCACGGTAGGCCTGGCCCTCGCGGCCCCGGGTGAAGGCCTTGTACATGGACCGCACGTTGGACTCGGTCCAGTCGGGCGCCAGGAGCAGGAGCCGCATGAGGTGTTGGACCTTGGGGTTGCGGCCCATGCGCTGCAGGTTCAGGCCGCCGAAGTCGTCGTTGGCCATGTTGGCCGCGATGGTCGCCAGCTCCTTGACCGAGACCCCACCGCCCTCGAGCTCGGCACGATGCTTGTGCATCAGGTGGCGCAGCTCGAGCAGGGCGGTCTGGGCCTTGAGGTAGGGTCCCAGGCGGTTGAAGAGGAAGGCGGTCTGTTGGTCCCGCGCGGCCACGACGGCGTTGCGGGCCGCGCCCACCGCGCCCATCTTGTCCAGGATCCGGCCTACAGCGGTCTTCTGCTTGAGGTGCTCGCGCTCGAGGTCCCGCCCGGCGTCGAGGGTGAGCCCCGCGCGCACCAGGAGCTCGAGCTCGGGCGTCCAGGCGTCGATGGCGGCCCGGCCGAGGCCGTAGGCCTTGCGGGGGCTCATGTCGCCCAGGCCGTCCACGATGGGCGTGCCGAAGGCGTAGGAGCGAAGGAAGGCCTGGTGGTGGAACAGGGACGTGAAGAGGATGGTGGCCTTGAGGTTCGCGTTGGCGGTGGTGAGCGCCTCCATGAAGTCACCCTCCCACATGCGGCCCGTGGCGTTGTTCAGCCCCTTGGCCAACCCCTTGGGAGCGTAGATCGTGGCGCGCCGCTCGAGGTTCCCCTCCTCGGTCACGCGCACGTCCTCCCCATAGACGGTCCCTGGCTCGGCCTTGCCGGCGTGGACCCACCGCTTGAAGCCTGGGTGGTCCAGGGCCACGTAGCCCATGCGCTGCACGGGGGAGAAGACCTTGGCCTTGAGGCCGTAGTCCCGGAGGTGGCGGTCGTAGATCGCCTGGGCGGTCTGCCGGCGGGAGAGGTGCTGGGCGTCGATGGCCGAGGGGACGGCGAGCTCGCGGCCCTTGGCCCACCCCTCGAGGATGGAGCTGTAGCCCCTGGCCTTGAAGCGCGGGGACGTGGGGGAGAACTTCGCGTTCCCACCAACCGGGTCGCCCTCTTCCCGCGGCTGCCAGACGCGCGCCGTGTAGTCCTCGATGGCCTGGCGGATCAGGCCGCGCTTCTCGAGCTCCTTGCCTCGAGCGTGGTTCTCGGCCCGGATGCGGTCGGCCATCTCGCGGATCGGAGCCGGCAGGCTCTGGGAGAGGTGGAAGACCTCGCGTTGCTCGCCGGAGAGCTCCTCGCGGAACATGGCGAACTCCTCGCCGGCCCGGTCGCCCAGGTCGATGTAGAGGTGCATGGCCAGGTCCATCTGCTTCATGGCGCGCAGCGGCTCGCCGGCGAAGGCCTCTCGGACCACGTCGGCCACGTCGCGCCGGCCCAGGGTCGCGCGCAACTCGCGCTCGAGGATCGCGGCTCGGCTTTGGGCCCACTCCTCGGCCACCTGGCGGTCGGCCAACCACTCATCGAAGAGCACGGCGCCGGCAGGCTCCAGGCCAGCAGCGTCGGGGTCCAGGGTGAGGAAGGCTGGGTCCTCGAAGAGGATGTCCTGTTCGGTCCGGTCGCTCGTCGGTCGCTCGTACACCGGGAAGAAGCTGGCCTGGCCCGGGTGGTTGGTCCCGGTGACCCCCATGGCCTTGCGGAAGGCCGGCGGGACATAGAAGAGGCTCCCCTGATTGCGCTTCCCGCCCATGTTGCCGTGCCACAGGTCGCGCGGGACCGCATGGCGGCCGGCCTGATTGCGGAAGTGGTCCTCGATCACCTCGAGGATGTCGCCCTTGCGGATGCTCTGCTGGGCCGTGCCGCGAGCTCGAGCGGCCAAGCTCGGCTGCAGGAACTGGATCACGTAGTAGAGGTAGTCGGGGAGCAGGACCTCTCGGTCGGTGGCGATGGCGAAGTCGCTCGGGCCCTGGCGCTCCTTGTGCGGGGTTCCGGCGTTCGGACCCACTCGCTGGACGTAGAAGTCGCCCCCACCGCTGGAGCGAACGTCGATCAGGGGCTGTTGGCCGCGGGGCACCGCGAAGAGGCCTTCGCCCGCCTCGTTGTAGAAGGTCGGCGTTCCGTGGCGCATGGACTCGATGCGCTCTTCGGCCGCGACCACGGCCTCCTCGAAGGTCTTGCCGTGCTCATCCATGAGCCGGAAGGTCTCGACGGCGATCTCCTGGTCCGTCGGCACGTCGGCTAGGGACCAACCGCGCTCTTCCTGGTCGGAGTCGGGCCCGATGTCCCCCTCCAGGTCAGACCTCGAGGGGTTGCGCTCGAGGAAGTCCCTGATCGTGTCGATGGGGTTGGGGTTCTCCTCGTAGAGCCGCGCCTCCGCATCCCGAACGTCGCCGCCGGCCGCCTCGGGGAACCACCCGGCATCGAACATCGCCCGGATGAGCATGTCGGGCGCGGCGCCCTTGCCCTTCTTGGTCTGTACCGGGTGCGGGATGCCCCAGGCACCCTTGAGGACGCTCTTGTCCTCCTTGGAGCTGAACTGCGAGAGATCGCCCTGGGCGTCGTGCACACCGCCCATGGCGCGCAGCCAGACCATGAAGGGGCTCTTCGGGTCGCTGGCGAGCTTCTCGCCGCGGGCGTTGAAGGCCTTGATGGCAGCTGTGGACCTGTTCACCCGCGACTGGGCCTTGGAGGGCTTGGTCGGTGGGTCGGGATCTGGGTCGGGCTCGAGCTCGGCCGCGCGGTTCTCGGCCTTCCAGACCTCCTTGCCGATGTTGCGCCAGCGCCTCTCGGTCTCGTCCGCGTACCGGCGCTGGGCCTGGATGTCGTCCCAAGCCTCCTTGGTCGTGGTCGGGTCAGCCTCCGCGGCCTCGAGGGCCTCGGTGTAGGAGCTGTGCGCGTCCTGGCGGTCGGTCTCCGCCTCTTGTCGGAGTTCGTTGGCCCATGCGCGCAGGGCTACGGGGTCATCCCAGATCGACTCCAGGGGGTTGAGCGGAGTGACCTCTTCGGTGACCTCCTCGATGTCCTCCGCGGCCTCGGTCGCGGTTTCCACCTTGGCCGCGAACGCGCGCAGCCGGGCAATCTCCTTCTTGCCCTCGAAGGTCTGCTCGAGCTGGTTCGAGCCCGTCGATTGCAGGACCACGACGGGGACGGTGCGGGATCGGCGGTTGCCGTCGGGGGTGCTTCGGAAGTAGCTGGAGATCACCACAGAGGGGCCGAGGCCGGGGAGGTTGACCTCCCTGCCCACCGGGAACTCGCCCACGGGCTTCTCGGCCTTCTTCTTCTGCTCGACGGCACCTTTCTTCCCGTCGAGGATTGCGAGCTTGAGGTGGACGATGGGGTTGAAGCCATTCCGGTCGGCCAGGTACTGGTCCGCGACGTTCCAAACCTCACTCATCCGCGGGAGTTGGTCATCCTCGAACCTTCCCTCGGCCAGGTCCAGAGCGGTCTCGAGGATCGCCAGGGCCGCGCGGTAGACGCGGCGGAGCCCCAGGAGCCGCTCGCCCTGCCCCGACTCCGCGAATATCTCCTTGGCTCCGGTCTCGGTCATGCCCATCTGGACGAGGAACTCGCGGGCTCGCTCCTTGCCAATACGCTTGAGCTGGGCCGCTGACAGCACCATCAGCTTGTCCAGGGCCAGGACTTGGCTCCTTCGCTGGCCGGCGGCATCGCTAGGCCTCAAGCCCTTCCAGCCCGCGCCTCCAAACTGGCGCCGAAGGATGCCGTGGATCAGCTCGATGGTTGGCTCTACGTAGCGGTCGGCCTTGGGGTGCTTGGCGAGCTTGTCGAGCGGGATCGTGAGCCCTCCGCCCGCTGGACGGACGAGGCCGTCGTACTCCTGGTGGGGCGCCGCGTCGTCGATGCCGGGGTACTCGGACTTGATCTCGCTTCGGACCGCGTCAGCGAAGGCCTGCTGTTCGGCCGCGGCATCCTCTTCGGCCGCGGCGATCATCTCATCGCCGTCGAACATGCGCGGGGCGGCCTCGGCCTGGAACTCCGCGTCTAGCAGGCTGGTCTGGCCGCGCGCGCCGGTGTCCTCCTGGAAGAGCCCGCCCTGGGCCTGTTCGTCCTCGAGCACCTCGCGCCGGGTGCCCTTCTTCTCTTCGGTCTCCCCGAACATGTCGGGGGCCGTGCGCGGCATCTCGGCCACCGTGACCTCGGGGGCCACGATTAGGGCCTTGTCCGCGGCGTCCACGTTCGACTGGGACACAATCTCGAGCAACGCGGCCCGGTCGAGCAGCTCGTAGACGTTGACCCCCATCTCCGCGAGGGCATCGGCGTGAGCGTCGGGCCCCTCACGCCTAGTCCGAACGCCGACCTCGCCGCCCGCCCACAGGGTCAGACTGAGTGCGCCGTCTGGGCCGTCCGCCACGACCAGCCCATGGCCGCCGCCGAGGCTTCTTCCTCCGGCGATGCTGTCACGGAACAGGGCCCCCTTGGCCGCAGCCAGAAGCGCATCACGGTCTGCACCGCGGAGCCGTGTGGGAGACTCCGGGTTGCTGGGCTCGGGGACCTTGGCGGCTCCCCACTCCTTCTCACGCTGCTCGATGGGGGCCAGGTGCACCGGCGCCTCGACCCCGGCCACCGCGTGGAACGGGTAGCCCTGGTCGTCGTAGAGCATCTGGGTCGCGCCGACCGCGCGCAGGATCTCGAGGTCCCGGGTTACGCCCCGAAGGAGCTCGCCCTCGCCAGCCTTGCCCTTCTGGGACTTCAGCTGCAGGTCCTGAAGGGTAGACCACGGAGCCTTCTTGACGCGCGCCCAGAGTCTTCCGATCCTCTTGGCCGCGGCCGTGACCACCGCCCCGTCGAAGGATCCGCCGGTCCCGTCCTTCTCGAGCTCGCGCCGCACGGCCGACTCGACAGCCTTGCGCGTGTCCGGGGCGGCCTCCTCTTCCGTCGCGGCCGGCTCCTTGGCCTTGGCGGCGCGCTCGGCGTCCTCCTCCTCGCGCTTCCTGTGGGCCCAGTCGGCGCGGGCCTGGGCAACCTCCTGGTTGCGACGGTCGAACTCCTCGCGCTCGAGTAGCTCGACGCCCCCCTCGGTGGCGAACCGGATGGCCGCATCCAGGTTCTCGAAGTCGGTGTCCTTATGGGGGTAGAACTCGGGCGGGAAGGTGCGAACGCGCCATTGGTCTCGACCCTCCTGGGTGAGACCGTTCTGGTGGAGGTGCGCGTAGCCGTCCTTGCGCTCGACCAGGATCTCCGGGTCGTACTCGCTGTCGCCAGCCTCGTCGGCGTCGTACTGCTCACGCGCGCGCTTGCGGAAGCCAGCTGGCGTATCGGTCTGACTGATTCGATCCGGGCCAGAATCGGGCTTCTGGGCCTCCTGGGCGGGTTCGAGCGCGGCACGCCAGCGGTCCATGGGGATTGGATCCAGCTCGTCCCGCGTCCCGGGCTTCTTGGCCCAGACGATGACATCGCCGGCGTCTGGCGCGTGCGGCGGCCGGCGCTCGACGTAGGCCGCGGTCCGCTCCTCGCCGTCGATGACGGCCGCACCGCCCCCGAGAACGATGGCTCCGTGGGTCTCGTAGACCCCGCCGATGTAGTCGGCGCCCTCGAGCTCCTCGTCGGAGGGCATCTCGGTAGCGGGCCGGATGTGGCTGGTGTCCATCTCGCCCGAACCGTTGGGCCCCGTCGGCCTGGCGGTCCCGAAGCCCGGCGCAAGGTCGGTATCCTCGGCGGCCTGATTGGTTCCAGGCTCCTCGGTGACCCCGGAGGGCTCGTCCGTTTGGGTGGCCACGCCCGAGGTGGACGACCCCTCTGCATCCTTACGGGGGCTTGAGGCCTCTTCTGGAGCAGGAATCTCGGATTTACCTTCCTCGGGTGCCCCGACGGGGTGCGCGGCGGCGAAGGCTGATTGGTTCCAAGCCTCGTCCGGGCCATCCCAGGGCCGATAGAGGGGCTCGTCGGCGCCCAATTCGATGATCCGCCTGGGGCTGGCCTCGAGGAAGGCGGCGCGCAGGACCTGGAGGGTCTGGCGGATGGCGTCCGGGGTTGCGCCCATCTCCTTGAGCCGCTCGAGCTCCTTGGTGAAGGGCTGCATGGCCTCGAGGAAGGCCTGGTCCTCGGTCGTGAGGCCCTCGCCGTTCAGGAGCCGGCGGTCGGCGCGGACGAAGAGGTCGCGGATCGCGGCCACCATGCCCTTGCGCTTCACCAGGCCCCGGTCGTCCAGGGGTAGGGTGCCCTGCACCGAAGCCATGAGGGACTGAGGCATCAGCTCCGCGAGCCGGGCCCAGCCCTCCTCGGTGAGCAGCGCCAGGCGCCTCTGGGGATCAACCTCTCCCGCGAAGGGGTCCTCGCCCAGGAACTCCTGGTAGTCCGCCCTGTAGGCCTCCATGGCGCCCTCGAGCACCGCGGCGACTCCCGGGTTGGCCGCGGCAGCTCGCGCAGCCTCACGGCCCGCAGGGGTGCCTGCACCGGCAGCCCAATGGAAGAGCTCGTGGGCCGCAACCTCGTCAGCGAGCTCGGCGCCCGCGTTCCGGTCCAGGAGGATGATCCCGTCCTTGGAGAAGGCTGTGCCGCCCAGGGGGCGGCCGGCGTCCACCAGGTGGATGTCCTCGAGGCGTGCGTCGGGGTAGCCCAGCGCGCGGGCCACCCGGAGCAGGTTCTCGGCCGCCGGGCCGGTCGCGGAGCCCATGCCCTCCATGGAGAACTCGTCAATGCCCATCTCCCCCAACCAGACCTGGGCGATCTCGCCGGCCTCGCCACGGACGACGGGAGCATCCTGGACTAGGTCAGCGACCCACTCCAGCCCCACGCGCACCTCGGCCGCATAGGCCTTCTTCGACTTGGCCAGGGCCCGCTCCTGCAGGACCGACCCCCCACCGCCGAGGCCGGCACCGAGGACCATGCCGATGGCGGCGCCGTCCTGGGCGGCCTTGAGGATCTCGCCCCACTCCTGGTCATCGGCGTACTCGAGGAGGAAGGTGGCCACGGCCTCGGTGCCCATGGTCTGTCCGAACTCCTGGCTTCCTTCCTCGAAGCCCTCCACGGCGACCTCCTTGAGAACGCGGCGGAGACCCCCGCCGGTGCGGGAATCCAGGCGCGAGAGCATGCCGCCGACACCGATGGCCTCGGTCGAACCCCAGACCGCCCCGTTGGTCCACGCCAGCCAGAGGTCCCCTCCCTCCTTGCCAGCCTCCTCCGCGCGTCGGAACTCGGCCTCGGCGCCGCGCGCTGTACCAAGGAGCGCACCGGAAGCGCGCCCCATGACGCCCACGCTACGAAGTGCACCGGCCCCGAAGAGGAAGGTGCTCGCGTCGCCAAGGCCCCGGGAAAGGTCCGCCACGCCGCCCATGTCCACGGTGGGCTCCCCACCGACCATCATGGACTCCGCGGGCTCGGCCAGCCCGCGAATGGAAGCGCCGGCGCGGCGGAGGAAGTTGCCATCCGGCCCCTTGTCGGTGCCCGGGATCGCCTGGACCAACTGGCCGGCGAGCTCGGGGATCGCGGCGACACCGGTGGCCAGGCCCTCGGTGAGAGGCTGGGCGAAGCCATGGTAGAGCTTGCTCACGCCCTTTTCCGTGGGGCTCATCCGGGCCCATCGCTCCTCCTTCTGGTCCCTGGAGAGGTCGGCCGGCTCGATGCCGCGGCCCTGCAGGTCCTCCCGCATGCCCTCGATCAGGGCGCGGAGCTGGTCCGGCTTCACTCCCTTGGTCGGATCGTCGGGCATCAGTAGGGCCCTCCGAGGCGACCCTTGGCCCAGTCATCATGGACCTTGGCGGCCCGGTCGCTCTTCTCCTTGTCCTGCACGTCACCGCTATCGAGGGCCTCCAGGGCCTTCTCAAGCAGGGTGAGCAGCTGGCCCCCCAGCTCCTTCGCGCGCTTGGGATCCTCGGCCTCGAGCTCGGCGTATCGAGCCATGGCCTTCTCGCGGACCTTGTCCGGGTCCTCGAGGTCTTCCGGCGCGAGCTGCACGCCCAGGCCCTTGAAGGCGTCGAGCATCTTGCCCTGGACCGCAGCCCGGCTCTCCTCGGACCCCTTGGCGTCCTTGAAGGGCTCGGTGCCTCGGATTGAGTCCTCAGCCGTCTTGAAGCTGGGGTCGGTGCGGGTCGCCTGGTCCTCGGTCCCGACCTGCTCGGAGACCTGGGGCTCTTCGGCCGGAGCTTGGGTCTCGGCCCCCGGGGCCTGGTCGGACTGGAAGAGCATGCGGCCGCCCTCGGCGTCGTCCTGATAAAGGCTGCCAGGACCAATGAAAGGACTGACGAAGCCGCTGTCCACCTTGATCGGGAGGCCGGCCTGGGTGAGGCGCTCCTCGAGCTCCTGGATCTGGGTGTCGAGCGCCAGGAGCTGCTGTTGCCCCTGCTCGGTCATCGCCAGCATGGGATCAAGCGAGGCCTTGGACTTGTAGAGGTCCCCGAGGACGCCGCGGAGGGTTCCACCAAGGGCTTCAACCTCAGGGCTCGGGCGGTCCAGGATGGCGAGCGCCTTGTCGGTTCCGGCGCCGATGTCGTAGTCGGGGTCGAGGCGCGCGCGGATCTGGGCATCCTGGAGGGCGGCATTGGCCTCGTGCACGCGGCTCTGCTTCCAGGCCGGGACTGGGAGCCCGTTGGTCTGGTAGAGGGTGATGGCTTCCTGGTGCGCTTGGACGCCACGGGTGCCGCGGTCCAGGTTCAGGTCCATGAGGCCCTGGCGACGCTGCATCTCGCGCGCTCTCCCGGCGGCGCTGATGAGCTGCTGGTGCACGGCCTTCGCCGGCGCGCCGGCCTCACGCAAGGCGTCGAGCTCGGCCAGGCCAGCCTCGTCGATGAGTCCCGCCTCGAGGGCGCCGCCCATGGCGTAGGTGAGGCCATCGTCGGCCAGCTCCTCCTCGCGCCTGGCGAGCTCGGGGGCTAGGCCCTCCTGGAAGATGGCCAGGGCCTGGGGGTCGCTGATCGTCCCCATGGTGGAGTGCACCGAGTCCAGCCAGAGCTTGTGCTCGCGGGCGCTCTTGCGGGGCTTGCTGTAGAGCGCCGAGACCTTCTCGTTTTGGTGCGGCCCCATGAGCTTGGCATCCATCTCCTCGGCCATAGCCATGAGGCTGGTCTTGTGGGCCTCGAAGGAGCCCGAGACCGCCTTCTGGATGTCCTCGGCCTTGGCCTGGCGGCGCTCCTCTTCGCGCTTGCGCTCGAGGCCCTCGCGGGCGCCCTCACCGAACTGCCCGCTGTTCCCGCCGTGCACGACTACGATGGCCATGGTCTAGCCCTCCTCGCTGGCGCCGAAGTCGAGCAGGCCAGACCAATCGAGACCACCGGCGATGTCGCCGGCCAAGCCCCAGAGGCCGCCCGATCCGCTGGTGTGCTGCACGTTCCCCAGGACGCCCTTGCCGTAGTTGTCGGCCTTCCACTTGGAGAGGTTGGCCAGGGATGCGTAGCCCTGAGCCATGGACTCACCCTCCTGGGTTGCCACGTCGGCGCCCATGAGCGCGATCTTGTTCCCGTGGTCCCCCAGGGCTGCCTGGGTCGCGGCGGTGACCTGGTTCTGAGCGTTGCCGACCGCGGTGGTGTTCCCCAGGCCCTTGGCCGTGAGGTCGCTGGTGACCTGGGCGGATCCCTGGGTGCCGGCCTCAAGGATGGCCTTCTCTCCCAGCGCGCCCTGCATGCCGATGGCGTCCTTGGCCTGGTCGTACCCGGCCTTCTTCGCGTCGAGCCCCTTGAGCAGCTGGGCCCAGGCGGTGTTGAAGCTCTTGTCGTAGATGCCGCCGATCTTGTCGATGTTGGCCTGGTTCGCGCCCTTGGCCGACGAGTCAGCCTTCGAGCCCATGAGCCCCGAGAGGGCGCTTACGCCCGCTCCGATGAGTGATCCCCAAGCCATGTCAGTCCTCCATGATGCCGGCCGCCTGTAGGGCAGCCAATAGCGCGTTCAGTTGATGATCGCCTTCCGTGGCCGGATTAGCAATCGGATCGACCCGTGCGACCTGGTCGAAGGTCACGCGGCCGTTCTCGTCGTAGCGCAAGGGCGGCGCGAGGTCGTCGGAAGTGGTAGAGCGCCCAGCGTTCCTCCGCTGTCGGGAGGATCCCTCGCTGCGCGAGAGTCGCACCCGTCCGCGTGCGCCGCGTCCCTTGCCGAAGGTCATCTGGCCCTCCGGCGTCCGCCGCGGGAGACCGAGGCCGAGAGCTCTTCGATGGCCCACCGCTGGCCGGCCGAGACATTCCCGACCTTGATCCAGACGTAGGCTCCCCGCTGTCGGACGGAGAGGGTGTCACTCAGGCCGGGTGCGAACTCGCCACACCAGACCGGCTCCTCGGGGAGCTTAGTGCTCGAGTTGACGTAGACCTGGACCATGACCGGCGCGAGGTCGTGGGCCATGACGGCGCGCAACTTGATCAGCTTGGTCTCGAGGTCGCCGTCCGTTCGGATCGGCCCGTAGATGACCCAGGAGTCGATGGGCAGGCCGTCGTCGTCCTTGGCGTCCTTGGAGATCAGGCGGACATAGCCGTCCTGGCAGCCATGGGCCACGACGCGATCATCCGGGTCATCCCCGTCGAAGACCGCGATGGAGTAGGGCTGGTGCCCGGCGTCCACCATGGAGTCAGGCCACCAGGCCGCGGTCTTGTGGCTCCAGAAGTAGAACTCGAGGGACGCGGTCCCGCCCACCACGAAGGGGATGAGGTAGACCCGAAGGCCCATGTTCTCGTGGTCCCAGACGAGCTCGACGCGGTAGGCCGAGAGATCCATGTCGCGCAAGCGGCGCTCGATGCTCACGTCGTTCCCGCTGCGCGCGTCCGAGAGGTGCTCGGGCTGGCCGCCGGGGACCATGCGGTAGACCCCGCCCTTCGAGCCGAAGAAGTAGAGGACGCCGGAGGGGTCCTTGCACCAGGAGCGCCCGAAGGCCATTCCCGTGATGTCGGAGACCAAGTCGAAGGCGCCGCCGGAGACCGGGTTGCTCACCAGAGCGTAGATCGAGCTGTCGCACCCGAAGAGCAGGAGGTCGTCGTTGTAGGGGACGAGCGTGTTGATGATGTCGGGACAGAGCCCGGTGATGTCGGCGTTGTTGCCCGAGATCGCCATGAGGTCATTGGGGACCGGCGGGAAGTTGTCCCAGTCGAGGGGGTCGCCGGCGGCGCTCATGTGCCAGTTGTGCGGGTCGCCGGAGCCGCGGGCCATGACGACGCGATCCAGCCAAGTCGTGATCAGCTGGCACTTCTGGGGCATGGAGCCGGACCCGGTGGCTTCCCAGGCCTCGAGCAGGTCGGTCTTCGGGGTGTAGACCCCGTAGGTGCTCCCGTCGGTGATGTAGAGCTTCTGCTGGTGCGTGGTGCTGGCCAGGTAGGTGGCCGTGTTGGAGAAGCTCACGCCGGCAACGGAGGCCCAGCTCGCGCCGTTCCGCTTGGAGAGCGCGCCGCCGGCGATGGCCAGGTAGCGGAAGTCTCGCGGCGTGTTGGTCAAGACCGTCGCCAGGGCCGTGCGGAACTTGCGGAGCGCCTCGCTGGGGTCCGTGGTGCTGTTGTCGTCGGTCTCGAGGCCGACCGTGGCGAACTCAGCCCGCGGGAAGCCGCTCGCCGTGAAGTCGTCGGCGTCGAACTCCGGCTCGTTCTGGGGGACCGTGACGCAATAGCCGTTCTGGTAGGCGGTCACGCCGTGGTCCTCGGTCGAGAGGCGAAGGAGGTGGGTGCCGTCAGCAGCGAACACGCGCGCGCAATCGAAGAGATCGTAGTTGGTGCTGGTCGCGGTCGGTGGGATCGGCACCCACAGGTTGTCCTCCTTGTCCCGCCAGAGGCGGACAAGCTCGTCGGAGGCGAAGTTGCAGGCGTGCTCGACCCCCGTGGTGCCCGCGTGGGGGAAGCTCACGTCGGTCGAGTCCCACCAGAACTTGATCTCCAGCTCCTGATCGGAGACCCCCTGGATGCTGTCCACGTCGGTCAGCTTGGCCATGCAGACGATCCCGTCATCGTCCAGGCCGGGGCCGGCCACGTAGATCCCGCCGTCGCTGGCGAGCTCGATGCCGCCCGTGCACTTCGCCGCGGGCACGTAGGCCACGTCGTTGATGTCCACGGAGGGGCCGCCACCCACGTTCAGCCCGACCAGGGCATAGATGAGTTCGCCGGCCGGGGACTGCTTGACGAGGAGGGGGTCGGTCTCGCGCAGGTTCTTCACCGCCGCGGGACCGGACTGCAGGGCGGAACTGATCGGCAGGTCGAAGGTCAGGGAGCCGAAGGAGGGGCGCGAGTGCGTGTGAGGGAAGCTGGCCGTGTGGTCCGGGAGCACCAGGCCGATGCCCCAGCTGTGGGCCAGGTAGCCCTCGAAGCGCTCGAGCTCGGTGGTGTTCAGGGCGCTGGCCGTCCCCACGAAGCTGGTCGTCCCATAGGCGTGGTCATCGCTGGCCCCGGACGGGGTCGGCGGCCAGGTGCCCTCGGGGTACTCGCCGGCGCCGCGGTAGTCGCTCGCATCCCCGTACATGGGGTGGGAGAGGATCGTGGGCTCCGAGAGGTCGGCGCCGTCCTTCCGGCGCTTCACGACGATGATCTCGTACACGTCGCCCAGGAAGGGGCGCATGCTCGAGGCCGCCTCCGGCTGGAAGACATGCCCCAGGATCGTGGGGCTGGCATCGACCACGTCCGCGAGGATCCGGGCCGTGCCGACGCTGTCGTAGCCGGAGAGCTGCATAGGGTGACTCTCCCACCGGTCGATGGGGACGCCATTGACCCTCAGGAGGGACCGGGTCATGCAGTCGCGGTCCTGGGGGGTGACCTTGACCGTGTAGGTGCCGTCGGCCGGAAGGGATCCGGTGGTGAGGGTGACCGTGCTGTTGCCCTTGGCCGTGACTACGAAGGGTCCGGTGACCGTGCCCGCGGAGTCGGTCAGGGTCGCCGTGTCGCCGGTGGTCAGCCGGTAGGGGTGGAAGGCGAAGGTCGCGCCGGTGAAGACGCCGGTGCTCTGGACCAGGGTGCCCTCGGACTCGTAGTAGCTCGAGAGGCCGCCGTCGTGGATCATCGAGATCACGATGGCGTTCTCGGCCGTGCCGCTCCCGGAGCCCAGGTAGCTCCCCTCGGTGGGGAAGCCGTAGGTCCCGCTCCCCAGGTTCAGGTCGCTGTTGGCGTAGGCCGTGGTGCCCGTGCGGTGGAGGAAGCTGGTGTACGCTCGGACGGCGCCGGGCACGAAGTTGCCCTCCCAGTTCTCATCGGCCGAGTCGTTCCCGTAGTGGTTGAAGGTGTAGGGGTTGCTGGCCGACCGGACCTCGCTGTTGAGCGCGAGCCCGGACACGAACTCCGAGGCATAGGGGTAGGCGTAGGCGCCGTAGCCCGAGTGGCTGGCGTCGTAGTTCAGGTTGTGGCGCTGGAAGATCAGGTGGCGACGCTGCTCGGCGCCCCCGATCTCGCCCGCATCCCCGACCTGGGGGCGGCAGACGATGAAGATGGCGTAGGCGCCGTCGGCGTAGTTGGGGATCGCGGAGAGCTGCTCGCTCGAGGTGGAGTCCTTGCCCCCGCCCGACTCGCTGATCAGGGCGGACTTCCCGTTGAAGAAGACGCCAGGCCGTCCCGCCAGGCGATTCTCGAGGACCGTGGGCTTCGATCCCTCGGGGATCTCGACATGGCCGTGCACCGCCTTCTTGGTGATTTGGAGGTCGTCGTTGACCGCGGGGCGCCAGTCGCGGCCGTGGCCCATCCGGTCACTCCAGCTGAACACGGGCTCGCCGGCGCCGTTGGCTTCGAGGGCGTCCTCCGGCATGTACCAGGACCAGATGCGGTTCTCCCAGTCCTCGAGGTCCTCGGGCGTCCAGTCCTGTAGGGGTAGCGTGGTCCCGGTCGCCTGGGGGTTGCTGTCGCGGTCCGCGTACTCCGGGTGGCCGGTGACGATGGAGCCGTCCTCCTTCACCGCCATGCACGTGGCCGGATAGGGCGCCTTGATCACCGAGGAGGGCTTCGGCGCGATGGTCGTGAGGTTGGCGTAGGTGACGGCCAGGGCCGAGTAGGTCTTGTCGTCCTGCTCGAGGGCGATGAGGCTCTGCTGGTAGAGGCGGAGCTCGCGCACCCACCGGCCAACCGTGAGGGACCAATGGAGCTCGGGCTCGGTGTCCTTGCTGTTCGCCACCGGGATCTGGCGAATGCGGTAGATGGCGCTCTTCGATTGAAACTTCCCGGAGGCTGTCGCCGTGTAGACGTTCCCGCCGGTATCGACCCGGACCGACCCCAGAACCATGCTGTCCGAGGGCAGGGGGATGGGGAAGGACCAAAGCAGCGCGCCGGAGGAGTTGCGCTTCTCGATCACCTTGCCGGCGACGGTGTAGGTGTTGTCCTGCTGGTCCACGTCCTGGGCGGTCGCGCCCTGCCCCGAGGCCGTGTCCTTGGCCCACTCCTCCGAGACCTTGGGCGTGCCGGAGTCCAGCTCGCCGTAGAGCTCGTCGTACTGGATCGCCTTCTGGTCGAAGGTGATCGAGGTTAGGTGGGTCACCTCTGCGCCGAGGGCCGCGGTGATGAGCTTCTGGGTTCCCTCGCGCTGCGAGATGCGGACGCGGCCGGTAGCGGGATCCACGGACCGGGTGTTCTTCGCGTCGTGGGCGGTATCCGGGCGCTGGTCCCCCTCGCCGCGGTTCTCGTCCACGCCACGGATCGGTGCTGGGATGCGCGAGAAGTTCATCGGAGGGTGCGGAAGAGCATCGTGGGCTTGAGCGACAGGGAGGAGACCTCGAGGGAGGGGAGGCCGTTGATCAGCATGGGGCCGGCGCCCTGCAGGAGGTCGATAGGCCCGCGCTCGCCGGTGGCGGCCAGGGTCACGTCGAGCTGGACGTGGGCGTTGCCGTCCCGGAGGATGACCTGGCCGGAGGCCACCGGGGACACGATGATCGCATCCACGAGGAAGGCGCTCGAGCGAGTGAAGAGCACGCTGTTCTCCGCCGCCTGCCCGCACCGGCCGTCAGGCTGGTAGGGGAAGTAGGGCGTGCCGGTAGCGAAGGCGACGCTGTCGTCGTCGCTCCCGCTCGACGGCACGTGCATCTTGTGAGTGCCCAGCTCCGGCTCAACGATCATCCGGCGTTGCCACCCAGGCGGATGATGCGGTAGTAGATCCGGTAGGCTGCAACCGCGCCGCTGGACAGGGTGTTGAAGCCGCCACGGAAGACCTTGCCGACCTCCTGCATGCGGTCGGTCGTGGTGCTCACGCCGGGCATGTAGGGCGTCTTGAAGTCCATGGCCATGGAGCCGGTCAGGGCCGTCACGGTGACAGTCTCGGCCGCGGCTGCGGCGGTCGGGCCGGCAAGCCACTCGATGGCCTCGATGAGCACGTCGTGGCCGTTGGGCAGGCCGCCGGCGGTGGCCAGGGTGCGCCAATGGGCGTCACCGACCACTCCGGTCGCGTCGCCGTCGCCGGTCTCCGGGTACTGGGCGCCGGTGCCTCCGAAGTCGCCATGGAAGCGGCCAATCTGGGGATACATCATGTGATGGTTACTGGGTCAGAGGCCCAGATCAGGGCCTGGCTGTGGTTGATGGAGTGTCCTTCCGCCTGGTCCCAGGCGGTGTTCTGCATGGCCCCGAAGTTCCACTCGCGGCGCTCGTCGTGCTGCATGGCGAGGGCCCAGACGGGGCCGCTGAGGACCTTGACGATCCGGTCGTCCACGTCCATGCCGGTACCCTCTTCCTCCTCCATTCCGCGGGCGTAGGCCCGGAGCATGGACAGGAAGGCCGGGATGGCGTAGTCCGGGATCGGGACCTGGGCGTCGGGGCCGTCCACGTCCACCCACCGCGCGCGGTAGTTGATCGAGAACGCATCCCAGTCGTCCTCGTTCGGCGCCGGCCAAATCTCGAGCACGGTCTCGGGTGCCAGCTCGGCGCCCAGCTTCGCCCCGAAGAGTGCGGCCCAGGTCTCGAAGCCAGACCAACCCAGGGACGTGGTCCGAAGGTTGATGAGCTCGTCGGGCGTGGTCTTGACCAGGGCGCGCGAGAACTGCTCGGAGGCCGTGAGCTCGAGGGTGCCACCCCAGTCGCTGGGCAGCTCAAGCCGCGAGGTGTCGATGGCCAGGTCAAGGGCGTTCGTGTCCTGCACGGCCAGGGCGTTGGTCACGGACTGGACGGTGAGCACGTCGTCCGTCTTCGATGCGATGTCGAGCTGGGCCAGGCTCACGCCGGAGCTGTCGGAGACCGTGACGAAGTCGCCGGCCACGAGCTCGTAGGAGGCGAAGCCGCCGACCTTGGTGAAGGTCTTGGCCGAGTGGCTGTAGGTCGCCCCCGTGACGGAAACGGCCGCTCGAGCCGCCAGGCGCTGGACGCGGCGCTCGAGGAAGCCCCAGGAGTGCGAGGAGAAGAAGAGGTTGCCCACCTGGTTGAGCAGATCCTCCTTGTCTAGGCGGTCATCGGGCTCGCCACCGAGGGCGTGGGTCATGTAGTCCAAGGCCTTCTTGACGGTGAGGGGCATGCGGACCTCCTAGTTGGATGGGGTGCCCCCCCCGGGCTGGCAACATGAAGCGGCCCAGGGGGAGCGGGGGGATCAAGTCTCGTTGTGGCCGAGACCGTTGAGGCCGTCGAACCAGACCTTGGACAAGGCCGAGGCCGAGTAGGCCTCGAGCGCGCGCCCGACGATCTTGGTGTTGGTCACCGCGGTCGCGTCCTGGAGGTCGAACGCGGCGTTGGTGACGGCGAGGATCTCACCGGCCGCCACGCCGGAGTCCACGTTCGAGAGCACGACGCCGGAGAAGTAGAACTTCCCGGTGGCGCCGGCCGCCAGGTCCTGGGCTGCGATAGCGACCACGTCGTACTCCTGCTGCGCCGTCGCCGGCGCTTTCGTGAGGTACGGGAGGCCGCTCGTCGAGTCGAAGGCGGCGAAGCTGACCACGATGGAATCACCCTCGGAGAGCGCGGCATGCGCCTCGAGGTAGCCGGTCTGGTCAGAGATGGAGACGCCGTTTCCGACGCCGATGGTTTTCACGTTGGCCATGTGGGGTTCCTCCTACTGGCTGATCTGGGCGGACGGGTGGACGACGCCGAGCTTCCGGCGATCACGGCACCAGAGCTGGCACCACACCTCGAAGTTCTGGATCCAGCTGGTGGGCTGGCGGATGTCCTGGCCGGGCTTGTGGCTGTGGAAGTAGCGCTCCTTGAAGAAGACCTGGCGGAGCGCATCCTTGGTCAGGAAGTAGAAGCGGGGGCCGGTGAAGTCGGCGTCCGCGCTGTCCTCGGCAACCAACGTGTTGTTGGTCGTGTCGATGTAGGCCGGGGTCGTGTCGAGCTCGCTGATGTAGACGATCTCGACGCCACCCACGGTCAGGGTGCCGTCCTCCATCTCGGCCGCGCCCCAGGTGTCCTTGCCACCACGCAGGCCGGTCGAGAAGGCCTCGCAGCCCCACTCGGACGAAGCGATGATGTGGGGAGCCGAGGCCATGTCGCCGTACTGCGGCTTGCCGGGGAGCTTCTGGTAGGAGAGCTTCCGGCGCATGCGCTTGAGCTTCCCGACCAGGTCGCCACCGGCCACGTACTTGGTGTCGGCCGTGTCACCGCCGACGCTCGAGTAGGTGAGGCTCTGGTTGTCCCAGGCCGTGTTGGTGGCCGCGGTCGCGGTCGGGATCGTCTGAACGGTCGAGCCCCAGCTCGCGCCGCCGGTGGCGGACGGCGGGACGTGGATGCCCGAGGTGGCGTCCGTGTACTCGTTGACGAAGGACAAGATCGACTGGGGGCGCTTGGCGGTGCCGGTGGCCTCCATGTCCGCGTAGACCGGGGGAGCCCACTTGGCGTACTCCATCGCGTTGACCGCGTTGGTGTGGGCGACCTGGCGCTTCTGGAACATGAGCTCCTTCAGCTGGTGGGCGGCGTAGCGCTTGCCCACTCCGGTCGGCACGTCCATCATGATCTCCTGGTCGGTCCAGGCGACATCGAACATGTAGAACCGCCAGTTGGCGGTCATCTCGGTACCCGTCTGCGGGTTCTGGTAGTCCTTCTCGTAGCCCGCGGGGAGGTACCACTCGCCCCGGTCGGTTGCGGTGAGGAGGATGCGGTCCTTGAGGACCGGGCCGGCCTTGAAGACCTCCCGTTCCTTGCGGCCGCCGATGAGGAAGGCGCTGGTGTAGTTTCGCTTGGTCAGCGTGTTGACGATGTCCTTGGGCTTACCCATGAAGGTAGGGCCCTGGGACTCCATCAGCGTCGCAAATGCGGTGATGGGATCAGCCATGATTCAGGTGAGGGTTCTCGGTTTGGGATCGTGGCCAACCGCGCCGTCCGCTCTCGTCAGTCGAGGAGGCCCATGATCATCGTGTCGAGCTCGTCGAGGCTCTCTTCGGTGCCCTGGTCACTCCCGCCTGGCGTTGATGCGGTGGTGCCGCCGGCCAAGGGATCGGAACTCGGAGCGACCTGTGCGGCAGCATCCCGGAGGGCCAGCTCGATCCGCCCCGCGACCGTTGAGGGTTCGCGGTACTTGGCGGCTCCGCTGGCGATCAGTTGCTGCGCGCGCGCATCGACCTCGTTCCAGACATCGGGTTGTGCGAGCTGCGGAAGGTCGGCCTTCTGCAGCTCTCGCCTCACGTTCGCCACCTCCATCGTCACGACCCGCGCTTCCGCCTGCTGGGACCGCAGTTCAGCGGCCTGGAGCTTGGGAAGGGAGTCGTAGAGCGGTTGCAGGGCCGACTTGAGGACTTCCGACGCCTCCGCGTCGATCTCGGCCAAGGGTTGCAGGACCTCGTCGAGCTCGGGCAGGGCCGCGGGCTGTCCCTCGGTCGAGTCTTCCTGGGTTCTACCCGGATCGTCCGCCGTGGGGGCCGCGGCCGTGTCACCCGTGCCTTCGGTGGTCCCGGCCTCGCCAGAACCGGCTCGGAGCCGCTCGTAATCCCGCTGCTGGTCGGCAAAGACCTTTTGAGCATGCCGCCCAGCCTCGAAGATCGCTTCCCTGGAAAGGCTCCCCTCCAGGGCGGCGGGGTCGAGGCCGGTGGTGCGCTGGACCGCCTGGAGCGCCTTGCTGTAGGCCTCGTCGGCGGCAGGATCACCGGGTTGCTCATCAGCATCCTGGGACGGCTCCCGGCCCTGGTCAAGGGGTTTCCCATCGCCAGCCGCTCCCAGAGTCCCGTAGGGGTCCTCGTTCGGGTCTGGCGCAGGGCCGCTTGCGGGTGGCTCGTCGTCGATCAAGCCGTCCAGGGCCTCCATGAGAACCGCGTCCGCGGCGTCCCCAAGGCTGTCGTCGTAGTCGGGCTCGAGGATGTCGTTCTTAGATTCGTTCATTTGTCGAGGTTGAGGCGGTGCTTGTTGGCCCCGTGCTTCCATCCGGGGTTCTGGCGCTGAATCTCGTCGATGTCGCGCTGCGAGGTGATGACGGGGGTTCCGTCCTGGAGGTAGGCACCAGCCCCCTTGGTGAGGGGTTGGTTGTGCTCATCGAAGCCCGTGGGGAGGCTGTGCGCGACGTGGGCCACGCTCTCGATGATCGGCACCCCCGGGATGTCCGGGAGGCGCCTGTAGTCCCGGCCCTCGTACTGGAAGACCGTGCCGATCTCCGGGGCCTGGGACATCGGGAGGACGACGAGGGTGTGCTGGCCGCTCTCGAGGTCGATGGCGCTGTAGCTGGGCATCAGGCGACCCCCAGCTGCTTGGCGGCCTCGGCGCCGGCCGCGGTCCCCGGCATGGGCGTCCCGCTCACCGGTGCGATGGCCGGGGCGGCACCGGTCGGCGCACTCGGCTTGGACGGCTCATCATCCGCAGGATCAGGCGTCCCGAAGAACTTGCCCAGGCCGGGGAGGTTGAGCTGGCCGGCGGCGTGGTCGATGAGCCCGGGCACGTCGTTGATGGCCCCTGGGGCCTCGACCGCGGCCTTGGCGATGGTGAGGCCGAGCTCGATGCTCTCCTGCACGCGCTTCATCTGCAGGCCTTCGGAGGTCCGCTCCATGCTGTAGGGCTCGATCTCGATGGCCAGGTCCTCGAAGACCGTGCCCTTCTTCTCGAGCTTCTCTCCGCTCCCGCCCTGGTACATGAGCCCGGTGCCCTCGGGGAGCACGGCCGGGTCGATGCCGAGCTCCTCGGCGGCCTCGGGCGGCAGGGGGACCATGATCTTGGGGTCGTGCCAGATGTACCAGGCCACGGCCGAGAGCATCTTCCCCGTGTTGCCCTGGAAGTTGCCCTTGTGCATGGCCAGGCGGAGGGCGCCGGCCTCGGACGCGATGGCCGACTCCGTCGCGGTCCCGCCGGTGAGCAGGCCCTTCTTGTTCTGGCTGGTGCCCGAGGTCTCCTCCTCGTTCGAGGTGAAGAACTCGACCGCGGTGATGAGTTGGGCGGTGGGTCCGCCCCAGTTGAACTCGCTCACGGCATGCTGGACCGGCATCTTGGAACTGATGCCCAGGCTGCCCACGCTCCCGCTGCCGATGGCCCGGATCCTCGCGGCCACGGTGTTGTTCTGGGCCAGGATCGCACTCTTGTAGTTGCGGATCGCGCGGACCAGGGCCTTGCCGGCGGTGACGCGCGCGCGGCGCTGGTTGTCCGAAGCCATGAGGGGCGCCAGGCGCTTCGAGCTCGAGGGGATCGGCACACCGCCGTAGACCTGGTAGGGGCCGGTCTTGGGCCCGAAGAAGGGCCGCGGCTCCCGGAGCTCGAGGCCGCCGTCCTCGCCGCCCATGATGGTGAAGATGGACCCGTGGTAGCGGCGGTCACCCTTGGCCTTCTTGCCCTCGGGGGTGTTGGGGTAGTAGTGGGGAACCCAGACGCACCAGACCTCGAGCATGGTGTCGTTGGTGTCCTCGTTGAAGCTCTCGCCGGTGGCGGCCTCATAGACAGCC
>Ga0209345_10002100_pt1 | contig 22716 bp, 20 predicted proteins | sample Cruoilmetagenom7_FD_187294 | JGI IMG/M metagenome (GOLD analysis project Ga0209345, IMG submission 187294) | Oil polluted marine microbial communities from Coal Oil Point, Santa Barbara, California, USA - Sample 7 (SPAdes) (version 2) | ecosystem: Environmental > Aquatic > Marine > Oil seeps ...
TAAACAGGGCACCAACCTATAGCCGCAGTGAATATTGGGATTACCCCTACTGCTCCCCACCAACTCTTAAAATAAAATCCAATCACTATAATGACTAATCCGACAATAATCCTGATAATCTTGTCCGTTTTACCTACGTTACATTTCATTTGACTCCTCCTATGAACTTAATTATTGATACAATATATAAATTGAAACATATATACATAAGCATTGCAACATATAATTTCAAGTTATGCATGAAATTATTTTTAAGGATAAAAAACCATATTAAATATTGGTCCCCAAAAAAAGTAATCCTAATACCTCCAATGCAATTCCAGCAAATATTTCAATCCATTTCCCTATCAATATTGCCAATCTCCATTTTTCCCTAATAGTAGTAAATAGTGCAGCTTTCCCCAACATAACGATTATAACACACAACTGTGATTGTAGTTGCCATACCTATAAATATTGCTAATCATGGAGTTGATTTACCCATGAATGTTTCACTAACTTAAACACCTAGATATCTTTTATTCAATAGATAACATACAAGCCAAAGAACTTTTGTAAGATATTGACAAAATAAAATATTCTTAAAGATATTTAGTTATACTTATGAGAGTTTTTCAGCACCTGAATAGACCTCTTCCACTTTTAATACCATTGCAGCGTGACCTGGATGCTCTGCCGGATTCCATTTTTTCATATCTTCAAAAATATTACCTTCCCTGTAATATTCTATTGATCCTTTAAGTTGAAAAGAATTATCATCAGCAGTAATAAAAAGGACAGAACCCTTGCTACCTAACAAAATATTTTCTCGTGTTTTGTCAAAATAATTATCCGCAACAACTATAGAATCTTCGTTAAATTTATTAACACATGTAGCATAGATTGCATTAGGCATCCCCTTGCCATTTACAGTGGTGACTATAACAGGTCCCTTTCGATCATCCCAAGCTTTACTAACTTTTTCTGAGATTACTGACATTTTTTCCTCCTTAATTATAACAGCTAAAATTACAAAACACACATGGTATTACAAAGTACCCTATATGAAACAAAAACACATTGTCTGTTATTTTTTTCAAAATATTTTATCTATCCATTTTTGATTAACAATTCTGCTATCTGTACAGCATTAAGAGCAGCGCCTTTTCTGATATTATTTGCCACAACCCATAAATTTAGCCCATTTTTTACTGTAAAATCCCTTCTTATCCGGCCTACCATGACTTTATCATTTTTTTCACTTGTTATTGGCATAGGGTAATCTGATGTTTTTGGATCATCTATAATCTTAATCCCTTCACATTTATTTAGAACCTCTAAAGTTTTATGAATATTTATATCTTTCTTAGTTTGTATGTTTATAGCTTCTGCATGACCATAAAAAATGGGTACTCTGACGCAGGTTGCTGTTATTTTCATATATGGCGCACCCATTATTTTTCTTGTTTCATTTATCATTTTATTTTCTTCTTTGGTATAACCTGCATCTTCAAATACATCTATTTGTGGGATTACATTAAAAGCTATCTGGTGCGGAGATGCTTTGGTATGAGTTATTTTTTCTCCTAGCAAAAAAGTTAATGACTGCTTTTTTAACTCTTCAACAGCAATTCTTCCACCACCTGAAACAGCCTGATATGTAGAAACAACAACTCTTTCTATATCAAACATATCATGCAATGGCTTTAATACTGCAACCATTTGGATTGTTGAACAATTGGGATTCGCAATAATTCCTTTATGCCAAGAAATATCATAAGAATTTACTTCAGGCACAATAAGAGGACAATCTTTATCCATCCTCCATGCAGAGCTATTATCGATTACTACAACATTCTGCTTTGCAGCTTTGGGTGCAAGTAATAAACTTGCTGAGGTACCTGCTGAAAAAAGGGCTATATCTATTCCCTTAAAATTTTCTTCAACTGCTGCCAAAGTTTTAACTTTTTCATCTCTATATATAATTTCTTTCCCTTCATATTCTGGGAGATCAAGAGGTCTAAGCTCATTCACAGGAAATTCCTTTTCCTCCAAAATCCTTATCATTTCTGAACCAACCAAACCTAAAGCTCCAACTATTGCTACATTACAATTCTCTTTATTTTTCATACAAACATATATAAACTAATTTGTTTCAGATTAAAAGTTAATTGTGTGGATACATTTAAGTGAACTAATTTGTTAAACTACACTCTAATTTATTCTATAAATATTTAAAATGTAAACGATATCACGTTTGGTCGTACACAATATCATCGACTAAACACACCTGATTTACAGTTATATATGATAACTTTAAATTCCCAGAAACCACCTCAGCATAAAGAGCACGAAAATATAAGCTTCTATATTGTTAGTCATTATCTTCTGGATCGTTATATATTTTCTCCTCAATAAAATGGGACCCTGCTGCATCATTTTCTATATTTCTGCCGATATATTTCTGATTTAAAAACTCCTTGTAAAATTCATGTTGAATAACCAGATTCATAATTTCATTGGTTCCAGTCCATATTGTAATTAACCTTATATCACGCAAAAGTTTTTCAATAGGATATATATTGGTGTAGCCTATACCTCCCATTATTTGCATCGATTCATTTACTACTTTCCATGCTGTTTCTGTTGAAAATTTCTTTGCTTCCGAGACTAACCTTCTTATTTTTCCAGATTTTTCCTTTTTATCTATTGAAATAGCTACATTGTGGTTTAGAGCTTTTGCGGCATCAAGCAGAGTAATACATTCTGATATTTTGAAACTTACTCCCTGAAATCTTTTTATTTTTTGGCCAAATGCATGTCTTTTATCTGCATAACGTACTGCTATCTCTATGGCAGCTTTTCCCATTCCTATCGCCCCTCCTGCAGATGTCATACGTTCTGGAATCATCATCTGATGGAATACTTCGGTCCCCCGTCCTATACCACTCTCACCCCCAAGAACATTTTCTAATGGTACGGCTACATTATCAAACATAATTCTCCCTGTTCCACCACCTCTTGTACCCATTAATCCGTATACATGTTTTACTTCAATACCCATATCTCTTTCCACCAGAAAAGCTGTCATCCCCTTTTTGGGGTCTGCTATATCTTTATTGTGAGCATATATCAGAAAAAGATCTGCTCCTTCCGCTCCAACAACAAACCTTTTTTGACCATTTATATAAAAAGTATCCCCTCGCCTTGTGGCTGTAGTTGTTGCGGCAAAGAAATCTGAACCACCTCTTGGTTCTGTTAAGCCCTCTGCTACGCCTATTTTTCCCTCTATCATAGCTTTAAGATATTTTCTTTTCTGATCATTAGTGCCAAAAACATGAATAGCTTCACCAACTATTGACACTAGAGAGTAAAGACAAGCAAGTGAACTCCCTAATACTCCAATTTCTTCTAAAACAGCCATCTCTGCCGTCCAGGGTAAAGATCTGCCTCCCCACTCTTTAGCAAAACGCAAACCCAACAGGTTTTTTTTGCCGGCTTCTTCAAGAAATTCTTTTGGATATTTTATCTTATCTTCATCCATATCCATTAACAGTTTTTCAGGAATATTTGAAGCAAACTCCCTTGTATCATCTCTAAGTTTTTTCTCATCCTCACTCAATAAAAAATCATTTTCTAACATATTTTCCCCCAATAATTTATTTAGATTTTAGGAAATAAAATCTCCAAACTTATTCTATAGGGTCTTAAATCTATCACTCTGTTTATATAATAACACATTTTTATCTTCATTAGATAATGCTATTTGCCAAGCTTGGATAAATACCCCTATAACAGGGGAACAGGTTATTGTTTTAGTTTTTAATCTCATAATTTTTATAATCAAATATTTACACCCCCTTTAATATAATATCCCCTTCTACAACACCAATTTCATTTGCTATAACACTGCATTTTGCCATTAACAGGAAAAAAATAGGATGTCTCTCATCCGAAAGTGCCTCGTAATTCCCCTGTCCCTTACTTATTATAAAATTAGAATTATTATATATCTTCATAAATTCAGGATTACATGTTCTAAGAACAGTCCCGGGAGCACTTGTCCCGGATGATAATATATGAGCAACTTTACCAATCCCAGCCTGCAGGGCATCTTCATAGGTAACATCGTTTATAATGGGAATACCTCTGACCACATACTTTACAGGTTTGTCCAACTCTTCTATCAAGATTCTATCAAAAACGGATTCTCCTGAATTATCCCCAATATAGAGAATCTCATTGGTTTTATCCAAATAATGTTTAAATTTATCGTAATCAAAAATTGCAAAATCATTTTTTAACACTTTATCTATATCCTCTTCTATATTAAAAACTCTATTTACACCATAATCTATCACATTGCCTGCTATTGCAATTTTGATCGCTGTGAGAAGCCTATCCTTAGACTTAACAACCTCATCTTTTAATAGATGATATAGAGATAGCGCTTTTTCAGTACTGTCTTTTTTTATATTATGGTATGGGTCAAATTCACCTGTTAATTCACCCACTTTTTTATACACTAGCATGCCAATCTCTGGAGGTGTACGCTCAAGGGGTATATCTCTTAGTATTATTCCTACCTCATCGAGAATTGTTCTTAATTTATTTTCATCTTCTGTTATAATCCGCCCTGCGCGAAGCGCTTGATTTAAAAAACATGGAATACAGTCAAGATACGTCTTCATTTTTAAGTAACCTCTTTATATTTCTTTTGTTATTTTACCCAATATTAATTAGATACGAGTGGTTTCCTAAGGGGATTTTCATGGTTGGCAGCCCTCAGGCAACTAATAAATCAAAGCTCTTTTGAATTACGTGGCCCTTTGCAAACCATATTGTTCTATCATTGTGCTTTTATCCCCCTTAGCAATCTTATATAATTACCAAAAAAGAGATGTTTATCAAAACGGTTAAACCCTGCTCCAGCTAGTATTTGTTGCCAATCTTTTTCAATAAAATCAAAAGCATAGGTACATTCCATAAGTTTAAAAGGGAACCTCAAGTAAAAGGGCATCTCCTCCAATGGAAATTCATTATAGTCCAAAATAAAAAATTCACCATTTTTTTTTAATGCCCTAAAAACATTGGTAATAATCTGGTCCCTGGCTTTCTGAGGAAATCCGTGCAAAACAAAAGAGATAAAAGCCTTGTCAAACTCATCTTCATAGGACAAAGGTTTATCAATCCTCAGATCAATGATTCTAGCGTTGTGATAATCAACGCAATTACTTCTAAATTGAGCAATCATCTCTTTAGATATGTCCAGACCTATAAGTTCTCCTCCTATAGAGATATATTTCATCATCAAACAAGCATTTCTACCAGTTCCTGCCCCCAAATCAAGAATTTTGTCAGTCGCTTTAATATCCATTAATTGAATAGCTCTTTGAATCATATAATGATATCTACCCAAAGATATTGTATTCATTAACATATCATAATGTCTTGCGATAAACCCTCTGACTTCAACCTTTGATTCTGGATAATAAATACCCATTGTTTCTCCTTTCTTATTCCTACACTTTTCAGATAATATAATGTTTTCTTAAGCTTATTGTATAGTTTATTTAATAGTTTCTGTATAGCATTTATGAAATATTTTTAATAAAAGAATCTGAATAATGGGAAAACGAATAGCCAAATAACTTTTTCACTTCTTTTAATCATATAACTACACATATCATACTTTTTATAGACTTACATACACTGTCGTGGTAGTATATTATAAAGATTTAATTGTAAAAAATGATTATCAATATTGAATGAAGGTTTGGGGATATATAGCATCTTTCCAGATGTAAGTTACTATGTGAATTTAAGGAGATATTTATGAAAAAAGAGAGAGTTTTCAGTGAAGATGCAGATTTTATATTTGAAAATTCAAGAGCTGCAATTGTTTTAACTGATGAGCAAGGTAGATGGAGAAAATTAAACAGAGCAGCTGAAATAGATTTTGGATATTCAAGAGATGAATTACTTGGCAAAAAAACCGAAGAACAAAAGGTAACAACGGAACAAACATTATCAGATCTTAAAAAACTATGGAATAATGTAATTAAAAAGAAAAAAGAGGTTACCGAATTTGTAGATGTTCATTGGACAAAAAAGGATGGCACTACTTTAATTCACTCAGCCTGGGAAGTCCCATATGGTGAAAAAGGTGAAGGCAGATTATATACTGGTGTTGATGTTACTGAGATTAAAATAAGAGAAAAAGAACTTCTAAGAGCAACTGAAGAAACAACTAGAGTGGTAGAATATATTGGCTCTGGAGATTATGAAAAAAGAATATCGACCGGCTATGAACAACATGATGTTAAATTGCTTGCTGAAACACTTAATATGGTCATGGATTATTTAAAAAGAAGTGATGATGAGTTAAAGGATCTTATTAAAGAACTGGCTACTCCAGCAATAGAAATTATGGATGGGATAGTAGTAATGCCTCTTGTGGGGAAGCTCACCAGCGATAGAGCGCTGGATTCTATGGAGTCCATGTTGGATAAACTTGAAAAAATAAAAGGCAAAGTTGGTATTATTGATATTACAGGCGTAGCTAATATAGACTCCGCTGTGGCAGATAGCTTGATGAAGACAATGGAATCTGTTAAACTAGTAGGAGCTACAGCTGTACTAACAGGAATCTCTGCTAAAACTGCTGCCAATTTAGTAAGAATCGGCATAAGATTCGATTTTATAACTAAAGCAACCCTTTCCGAAGGTCTGGAACATGCGTTAAATGCAATTAGAAAATGAGGAATTTGTTATTGGAATTATACCAAATGGGCTATAATAGGTAAAATTAAATTTGGAGGTATAAATGGATCTAACAAGTGCGTTGTTAGCAAGAAAATCTCACAGGGCATTTTTGGATAAACCTGTTCCTGTTGAATTAATAAAAGAAATTTTGAAGATTGCAACTAATGCTCCATCTGGTTCAAATTTTCAGCCATGGGATATCTATTTAACATATGGCAGCAAGATGAAAGAACTAATCAATTTATTTAGAGAAAACAAGGATAAAGGGGAATGGGATTATAGCCCTGGATATTCTGGGAAAGTGCCTATGAAGTTTAAGAAACGTACAAATGAACTATTTAAAGGATTAAAACCCTATTTAAAAGAAGCTGGACTTAATAATAATTATATAATGAACGGGAGTTTTGAATATTTCAATGCTCCGGCATCACTGTTTCTGTTTATGGATAAAAGTCTTTACCCGGCAAGGGCAATGTGCATTGGATCATTTATGACTTATTTTACTCTGACAGCCCATGCCAAAGGACTTGGGACATGCCTAATACTATACGTTAGAGGTCTGGAAGATATAATAAGAAGTTTTTTTGAAGTGCCGGATAATCTGAAGTTTATGGTGTCCATAGCTTTGGGTTATCCAGATGATAAACATCCTGTCAATAAATTTAAATCGGGCAGAGTTCCTGTCGATGAAATACTTAAAATCAAGGCGTAGAAGAACACCATTTCCCCAGGATTAACTTTTATGAACACATTATCAACAGCCCTGATGCTCTTATTTATACCTTTGCAGATTTTCGTAACTGGACAATACTCAATCGTGGGGCATGCAGTCTTCTTTTTGATAATTGACCTTAAGATTATTTAAAAAGAGACATCGAAGCAATATATAATACTGCAATTATAATTCAACAGTTATATCCCGTTTCTCATTTCTCTTTGACAGATAAAGATATTAAAATTGACGGGTGCGAAATATGCCAACCCATTTTAGGCTACATATCCATTATGTCAAACTATGCCAGTTTTAAACCGTTTTTCACCTGTTTATCTGGCACAGCTAATACTACCCCCCCGTCATTTTGGACAAATCCGGTAATCAAACATTCAGATATATATGGACCAATTTGCTTTGGTAGAAAATTTACCACGCCTATCACCTGTTTGCCTAATAACTCTTCATGTTTATACAAATCTGTGATTTGCGCAGAGGATTTTTTTATGCCAATATTGTCACCAAAATCAATCTTTAGCTTGTATGAAGGTTTCTTTGCTTCTAGAAAATCCAGGACCTCTATTATGGTTCCTACCCTTAATTCAACACGCTCAAAATCATCCCATTTTATCATTTATACCTTCCTGTTTGTCATTTTCAAGTTAGCCAAAACATCAGTCATCGTTATTTACTCCTAAATTACCTCCAGGATTTCACCATTTCTTAATCTATTTCTAAGAGTCATAAGTTTGTTGTCTAACTCCTCCAAATATCCTAAGTGCTGGAATTCTTTTTCAGATGATTTAATTACTTTTGAGATACCACCATTTTTAATCACAAGTCTTTTATCTCCCCTTAAAGCTAACAAAGGATCGTGGGTTGCCAATAGTATAATTTTCTCCTCTTTCACAAGTATTTCTAAAGCTTTCTTTCTGTCAATTCCTGCGTTTTCTATCTCGTCAATAAGCACTATGGGGGATTTACTTAAATAAGCAATATCTGCTATCATCAATGCCCTGGATTGGCCTCCGCTTAAGGATGTCACCTGAGTATCATTGCTGAAAGGCTCCCCAGCCAGTTCATTAGCTTTTTTCAAAATAAGCATTGTTTTTTCTTCTGGATTTTCCACAAGTCTGCTCTCCGCATGGAGTTTTATAAAGTCAGAAGCAGATAAGTCCATAACAAAGTTCATGTTTTGGGATAGTTGCGCTACCAATTTATGTTCAGTAGAGAATCTCCACTTCTTGTCAGGTCTTTTACCATTTATTAATATCTGTCTTTTAGTCGGGGTATCTTTCTGGGAAAGCCATTCAATATCAGCTAGAAGACGGCTCTTTCCGGAACCTGTTGGGCCGACAATACATATAATTTCACCCCTGTTTATCGTAAATTCGACATCTTCAGGTTCTCCAGATTTATCATTCCCCCCTATAATTGTAACAGACTGTATCATTTCAGAATCTTCATTAAGTTCAAGCATCCCACTCATGAAATCTTTAAAACTTGTAAGTAATATCTCTTTATTTAATCCAAGATCTTCCAGCATGATGTCATCTGTGCTATCTATAAAACCTGCTACAGTGGTATTATTGTCCTCTATCTTTAAGCCAAAAGATTCAAAAAAATCTTTTGCATACGGATGATCTCCTAAAAAAACATCAAAATCTTCAATAAGCATCTGTTCAATTTTCATATTTTCCTCATATATCAATTTTTCTCACGTTGCCCATCTGATAAGATTCTCCTATTCTTGTTTCTCCGAGGCAATAGGAACAAAGCGCAGCTGGCATGGAGAACCGTAATTTCTTTCCTTTTAATGTGTTTATGTCTTTGCTTTCTAAAAAAATAGTAGCAAGTTCATAAGCGCCCTGCCCTGTTATGCCGTTAACATGCATAATAATTGAAGAAGGGTTAGCATTTTTGACCCTGGAAGCAAAAACTTCTCTTTCAGCCTGGGAAACAATATCACCTTTTGTGATTATAACAATATCAGCAGATCTTAACATGGGTCCAACCTTCTTAGGGGTGTTTACGCCACTTAGGTTATCGATTACACATACAGCCGTTATCTCCCTTATATGTGGCGAGCATCTATTGCAAAGACCTGCGCTTTCACTTATAAGCATATCCAGTCCAATATCAAAGCCCCATTTCACACATGCCTCAATATTGCTGACAAAATAGTGGTCAGGGCATAGACCACCTGAAAGTCCTTTTTTTACAGGAACACCCTTTTTTTCATAAAGTATATCATCATCACTTAACAGACAGTCAAATTTTACCACTCCAGGGTTTATATTTTTCTCTTTTAAAACTTCTATAACACGTAAAATTATTGAGGTTTTTCCTGTAGAGGGGGGACCTGAAACAGTTAAAAATTTCATATTGCAATCCCATTACTATTTTTTTTAAAAATATCATTTGTTATCTTAATTATTTTACCAATATCATTGTTATATATGTAATCCCACCCAAGCCACTTAAAAACAGCATTTGAGGGCAGATTATTTTCCACATTTTTATTTAGAGATGGGAATAAACCCCTATGAGAAAGGATTTCTCCCACATCACAGCCCCCTATAAATGCTGCAATATCTTTTAAGATATTCTGTTTGTCACGCTTAACCAGCATGAATATAGGACAAACAATAGCACCATCTTCAGGCCAAACAATATTTATTTTTGAGACATCTTTCATCATTTTTGTAAAAAAATATGGAATTATGGTTACAGTGGGTTTTGACTTATCTCTGCTTAACGATTTTTTAACCATTTGAGCCGGATGCATAGATTTTAATAATGACCTGCTTAATCTCTTTACTCCCTCTTCTCCAAATTCTTTATAGATATTAAGAAGTATCCCATTAAAAAGGTCAAAATCTCCAACAGGCAGCGCAACTTTTTGATCAAATTCAGGTTTTAAAATATCCTCCCATTTATTAGGTATCGGTTGTTCACCCAGCTCTTCAAGATTTACCATAAAAACAGCAGGAACAACGGAAATAATAGAATAGTGCTGCTTTGGGTCTTTGATATTACTGCTTTTGAAGTCAACATTTATATCTTCTTCCGTAATGTCTATAAAAACATTCTTCTCTTTAAACTTGCAGATAGATTCCTGGTCAAAAAACACATCAAAGCCTGCTGAAATAAAAATATCCGGAAATTCTTCTATTTTACTGACTTTTGTTATATTTTTTTCAAGCCAGTCTGCTCCTATAGATGCAGCCTCCAATTTATAATCTACTTTCAAACTCATCTTTCTCTCAAATTTACTTAAAAAAGAATCAATACTCTCTAATAGTGGGATCCTCACAGGACATGGCAAAAGACCTGATATCTTTATATCTGAAACCTTACTGGTTTCCTGTCTTAGTGTTATATCAACTATATTATTTTCCTCATCAATTTTTTCTTCCAGCATTTTTATATATGTGGAAATATCGTAACCCTTTGTTTTTATCGCTGATTCCAGCTTAAGGTATTTACCTGTTTTTTTAATGGAGTCATTTTTAAAAAATTTATCAAAACCATTTGAAATAAACACCTCTGATGTTTCTGGATATGCTTCAATTATTTCACAGATTGTCATATTCCCGCTGATTTTACTCATACTCATATTTACCACCTTTATATTCTTTTGAATAAAGTTAGCTTATTTTAATAAATTGCAACTTGATTTATATCAAAAAAAGTGATCTTTTTCATCCCTTGGCGTCCATTGCAAAGCCCTCTAACTGTCTGAGCAGCAGTTATGATTAGAGAACAGATGAATTCATGATATTTTGATATTTGCTGTAGATAATCTTGTGGGAATATCAATTTTACCTAAAACAAAAAGATTAGGATAGCTTAAAAATATTATTGTAAAAAAATAACAAATACAATTTTCTTCATACTTTTCTCCCTATATATAATTAATGTAAAAACCAATCTATCTATTGAAATTTGACAATTGGATCTAGCCAGTAAAGTTTGTAATTCACTGGCATATCAAATAGATCTATTATGCAGAGAAGCTACTGAAAAACCTTTCCTAATCTTGACCCGGTGAGTTTTAACGGTCGGATGTTGCAGGTTTTTCAAGTAGTGAAAGTACTGACAATGTCATGGCATATATGCCTGTCGTAATTGTTGGCATAGGATCAGGCGCAAAATATGCGGAGTGAAGTGAAGGAAGTTTTTTATTGTTTTTTGACAATGATTGTATTAACTCTGAATCAACAGCACCTAACCATAACATAAAAGTTGGTATACGTGGTTCTACACGTCCATAACGACTAAAATCCTCCCCGCCCATGGAAGGTGTACCTTTAAGCACATTTTCATTACCCAATCCTTCGCGCAAAACAGCAGCAATATGTTCCGCTAACTCTGGGGTATTATAAAGCGCAGGGGTATATTCATTTTTAATGGTTACCTCGGGCAAACTGTCTTCTGTAATACCTGCAGCCAGAGCAGTATTCCTGGCTATTCTTTGGATTGCTCCCATCAAATAATCACGTGTTTCATCAGAATAAGACCGCACTGTTAACTGCAAATGAGCAAGATCAGAAATAACATTGTGCTTTGTACCAGCATGAAATGATCCCACCGTAACTACAGCTGGTTCAATAGGAGCTATTTCACGAGATATAATAGTTTGTAAGGCAAGTACAATTTGAGAGCCTATAACAATAGGATCTTTAGTTGTGTGAGGGTAAGCTCCGTGTCCGCCTACACCACGAATAATGATGTCAACCGAATCCACATTTGCCATAGCATAGCCTGTAACATAGCGTACCTTGCCAGCTGCAAGGCTGGCATTTACATGAAGTGCAAGATTGTAGTCAGGACGCTTAAAACGCTCAAACAATCCATCTTCCAACATTGCTTTTGAACCAGCTCCACGTTCCTCAGCTGGTTGGCCGATCATTACAACAGTACCCTGCCAACTATCTTTCAATTTCATTAGCCGTCTGGCAGTTCCTAGCCACACTGTCATGTGAGCATCATGTCCACAAGCATGCATTACGTTTACATGACGACCATCTTGTTCTACAGCTTTAACCTTTGAAGCGTAAGGCAAACCTGTTTTCTCGGTTACAGGTAATGCATCCATATCTGTCCTGATCATAACGGTAGGCCCCTCTCCATTTTCAAAGACAGCCACAATACCAAAACCACCTACATGTCCAGTAACTTTAAAACCAAGTTCACGCATATGATCTGCAAGCAAAGAGGAAGTATTTTTTTCCTGAAAAGAAAGTTCAGGATTTTGGTGTAAATGTTTATATACATGGAAAAGATTTTTGGTAAAATCTTCTTCAATATAATGTTTTAATGTTTGACTATCAACAGCAAAAACCAAATTAACCGGCATTACTATAAAAACAGAAAAAATCAAATAGAAAAACAATTTTCTCATAATACCCCCTCTATACGTATAATCTTAAATAAATCAGGTAAATAACAGCTACATCCCTGATTAAAACATTCAGAGGTATCATCTCCACAATATTTTTATTCAATGTGTATTAAATACTTCTTCCTGTCAATTCTTTTTGGCCTGCTCTGATCCCTACTATCAAAATAATCAAACCTGATAGTTGCAAAACCGCTTTCTACAGCCTTAAAGAGAAAACTTTTTGTTGTAACCCCTAAAATATTATCCTCCGAGGGATAATATTCGTTACCCAGCTGCTCAATTTTTTCAAAATAAAAATCACTCTGATATTCACTCACCACCCAATCAAAATATGGATTTATAGCTTGCTCAATCTTTATATTAAAATCCTTTTGAATTTCAACATTTTTTACAAGATCAGGAGTAATTACTTCAACATTCCATAATCATAAGGCCTGGGGAATATTTGCTATGTTTATAATATCCATACCCCCACACACAACAACATCATCCCCGGGATACACATTTATAAACGTTAATATGATAATGGGTTCTCCATATGAGTCTACATCATAGATATCAGTCTTAAATTGTCAGTAGTTTTCGCCATTCACATCTTCTACTACCCTTCCACCTAAAGCATAAAGCTCATAACCACTGGCTGATTTTATAACAAAACCCGGAGTATCTCTCTCATCAGCTAGAATTCTGTTTGCCTGACCTGCAACAACAACATCTTGGCTCACATAATCAGTAACATTATTGACAATTTCATCAAGGCTATATTGAAGATTACATTGAGATTGCGCGCTAATACTTACTGCAAAGATAAAAACTGCAAAAAAAGAGATGGCTTTAAATATATTAAATAAATATTTCATGATTGTACCGACACTTATAATACATCGATTCACAATGTATTATAAGATTCAAGTTTTACAAGATACAAAAACCTTTTTTATGAAAAATGCTCATTTTGGGCCTGAGTACAAAGGAGATCAATCCCAACTTCCTTTATACTCTGTTAAGTTATCTCCCTTTGTCAGGGATTTTGTAATTTTTACTTTGACATTTTTACATCCGCATAGTTCAAGAGCTCGTTCCAACCACCCTTCAATTCTTAATTCTATGATATGATTTGGTTCATCAAACTTTACAATATGCAAAGATGCTTTACCTTTGCCTGTTTCTGCAGTTTTTATTTCACTTGATCTATAATAGGTATTCATGATTCTACCAGCCCTGCTTATTAAAAACTCCGGGGATAAGATTCTGATAAAAAGACTATATATACCTTTTAAACCATATTCAGCACCAAATCTACCCGTTTCCCATGCTCCTTTATCGCTGCCATTATAAAAGAGATCGCACATCTTTTGTATGGGCTCTATTGCAGCATCTTCCAAATCATACCATGCGCCATCAATAATTCTTCCTGACATTATATATTTGGATTTTTCTGATAGGGAGTTAAGCCAGTCATTATATTTTGAGGGATATTTTTCCTTCACAAAAGCCTGAGTGGATTTTACAGCAACGCCTTTGATTTCTATAATTCACCTCCTAATTATATTATATTAATTAAACAAAATCTAGAATATCTTCTCATTCTAACAAGTGTTTGATAACCTGAGTAACATAGATAAATAGCAGTGAATATAGATAAACATATCTCCCTCCTAATATAGCCCATGTATAGATTGCTTATAATATTATTACTTACAATTATCTCATATGCTTTTATATTCAACGTTATCCCAGATGCTTCTTCTGAACTATTAAAGGTCAATCCCAACTTCCTTTATACTCTGTTAAGTTATCTCCCTTTGTCAGGGATTTTGTAATTTTTACTTTGACATTTTTACATCCGCATAGTTCAAGAGCTCGTTCTATCCACCCTCCAATTCTTAATTCTATAATATGATTTGGTTCACCAAACTTTACAATATGCATATACCCTTCACAATGATATACTTCTCCCGAATTTACATCACTTGGTCTATAATAGGTAGTCATGACTCTACTAGCCCTGCTTATTAAAAACTGCGGGGATAAGATTCTGATAAAAAAACTATATATACCTTTTAAACCATGTTCAGCACCAAATCTACCCGTTTCCCATGCTCCTTTATCGCTGCCATTATAAAAGAGATCGCATATCTTTTGTGTGGGTTCTATTGCAGCATCTTCCAAATCATACCATGCGCCATCAATAATTTTTCCTGACATTATATATTTGGGTTTTTCTGATAGGGAGTTAAGCCAGTCGTTATATTTCTCCGAATATTTTTCTTCCACAAAAGACTGAATGGATTTTACTGCAACGCCCTTGATCTCCATAATTCACCTTTTAATTATGTTATATTAATTAAACAAAATCTAGAATATCTTCTCATTCTAACAAGTGTTTGATAACCTGAGTAACATAGATAAATAGCAGTGAATATAGATAAACATATCTCACTCCTAATATAGCCCATGTATAGATTGCTTATAGCATTATTATAATACAAAATAAAGTATATACTTGACAAATAAAAAATAAGCTTAGTTTATGTAAGCATAGTAAGGAGGCAGCCATGAAAAAAATATTATTACTTACGATTATCTCATATGCTTTTATATTCAACGTTATCCCAGATGCTTCTTCTGAACTATTAAAGGTCAATCCCATTGAGGATAATACGTTAATAGGGTTTGGTCCATCATCATCTAACTCATATACGGAAAAAGAAATTAAACAAATGGATTTAATTTTAACACCACAAAGTATTCGTTCTGCCACTTTGGGGATGATAAGTGTAGTAAAATTATTTTCTCCATTACTAGCTAGAACAGCTACAATGCCTTCTGTCAGGGACAATATTCCTGCCACGCCAATATCAATTGAATCCGCCTTTTATTCCATTGTGGGCCCAATAGCAGAAAATGTTTTGGGTAATAAGCCTGCCCCTATTGATGGATATAAACTCCAAGAGATGATGTATAACCATCCCTACATTCAAGTTATAGATGTAAGAACGCCGGAGGAGTACAGACAGATTCATATTCCAGGATCAACATCTGTTCCCCTGCAGGAAGTAAACACTGCATTAAAAAATGGTGAAATAAACATGGAAAATATAGCTGTTTTTACCTGTCAAGATGGATTTCGCGGCTACCTTGCAGCGTTGTTAGCCAATACTTATGGACATCAGGATGTTTATTATCTGGAAGCTGGTACAATAGGGAGCTGGGTAAAATCAGGTCTTCCTACCGAAGGTGAGATGGAATAGGAAGTTTTTGATCTATTAAAGTTTATTAATAGCTCATATTGCAATTAACTATTGTATTTAAGTATTATTTCATAGTATACATTCCGAACTTTTTAATTCTGGAGATATAATGCAAAAGAGATATAATTCAAATATCCGTAATATTGCTATCATAGCACATGTTGACCACGGAAAAACTACTTTGGTTGATGCTATGTTCAAGCAAAGTGGTATGTTCCGCGAAGGACAGGAAATAGATGAAAGATTAATGGATAGCATGGACCTGGAAAGAGAACGGGGGATTACCATTGCCGCAAAGAATTGCGCGATAAACTGGAAAGGAACAAAAATAAATATAATAGATACGCCAGGACACTCAGACTTTGGAGGGGAGGTAGAACGGGCTCTATCAATGGTTGATGGCGTTATTCTTCTTGTAGATGCTTCAGAAGGGCCGCTTCCTCAAACACGCTTTGTTTTAAATAAAGCTTTAAGAGCAGATCTAAAACTTATTATTGTTATTAATAAAATAGACCGGCAGGATGCTAGAATTTCCGAAGTTCTTGATGAGATATATGATCTCTTAATTGATCTTGATGTTACAGACGATCAGCTAGACTTTCCATTATTATACGCAAATGGGAGAGCAGGACTTGCCATGAAATCACCTACGGAAAAAGCTGAGAATCTTCATATTTTGCTCAACATGATCATTAAAGAAATTCCAGCTCCATCATTTGAAAAAGATGAACCATTCCAAATGTTGGTTTCAGATTTAGGTTATTCTGATTATCTTGGCAGGCTTGCAATAGGGAAGGTGGTCAACGGTTCTAGTGAATCTAAAAATAATCTTGTCTGTATCCATGAAAATGGCAGTGATACACCATTAAAAGTATCAAAACTTCAGGTTTATGAAGGGATAGGATTAAATGAAGCCAATAAAGTAACCGCCGGGGATATTGTAGTTCTATCAGGTATAGATGATGTAAACATTGGAGATACAATAGGAACAAAAGAAAACCCTAAACCACTACCAAGAATTATAGTGGATGAGCCAACAGTTTTTATGAAATTTTCCACTAATTCATCACCACTGATGGGTAAAGACGGACAACAACTCCAATCACGAAAAATATGGGATAGACTTGTAAAAGAAAGTTTGCAAAATGTTTCAATCAAAGTAGAGACATCTACTGACAATGAAAGCTATGTTGTAAAGGGAAGAGGTGAATTTCAACTTGCAATTTTAATTGAAATGATGCGTAGAGAAGGATTTGAACTATGTGTAAGCCGTCCCCATGTAATATTCCGTGTAGTTAATGGGGAGAACCACGAACCTGTCGAAAATCTGCTTATCAACTGCGCTGAACCATATAGTGGGGTAGTAACAGAAAAACTCCTTAAGAAAAAAGGGCTGCTTACAAATATGTTTAAAAAAAATAATGGACGTGTACGCCTTGAATTTACTGTTCCTTCAAGAGCATTGATAGGCTATAAAGATGAATTTCTTACTGACACCAGAGGAACAGGAATTATCAATTCATCTTTTACAGGTTATGAAAAATACAGGGGTGATTTTTCTGACAGATCTTCTGGTAGTCTTGTAGCCGATAGATATGGAAAAGCAGTTTCATATGGTCTTGCCAGCCTGGAAGCCAGAGGTAAACTATTTGTACGTCCTGGTGATGATGTTTATGAAGGCATGATTGTAGGTGAATATAGTCGTGAAAGTGACCTGAATGTTAATCCCTGTAAAACAAAAAAACTAACAAACTTAAGAGCTGCAGGTAAAGATGATGCTACTATCCTTTCCCCTATACTTCCTATGACTCTTGAAAAAGCTATACAATTTGTAAAAGATGATGAAATGATTGAAGTAACACCAAAGGTTATCAGACTGCGCAAGTCAATTCTTTCTGCGCAAAAAAGAAAAAGCAGTAGATAAAAACCATACAAATAGTATTTTAGCTCTGCATATTTTATATAATTGTAATGACAATACTGAATGTTTCTTGAAAACATATAAAGTCAATTCCCGGTTGATGTTGCTGTTCATAACTATTCATGTCATATCCAATTATCTGCTTATACCTTAAAGACCTTAATCATTTTTTTTAATTCTTTAGATATGTCTGACAATGTAAATTATAATAAACAAATGCAGCCAAAATCAAAGAAAACTTGGAAAGATGGTTTCTATTATGGCAATTACAGGTAAATGATGAAAAACTTAAAGGAGACATTTCTAGTTTGGTTTGACAATGTGGTAATAGCACTTGACATAAAACACCACACCTAGTAAAAATTTAGAAAAATGTTTTGCATTTAGGTGAATTATGATTCTTTTAAACCCCAAAAATCATGAGCGTGAATATCCAGATAAAAAATCAAAAGAGATCATGCTCAAAACTATTGAATTTTTTGAAAACAAGGGAAAGAAACAACTCAAAAAAGATGATCATGAAAGAGTATGGTATGCAGATTTTCTTGAATTTATAAAAGATGAAGGTATCTTTGCAACGCTTCTTACCCCATCAGGGTATGGAGATGAAGATTCCCGCTGGGATACATGGAGAATATGCGAATTTAACGAGATCCTTGCGTTTTATGGCTTGCATTACTGGTACACATGGCAAGTTTCTATCTTGGGGTTGGGTCCTATCTGGATGAGTCAAAACGAAGAAGTCAAGCACAGGGCTGCAGAGCTTCTCAAAAATGGATCAATATTTGCTTTTGGACTTTCTGAAAGGGAACATGGCGCAGATGTATATTCAACTGAAATGAGTCTTACTCCACAGAGCAATGGTACTTATAAAGCTAATGGAGAAAAGTATTATATCGGCAATGGAAACAAGGCTGATATGGTATCGACTTTTGGAAAAATAGCTGGCACAGGTGATTATGTGTTTTTTATATCCAATTTTCATCACAAGCAATATGAGTTGGTCAAAAATATCGTTAATGTCCAATCCTATGTAGCTGATTTTAAACTCCACGATTATCCTGTGAAGGATAAAGATATCCTTTCAAAAGGACAGAACGCATGGGATACAGCCCTGAATACTGTCAACGTTGGGAAATTCAATCTTGGATGGGCATCAATTGGTATATGCACACACGCATTCTACGAAGCTATTAACCATGCTGCTAATCGTAGGCTTTACAACATGTTTGTAACTGATATGCCTCACGTAAAACAGATGTTTACTGATGCCTATACACGTCTAGTGGCCATGAAATTGTTTGGACTACGAGCAGCAGATTATATGCGAATTGCCTCGGCAGATGATAGGAGATACCTTCTTTATACCCCTGTCATGAAAATGAAAGTAACAACCCAGGGTGAAGAAGTTATTAACCTGTTATGGGATGTTATCGCTGCTAAGGGATTTGAAGGCGACACATTCTTTGAGATGGCTGCAAGAGATATTCGTGCACTGCCTAAACTTGAAGGCACTGTCCATGTAAATATGATGCTTATCATTAAGTTCATGAAAAATTATCTCTTTAATCCTAAAGAATTTTCTGAAACAGGCAAGCAGAATAAACCTGAAGATGACAGTTTTCTATTTAATCAGGGGCCTACCAGAGGACTAGGAAAAATTCAATTTCATGATTATAATCTTATCTATAACAGCTACGAACTGCCCAATGTAAACATCTTTAAAGAGCAGATAAAAATATTTAAGCAATTTCTGATAAATGCAAGACCCAATGAAACACAAACTATTGACCCTGATTTTATGCTGGCACTTGGTGAAATTTTTTCTCTAGTAGTTTATGGACAACTTATACTTGAGAATTCCAGAATTTACAATGTAGAGAATGATATCATTGACCAAATATTTGACTTTATGATAAGAGATTTTTCAAAATTTGCAGTGCAAATCTATAATAAGCCTAGTAGCACTGACAAACAAATGGATTATTGCATAAAAATGATAAAAAAATCTGATGTAAATGAGATGCGATACCAGAAGGTTTGGGACAAACACGTATATGCGTTAAAAGACGTGTACGAAATGAATGAATAATTAATGCCGGGAGGGAAATTACAATATTACCTTGAAAAATCTCACTGTGTCAGAGCCTGATGTGACATATAATCTTTTGGTATAGTTTAGGTAATATAGAGTCAGAATCAGCCGTCATGATAAGATTAAATTAAAGCTTCAATCTATAAGGTCTTTTGTAGGTTCAATATTGTATTATAAAACTGTTTTTCAAAGAGATAAGCGGATTTGCTTTACAGTTTGAACACAGTAAAATATTTCCTTATACAGTCAACTTTTCAGCTTCTTCTACATAATCAACAAGATTTTCAATATTGGATGAGATCGTTTTAATATAATCTGCAAAAGCTAAATCTTTTTCAATAAAGGGGATTTCAAGGTTTTCCCTTAAAAATTTATATGCTCTTTTGCTGCCTACACCAGGTTTAAGAGGTTTTCTAAAATCAAGAGCCTGGGAAGCATTAAGCAATTCTATTGCTATTATATCTCTCACATTTTCTACGACTTTTACCGATTTCCTTGCTGAGATTGTCCCCATACTAACATGGTCCTCCTGATTTGCAGCTGATGGTATTGAATCAACAGAAGCAGGATGGCATAATATTTTATTTTCTGAAACCAGAGAAGCCGCCACATATTGTGTTATCATAAATCCATTGTTTAAACCGTTATCTTTGATTAGACATGAGGGAAGACCACTTAAATTGCCGTCCTGGTATCTAAAAATTCTTCTTTCACTTATATTCCCTATTTCAGATAAAGATATGGCAAAAAAATCCATAGCTTGAGCAATAGGTTCCCCATGAAAATTACCTCCTGAATAAATATTATCATCAAAAACAAGGGGATTGTCACAAGAAGAATTTATCTCACTATTAACAATATTTTTTGTAAAACCTAATGTTTCATGAAACATCCCCATAACCTGAGGGGAACACCTCAATGAATAGGAATCTTGAACATTGCTGCAATCTTTGTGAGATTCTACAATTTGACTGTTTTTCATCAAACTTCTAAGATTTTTTGCGCTATTAATCTGTCCGGCAATATTTCTCACAGCATGTATTTTCTCATATAAAAAAGTATCCGTACCCAATAAAGCTTCTATTGACATAGCGCAGGCAATTTCAGCAGCTTTAAGCAATATTTCCGCATCATAACATGCGAAACAAGAGATAGCAGCCATTATAGGAGTACCATTTATAAGAGCAAGACCTTCCTTCTCTATTAGTTCCAAGGGTTCAATTTTTGCGGATTTAAGGCATTGTTTTGCCTCCATTAATTCCCCATTAAAATACCCTTTGCCTTCTCCTATAAGCATAAGGGACAGATGAGCCAGCGGGACAAGATCTCCACTTGCCCCAAGGGAACCTTTTTCAGGTATATATGGGATAACATTCTTATTAAATAATTCCGTTAATTTTTGTATTAACTCCACCCTTACACCAGAATAGCCTTTTAACAAAGTATTTACTCTAAGGAGCATTGCAGCTTTTACTGCTTCATCATCTAAAGGGTTTCCCACGCCACAGGCATGACTCCTTAGTAAATTTACCTGAAGTTGAATTAAATCTTTTTCTTTTATTTTAATATTAGCAAATTCACCAAAACCCGTGTTTATTCCATATACAGATTTTTCCCCCTTCGACATTTTTTCTACAGTTTTTCTTGATTTTCCAAGCTGTGGGTAACATTCTCTATCCATAGAAACAATTCTATTTTCCCTCACAACTTTTACCACATCTTCTATTGTCAAGTTATTGCCATTTATCTTCATATTATGAACCTCCAATAATGATTAAAACTAACCACTAAAAAAGACTGTATTCTATACATAGAATCTAATACCGCATTGTTTTAAATAATACCAATAGACTGCAGCCATATAAGTAAAACTGCCGCAGGGACCACATATTTAACCAGAGGGAACCAGAGGGAAACAGCGACCTCTCCTACTGTCCTATTATTCGTCACTGAGACTATTGCCTGTTCTTTTTTCCATAACCAACCAACTAAAATGGAATATATTAGGGCAGAAAAAGGCAAAGAAATATTTGCGGTAGCATATTCATATATACTAAAAATATTCATATGAAACAATTCGAAATTGCCCCATGGACCAAAACTTAATGATGCCGGGATTGCAAACAAAAAAACTAACGTACCATATACAAAACAAATCCTGCTTCTTTTTACTTTAAAGGTCTCTACAAAATAAGATAAAGATACTTCCATATGAGATATAGAAGAACCTAATGCTGCAGAAAGTAGCAGTAAAAAAAATATCATGATGAAAATTTCCCCAAAAACTATTTTCGAGAAAACTTGCGGTATTGTTACAAACGCTAATTCCGGTCCTGCGCCTGGTGCTATACCAAAAGCAAACACAGCTGGAAAAATCACAAAACCAATAAGTATTGAGACTATTAAATCGAACATTGCAATATAAATAGAAGATCTTGGCAAATTTGCATTTTTTGATAAATATGAAGCATATGTTAACTGTACTGCATGACCAACGCTTAGGGAAAAAAGAGCCTGTCCCAATGCTGTGACAAAAATGGTACCATTAAGCAGGGAAAAATCAGGATGTAAATACCACTTAAT